>Ga0181580_10002990_pt1 | contig 13769 bp, 7 predicted proteins | sample 071ome_23_FD_132413 | JGI IMG/M metagenome (GOLD analysis project Ga0181580, IMG submission 132413) | Coastal salt marsh microbial communities from the Groves Creek Marsh, Skidaway Island, Georgia - 071403BT metaG (megahit assembly) | ecosystem: Environmental > Aquatic > Marine > Intertidal zone...
AAATATACAAAAGACGCTAAAGTTATAATTTTATCGTTTGTGTTCATAATCATAAATGTAGGGAATATATTTATCTTTATTTTTCAATTTTAAAATAAAGTCCTTACATTTATTAAATATCTCCAAATCCACCAAAGTATTGTTTTCTAAATTCTTTACTTTGTTTACTATTTTTTCTGATTTACCTTCAAACAAAGACACAACGTTTAAATCTATACCAAATAATATGTTTTCACCATATATATAAACCATATTAGTGTCTGATATATACGTTATTGGATTTTTTAAAGATAGTATTTTTCTAATGATTCTGAAATTTACCATTCTTTTACCTAATACTAAATCTAAATAAACATATGGTATGTTTTCACCAAAAGAATTATAACAATAGGTTATAAAAGAATCCAAATCTGTTTCATACTCTGATTTTCTTTCTTTAGGTGAAAATGTCCAAAATGTGAAAGTGTCTATTTGTTTATGTAAAATAGAAACTTGTTCACCTAATAACTCTTTAGTGTTTTCCCAACCAATTATTAGTGTGGGTAAATTACTATCAATAGTATCTAGTTTACGACAAATCTTAAAACTTTCGTTATCTATTTTAGTATTAGTTACTATATTTCCAACATACATATTACAAATATAATAATTTTTTTTTAAAAATACAATTATACCCCACCTCTAGGTTTATTATAATCTATTAATGGTTGATTGTCCGCACCAACAAAGGTGGTTAATACTTTTTGGAATGTGTTATAAGTAACTTCTTTAGATGGACCTAAACCTTGATGTGATATATCGATACACCTACCAAAAGTTGCAGAAGATCCATCATTAGGTAATGATGAATAATCATATGCAGATTTGTTTGTGTCGTCTTTAAGATTTTTCCAAACTAAAAGTGATGATTTAACTAATCTTTCTTCGGTAGACGTTACTTCATTTGGGTTAATTATTAAATCTTTTGTTATTGCACTTACACCAAACGGCTCATTTAAATTATAATAGTTTTTTCTACCTACTAAATATAGATACCCTCTAGGTCTAAATCTATATGCGTCACCAGGTAAAATATTGTAATATGGTAATTTAATTAAGTCATCTTCTTGTTTATCTAAATTTTTTAGTTCTTTTTCTAATTTTTCTTTATTTTTATCGTAATTAGGATTAGTAGTGTCTAATGCATTAATTTTATCATTTATTATTTCCCTACCCTTCTCAATTCTTTTATTTTGTTCGGATTCATCAAGATTAGGGTTACCTTTTAATGTCCACGCAGTTTTAGATTCTTCACCAATAACAGGTAATGGTATTGAAGCTAAATAACTATCTTTATATTTGTTAATTATTCTATCTGTAATACCAGTTAAATCTTCTGAATAATATAATATATTATTATCATTATCTCTTATTTGTGATCCCCTCTCAACATCCTTTTCTTTAGAATTTAAATTATTAGAGTTTGCCAACATAGCGGTTAATGCCATAGTAACTTGCGCATTACTTAATAATTGTTGTGTTTCTGGTCCGTCTTGAAAAACTTCAGTTATAATTCTCGCCAATTCATCCAATTCCTCATCAGTTTCTCTAACAACACCCAAAGTTTTAAGTTTTCCACCTGTTAAATTAACACTATAATTAAATTTGTCATTAGGTTCTATACCATCTCTAACTCCAATAGTATATAACCCACTTTCTATTCCCAAATTAGTAAATTCTATTTTTGGTATTTCTGATGTTTCATTTAAATCAATGTCTAAATCTGCAGTTATCTCTTCTGTTGGGGGTGATATGAATTTAGACTGTCTGACACCTTGAAAATTAGTAGTCATATGGTTTGGGCTGATGTTATGGTTAACACTAGTTATCAAGTACGCACCATTAAAAAATGGTACGTTTTGTAAATCAAAATACATTAGTGGTTGTATATTCATACAACCTAACGCATCTACTTTACAAGTATAAGACCTAGTTTTAAATAACCTTAATAAGTCTGTACCCACATAGGTTTTTTGTGTCCCCCCTCTTTTGTCTACTAAATCTGATAATGCTCTAAAATATTCACCAGTTTCTTTATGTTCTTGTTGACTTAAAGATACATTTTTAAATACTGTTTGGTTTTGTGCACCAAAAGACACTCTAAATGCAACCAATGAGTTTTTATCACTACCTACCATATCCGCAGGTATTTCATTACCATTTTCATCAAAACTAAAACCATCATTTTTAAAATAATAGTTGTTTCTTTCTTCTATATCTAAAACATCAGACGCACCACCAACATAAATACAACAAAATATTGGCCCAGAAGACTCATTATTTTTTAATGTTGTTTGTGGTTGGAAAATCTTTGCAACCTCTTCTTTATCCTTATAATTTATATATGTAGGTAGGATTTGAAATAAGAAATTACTGTCTCTTAATAATTTAGAAATGAAAAAATAAACAGATGTATTTAAATTACTACCTAAAGTTAAAAAACTTTTTAAATTAAAAGTTGCTTTATCTCCAATATCTGCCCATCCTCTATCAACAAATCTAAAATAGTCTATCAAATCTTTAGTATCTGATCCACCACATATATTAAAAGATCTTTTTTCGGAACCAACCCACTTACTATTAATATTTTTAAAATAATTATATATACCTAATTTTACTGGTAAAATACTTTCGTTTTTACTTTTTTGTTCTTCTTCAGTATTAGTAGAAGAACCATTATTATTGTTTTTTTCTACTTCATCGAACTTTAAAGAAAAATATCTTATGTATTCATCTACTTGATCAGTTACCACTTCTAATTCACCAATATCTCTATTAGGGTTAAAAATATTAGGATTTAAAATTATCAAATCTGTTGTTTCTTTTAAAGAAGAAAATATATAATTTTGCCCATCTGTTTTTTGTTTTTCAGTAATTGTAGAAGAAAATCCAACATTAGAATTGTCGTTGACATAATAAGTCATATTTATTTCAAAATCACCATTTAGGCTATCATTAAATCTGTTTGATGTATCTACCCAATTTTTAAACTTGTCTATCAACACTTTTTTAACTGAAGCGGGTAATTGTTTTAGTGAATCCTCTAATGGAGTTTTTTTTGTTGTTGAGTATCCTTTTAAGAACCCTAAATTTAAATATTCGTCATACGAACTATCAACTTTACTCGTATATGGACAACCATTGTTAGTTGTATTGTTAGGATCCTTTAAAATTGTAAAATCAATACTTTGTTCACTATTTAACCCTTTTTCATATCTCCATAATAAACCACCTAAATAGTAAACATATAAAGATGGTAGTTTTACTATTCTAGCACCACTAAAAGTATTGTTTGGGAAAATAGAATTTAAAAACCCTTCTTTAAAAGTTCTAAAAGGGAATGTAGATAATAATAACAATGCTCTCGCATAGTTAGTCGGTTGGTTTGCGTATAATTCACTCTGGGTTAATATGTCCTCAAAATTACATGTAGATGTTGTCGCACCTAAGTTAAAGTTGGTTATGTTTAAGTAATTACTACCATATGTATTACCGCTAGGGTTAAAGTCTAATAATTTTGTGTCATTTAAATTTTCCTTTATCTGATTACTACTACTGATAAAAAGGTTTTTACCAACACTTTTACCCCAAACATTGTATATGTTGTTAGTGGTAAAGTTATTAGCAGTGCTATACTTATTTAAATAAAATAATTCGTCACCTTCTTCTTTTTTATTAATGTTGCCCCCATTATTTGGATCGGTGATTTTTGAATAGTTTGGTTCTTCTTTAATTTCTTTATACAATTGTTTAGTATTGTTTATTATTGCAGATTCATCGAACAATATATAATTAGCATTTTCTGAATATTTTCCACTTAAATCAAAGTCATTGTATGTTGGTAATACGTTATCTTCTTTAAATGTATATTTATTACCTAAATTATTTATATTATCTTTAAAAAAGTCGGTATCTAATAACGTATCTGTTCCGTTTTTTAATTCTACTAATAAATTACCTAATACACCTCTTACATTCTTAGAAAATATAGTTTTATTAGCAGCAATAGATTCAAAATTAGCGTAGTCTTGAATTGATGGTAGTCCCGTATTAGCATCAAACCTACTATAATTTTTTAATAATGCAATTCTAAAAAATATTTGTTTAGCTAATTCCTCTTTAATTTCCTTTTTTGTGTTTAAAACATTAAGTTTAATCCAAGGATTTATTTTATAATCTATTGGGTTAATTGGGAACCAATTATCTGTATCTAATCCTGATTTCAAAACACTTGCCCTAGAAATTTCATCCAATTCTTTTTCTTTTGCAATTAAAATTTCAAAAACCTCTTCAGTAAATCTATATTCAGGAAAATCTACTTTATTAACACTACCTAATTCACCTATGTAAATTTCTTCTAAACTACCATCACCATTTTTTCTGTAAACTGTTGGCCAAGCTACTGATTGGATTCCTGTAGGTACGTCAGTCTCATAACCACTCAATATTTTATCTCTATTATCTGATTTACTTTTTTGTTCCGCTTCCGCACTAATATCATAAATAGTCTCAACCATCGCTTGAGTATTATTTGCAATGATTTCAAAACAATTATCTATTGTAGGGTTAAAACCAAATAATCTTTTAAAATTAATTAATAATCTTTCATTTATTTCTAACTGAACTGCCTCTCTTTGTGCCTTAACAGTAATTTCTAATTCTTTAATTCTATCTTCAACAAGCTCCCTTTGTTTTCTAAAGTCAGCAACTAAAACAGAAGTATCTTTCTTTAATCTGTTATAAAATTGTGTATTCCCAGTAAAAATAGACATTTCAAAATTACTATTTTTTTCTGATGAAGGATCATAATCATTTTTTAAGTATATATTACTATTTTTACTAGAAAAATCGTCAATTATATTTTCTAATCTTACACTTGTAACTTTTTTTGTTACTGCGTCTTTAGTTGGTAATACTATATAATTTTCCCAATTAGTTTCCGATTCGTCTTTATAAAAAGATTCTATTAATTCACTATCTTTACTTGTTTTTTTATTCTCATCAGAAGGTACTCCTGACAATTTTTGTTTAGTTTTTTCTGATAATTCACTTAAAGTGTTTTGTGGTTTATATTCTTTACGATCATCATCTTCTAAATAGGATTGGTATTTTAATATGATATCAGTTAATGTTTCGGTATAACTTTTAAAAGATGCTCTGTTAACATCATTAAAAACTATATAATCTCTTATAGATAAATAATTGCTATTATTTTGTAGGTTATTGTCTCTTATTGGGGCAGTAAATATTTTATTGTTTATGTTTTCTAATTCTAAATAAGGTGTAGAGTCTTCTACTGATGGGTTAGTGCTACCATTACTATTAAACACAGGTTGTTTACCCATATGTGTACCAATAAAGGTTCTTATACTTTTTAATATATTTAACTTACCATTTAAATCTTTAAGATATTCAAAACTACTTAATTCAGATTTAATTATTTCAGAGTCGACTTGAATCCTACTTATTTTAGTAAAAAATTCATCTAATTTTCTAATATTTTTACCATCAGGTAAAGTACCAATATCAGAATCACTTTCATCATATATCCTATTTAAATTATTAAATCCTTGTTGAGTGTTTACCGCACCTATAATATTACCTATTACCATATCATTAAGGAACGCTTGTTGGAATCCTAGAAAGTTTGCAGTGATGTCAAAATTTCCTGTTGACCCATCAAAATTAGATGTCCAATTTACCATATGTAAACAATAATCAACCTTTTGTCCAAAATATCCCTTTACCGATAACCTAAATACGGGATAAGGCATTTTAAAAAATATACTATATGGAGACTTCCTATCATCATCTTTAATAACATCAAATAACCCAGAACCTCTAACATCTGTAAAAGTAATATCAACTACAGGAACTAAACTAGCGTTATATTTTATATCAATAGATTTAATACCAAAACCTTCTAAAATACCTTGACTTCTAGTATTTTCATTTTTAAACCCACCTATATTAGTCCATTCTGTAGTTGCATAAGTTTTTTGTAGTGGTGGATCTAATTGTCCATCTTTATAACTTATTTTTGTCGATATAAAATGAACTTCCCCTTCTATTCCACTATCAAAAATTATTGGATCACCTTCTAATGTATTACCACCATAGGTTGTTCTACTTCTAGGATAAGCGGAAAACTTTACATAGATAAACATATCTTCAGGTGGTATAACATCCATACCTGGTGGGTTTGGATCAACTACAAAAACTCTACCTTTTTTATTACCACTAGAATTTTCAGAACCGATTTCTGTTACATTATCTGATCCCATAAAACCTTATTTTTGAGTGTATAACTTATTATATTTTTCTACCTCATCAATGTATTGTTGTATACTATCTCTAAAAGGAAAAGGTATTCTAATAATTTCCCTATTAGGTATATTTTCTTCTACACCACCATATTGTGGGTTTGCCAATAATATTAACCACCCATGATATGGATTATTATAATATAACTGACTCAATTTATCTAATCTACTTCTACTAGAATTATAAACTACTGTCTTATCACTATCTTTTGGTGGTATAGTTATAAAAGGTAGTGGTTTATACCCTCCATCAAATTTAAAACTCTGATATCTATCAAAATATTCTTTTCCCATAGTATTATATTATTCCATTTTCTGTAACTGTAAAGGTTTGTGTTACCTTAGTTTTATTTTTAAATTTAGTAAAATAAGCCACTGCCTTTATTTTTGTTTCTTTAGTTTTTAGAAATTGACTTAAGTTTACTTCTGCGTTTTTCAAAGTTTGTTTTGCACTATCCACAACATTTTTCAATGAAGGAGAAGGATTATTTTTAAAATTATTTTCTGCAGTTGTTAAATTATTTTCCGCAGTTGTAACCGCATCTTTTTTGGCTTTTATTTCTGCTGATGTAGCTAAATTTAGTTTATCTTTATTTTCACCATCATATAAACCAATAGAAGAATTTACACCATTTTCATCTTTTTGTACTTCAGATTTTGTTTTAACCTCTAATCTTAATCTATTATCAGGATTACCTTCTCCATCTTCTTTACCACCACTATATTCTGTCGGTTTGGTTTTTGAAACTGCAACTATAGATGTACCTTGAAGTTGTATTGTTATTTCACCCTCACCATTGGTTTCTTGATCAGTACCAGTATTTTCATTTTCATCTAACTGATCCAGTTCTACGTCTTCTTTTAGTGATTCATCTTGTTCACCCGCCAATTGTCTTTTAATCTCACCCAATTTTAAACCATCTACTATATCACCATCTTTGATAGAATCAGCCCTAACATCATACATTTCTGTATTCGCATAATAATTAAATGATAACGCATTTTGTAATCTATTTAATGGCCCTGATAAGGAATGTCCACCTATTAAATCAATACTTAATTGTACTGAAGCAATCATAGGTTGTACACCTATACCTTCGGGATTTAAATCGAACTGAGGTCCGTCATAACTAATTGACAAACTATTAATAACAATTTTAGTATAAAAGAAATCACCAATTCTTAATATACAAATAGGTGGTCTACCAAAAGATAAATTTTGTGGTTGTACCCCTACTTCTTCACCATTCTTATTAGTTTTTCTATCATAAATACTAGGTCCTTGTCTCATACATTGATTTAAGAATGTTAGTCTACTATTGAACCCTTCAGGTGTTATACTATGATAACCTGGGTGAAAGTATTTAATCTTTTCTGATATTGTTTTAAAGTAGTTAGGATAATTACCATCTATATATTCAAAATAAGCACCTTCATCAATAATTAAATTATCAACTAATTTAACTTGTTCTGGGTCTAATGTTCCTGTTGAAGATTTTTTAACTGTCTTTTTAACTTGTACCTCTTCTGATTTTTCTATATCACTTTCCATTAATACATCCACTCTATAATCTGCATCATTATTTGAACTAAAAGCGTTATTTCCTATAACATTATAAGTTATATTTTTTAATATTTTTTGATCTATTCCTGAAGAATTTAACGCGCTTTCTACTGCGTTTTTAACATTTTCTGCATAACCCTTACTAATTACTTTACCATCATTTGTTTTATTAAAATCTACATCTAATTCAGCACCTGCTCCGACATAACCATTAAAAATTATTTTTGTTTTTGGGTTTGTATTGCTATTTTGTTTTTGAACAAAGGTTTCTATTTTTGTGATAATACCATCTAAAGACGATTGATCGATAATCAATCTCAATTTACAATTTTCTTCTTCACTATTACAATCAACATCTTCTATTAATTTAACAACACCTTCATCAGTATCTTTTTCTAATATAGTAACAGTTTGATTTTTATCTTTTTCTAATAATTTTTCTATTTCACCATAGTCTGTTTGTGTTACCGCACATTCTAATGCATTTAAAAAATCTTCTGGTGTGACACAACCTGCGAAAAACCTTTCATTTAAATTATTATTTTTCCCCCTATAACAATTTATAACTCTTGGGTGATCTACTATAACTTTAAAAGACAATGAACCACTTCTTTTTGTATTATTGTAAGTGTATACAGGTTCACTTCTACCTATAAATTCTGTTGATGTCCAATTCGCCGCAGTATTTTCATCAAATTTTAAATCATATGGTGGAAACCACATTATTCTACCTTTATTACCTGATACAGGATCACCGCCACCTATCTCAAATGCAGGTAAATCCGCCAAATTATCTGCCCAAGCTAAGTTTTCTAATGAAAACATAAATTTTTTCCTTTCACTTTCAGGTTCATTAAGTATAGGATGATATTTAGGTATACCATTATCCATCAAAACACTTAATGAAGCTTTTTCTGCGGTTGCGGAAAATCCTTCGGTTCCTGTTGGTGATGTAAATAACCCTGTGTTTCTTATCGCATTAAAGTAACTATATCTATCATTAACAGTCCAAACTCTACAATATTTACCATTTTTTTCTGCGTCAATCAATAATAATTCACTAATTGCGTTACCTCTACTAATAAGTCTTTTTTGTTTTTTATCATTGAAATATTTTCTAGTTTGGTTAATGTATACTCCATCTTGATCGTTATCAACCAATTTTTGTGTTTTATATAATAATGTTTTTGGATTAAAGTTTTGTTCTCCTCCTGTCGCCCAAAAGAATTTATTTGGTTCACCAAAAGGTTCACCTATACCTTCAATCGTTGTTTTTGTACCACCATTATCATCATTACCACCATTAAAATCATCACTATCAAAAGTTCTTGTGATTAATGCACCTCTATTAGTATTTTTATCTGTACCAATATAGTATCTACCATTAGTACCTTCGTCAGATGTACCTACAAATCTACTATCTTCATATAATGGACGATAATTATTTCTATTTAATAAATCAAATGTAAACTTTACTTGTAAATCACTAGTCCTACCCAATAAGGTTTTCATTCTTATTTCTGTAGACATAGTTGGTTCCACCCCTTCTTGTGAATCAGGTGAACCACCAGGTATTATATTACTACTATTGTATTCATTCCAACCAATTGCGTCATTTGGTAAGGTATTAAAGAATTGATCGTTACCTCTTAAAGTTTCGACATAGTTATCAACAACATTACCAACAGGTTCGGTTATATAACCTACACTGTCATTATTTGGGTTAGATGTGGTTTCTACTCTCGCAATTTTATCTATAATAGTTTTTTCCAATTGTTGTCCACCTACAAGTCCTAACGAACTCTCTTTTTGGAAATTTAGAGATTTATATTTATCAATTACATTGAAAGGAAACGCAACACCCTTTTTATCCCCCTTATTAACCAAATCAAACTTTTGTGGATTATAAGATATAGGATATTCACCTCTTTCTTTGTCACCAAACCCTTCAGGTTGTGGTATAGGTAAATTTGGTGGAATTGTTAAATTATAAGTAATATATTCATCGTTTTGTGGGATATAAGGATTAAGATTTACATTTTGGGTTGTTCTATAAAAAGTACCCAATGAAAACATTCTTTCATCCTCATTATAATGTACAGGTATATTCTCATCACCTGTACCAAATATAGGTACATTGATTACTTTACCAATATCATCTAATTTTGATACTAATCCAGATTGTGTTAATGTCTCATTAACGGGTGGTGGTAAATTTCTACCAAGTAAATTATCTCTAAACTGTTGTGTTGATAATATACCTTGTTGATAAAATATTCCTTGATGGTCTAATATTCCTGCCATATATAATAATTTCTTATTATATAAATATTACATCAATAAAATTCAGGAAAATTAAATTATATTTATTATACTTGAATTATTTTTAATTATTAATAATCTTGTATAATTCTGGTCACAGTAATAATAGTAAATTTTTATTGAAAAGTCAATAGTTGTGATAAAAAAAATTTATCCGTACCCTAAAGTATCGATTCTATCCTTAGAAGATTCAGTTCCACCAATAGAGACATTATTCAATCTATTGATTATCATTTTTTCAATTTGTGGTTTTAAAGAAGTCATATCCATATTTGTTGCAGAACCATCAGGTGAAACAATTTCTATTCTCCCACTTATATTTAAATTTCCAAATTCCATTTTAGAATTTGTTGTACCACCCGCCATATTGTTAGGTAAACCTTTATCCATTAATTTATCTAAAGGTCCACCTTTTTTTGCTCCGATAATGTCATCTTCTGAAGAAAAAGAAACGGTAGAACCATTTTCCCTCATTAAAAAGTCGCCTTGGTCTGGTGGATTTTTTTCAGTTTCCTCACCACCAAAATGTTCTTTAAGAAAATTAAGTATTTCTTCTAGGTCATCGCTGAATATGTCACTTATACTTTCTTTATATTTGTCTAGTTGTTCATTTAAAAGTTTACCAAAGTCTTTTTCAAAAAACTCTTTCATACCTTCTCCTGTGTCAATACCAAGATTTTTTGCTTGTTCTATCATCATTTCTCTAAACTTACCATATTCAGTAGTTTGTAAATAATCAACAGTTTTTTTCACTTGACCTTCGACACCTTCAGTTAAAGCTCTCATACCTGGTCTAAGTACTTCTTCCGTAATTTCATATACATTAGATTGCGCAACAAAACCAGTTTTCATTGCTTCTAAAATATTTTTAAGAATTTCATTAGTAGTCATAGAATTGTGAGCCATATCCATTATAGCCTCGTCAGCGTCTTTTGGTGCGGCAAGTATTTCTGCTGCCTGATCCATTCCTATATCACCAATATCCAATTCCTCACCTTTAAAATCGACAACAAATTTCCCATCTTTCATTCTAGCCATACTAGCTAGACCTTCTCTCATATCTTCATCTTGAATGTTTCCAGAAACATTCATTTTAATATCTTTAATTTTGGCAGCATTACGTGCCATTTCAATCATACTATCTGTATTGATACCTAATTGTTCACCAGCAGCTTTAAGTTGCATTCTAACTTCCGCAGGGAATTCATATTCACCTGTTTCTGCGTTAAACTGCATCATATTCTCAACCATATCACCAACTCTTTCTGCTAGTTCTTCTGGTTTATTTCTCGCAAGATACATAGTTTCGAAAGGATCACCAAACGCTTGTGCAATATCACCACCTAACATTTGTAAATTAGCTGCTGCTTCAATTGCTGCCTCAGGCTCATAGAATTTTTCTGCCATACCTAACATATCAGAAACATCCATCCTCATTTTAACTGCTAATTGTGCCATTTTAGTCATACCCTGTACACCATTTTTAAATGACATAGAAGACATCCTATCAAAATTATTTGCTAATGTTTTTGCAACTTTTCCTGCATTTAGCCCTAATTTTTGACTACTAACAACCATTTCATTAATCTTTTGGGACGCCTTTGCGGTGCCAACACCCATTAGTTCCATTCTTTCATAAAGTTCTGAAGAACTTTCTAAACCAACACCTAAACCTTTTGTAAGTAAACCAATATTCAATACTTCTTCTGGTGTAATAATTCTAGCCCTACCTGATGCATCTGCAAAAGAAGTCATAACACTATCTACTTTGTCCGCACCCATACCAAACTTTTGAAGTTGTGATGTTGCTAAATTAAATTGTTTTGTAAATTCTTGACTTCTTCCAACCGAAATACCAATAGTTACTGCAGTTTCTTTTGAAGTTTTAGCTAATGCTTCTGCATATTTATATTGATCCTTTGTGTTAAGAGCAAATTTAGTAAATTCTTTCCTAATATTAGTTACAGATACCAAAGCATCACCCAATAAGTTTTTACTATCCCCAATTTTTTTAGACAAACCACCTGCGGTGGTATCTAATCTATCCATTTCCCCATTTAACTCCTTAATCTGGTCTTTTAACTCCTTAATGTCGTCCTCTAATTTTTTTAATCTTTCTTCATCTGATGCCATTACTTACCTTTTTTAATACTTTCGAATTCTTTTATAATAGAGTCTAATTTATCATTAAGAGCCTTTACCTTTTGACTGATTAAAACAGTGTTTAAAACACCCTTTACTTTTTTTCCTGTACCTTCTATCATACTACTCAAAATATAAAAACTCAAACCTTATTTCTTCTTTACTACTTTGTCTATTAGATTCACCAGTATATGCTTTATTATCTTCATTATAAAAAAGTCTAATTTCACCATTTTGTGACCTTCTTTTTACTAATTCTTTATAAAATAATTTTAAAGCTACTTTTTCATCCCATTCATTCTTTTGTAAAATCAAATAATTACCTTCGTCCCAACCGATTAAATTAAACTCTTCTCTACCACTAAAATTTGCTTCGCTTTTAACTGTTGCTGATCTCACAGTTAATTTTATATTATCATAAAAGTCAACAGTTATTTTTTTATAAGGTAAATTTTTAGTGCTTTTAGCCCTTTGTATTCTTCTCCTTAATCTATTAATACTTGTTTGCACATCTTCGATACCTGACTCAACATTAGAAGTGTCTAAATCTTCAATTAATAAATTTAAATTATCTATTAATTTTATATATTCATTAATGTCCATAGGTTTTTCTTTAATAAATATCATAAAAATAATATTTATTCTTTTGGCATTAACATATCTTTATAAATTTTACGTGCGTAAGTGGGCATTATTAGAATATCAGAATAACTAAATCCATTTCTAACTAAAAATAATATTTCTTTAAGTAGGTATTGTTGGTGGTTAGAACTCAGGCCAAAATAAATTCTTATTGATTCTAAGAAAGCAAGTTACGGACTCTCCCCCCTGAGTCCGAGCAGTAGTTTTAAAGTCTACACCTGGTTCTATATCTGACATATATTTATTTAACTTTCTAATATCCATAATTGGTAATGCCTTTAAGATGTTAGATATTTTAATTTTATCTTTTTCACCATCTATTTCCATAATAGATCTTTCTAATCTTAAAGTGGTTTTAGTAGAGACATCATTTTTGTTCCTTTCCATCGTTTGTTTATCTACAACATCTATTTCTTCTTCGTCCTTTCCTGTTAATAACCTAAATTTAACAGATTTATTAGACTTAGGTAAACTAAAATCAAAGAAACCATTTTCATCAGGTTTTACGGTTAATGGTTTATTTTTTAATGTTGTTAAATCTATCTCACCCTCAACCAACTTATTTGTTTTAGGATCAATAACTGGTTGTATATATTTTTCCCCAAAAGCAGAAACCCTTAAGAATAAAACTATTGCCATTCTATCGCCTTCTAACAGTAAATTATGATCAAAACCTAAATCTTTAACTTTTCTTTCTATTAAAACATCTATCAACTTACCACTATTCAAAATGTTTG
>Ga0181580_10003001_pt1 | contig 13723 bp, 10 predicted proteins | sample 071ome_23_FD_132413 | JGI IMG/M metagenome (GOLD analysis project Ga0181580, IMG submission 132413) | Coastal salt marsh microbial communities from the Groves Creek Marsh, Skidaway Island, Georgia - 071403BT metaG (megahit assembly) | ecosystem: Environmental > Aquatic > Marine > Intertidal...
GTCGGCATATCTGCGGGATCTTCTCACACCGTCTATTTGAAAAGCGATGGCACGGTGTGGGCGGCGGGGCATAATAATTATGGTCAATTAGGAGACGGCACGATCACGCATAGAACCAATCCCGTGCAGGTAACGAATGCGGATAGTTCTATTTTTCAGGTAACATCAACACCATCAATCGAGCCTTCTGTTAAGATAATTCAATCAGGATATACTTGGGGCATCTTTGAAGATGATACTGTTATCAATATCGAAGCCGAAAGTGGATCATGTACATTTGTGGAATGGCGAAGCAGCAATTCCACCCTACAAGACCCTTCGTCCAATACTACCCCAGTGACAATCAGTGCAGATACATCAATAACTGGTGAATTTAATTGTTAAGGAATATAATATCTCATGTCTAGCCAAAATAATCAACAATGGATAAATTCTTTCCAAAAAATGGGAGAAGCCGTTTCTAAAAAACTCTACATAACCGGTTTAAATGACACCCCAACAGGATACCAAGGTCACAGTGGCGAATATCTCGTAGTTAACGATAACGAAAGTGGAGTGCATTTTACTGGTATCGAAAAAATAGCGGCTGACCTAATAGATTATGGTTTTGGAGGTAATAACAGTCAAAACATTACTGGATTCACTGGATTATATGATACTCCTGACGATTATCAAAACGGTTACTATTTAAGGTCAACTGAAACTGGGTTAGAGTATATCGATGCTACAGGTTTAGCTAAAGATATTCCAGTTATGCCAAAAGAGTATAATTCTTCTAACGATTTACCTGTTCCAGCTATAGATTATGATGGAGAGATCGTACAAGTTGGATGCGAGCTGTATATCTCTTGCGATGGAGAATGGAAACCATTAGTTTCTATAGATAGATTACCTTTATCAGAAGCTGAGCAAGATTTATATCCTGCTTGTGTTACAACTGTAGGAGAATCATTGCAATACATAGACTACACGGACACTGTATTAAATGAGAATTCATCTTTAATATTACAAGCTAGCTTAAACGGTCAAACCACAGACGATGTACTGCACGAAGTCTGTACATTTCAGAGTATCGACGGACAATCTAACGATACCAGCTCTGAGGGAACTTGGCAGAATATTACGAATAGCTATAATTTTTTATCCTGTGCTGTTCAACAAGAAAGTAATCAAATACGAGGAAGCAATACAACTTGGAGCAATCGAAGAGGAAACCTTTATAAATTGAGGGGGCCTGGAGTTTCTTGTGAGTTTAATAGGAATGGAACAGTTATAGCTTTTGGATGGGGCTGGGGCGATTACGAAGGGATTTCAACTCCATTTGTAGATGTGATCAAGGTGAATGCTAGCAATGGATCACTTACTCCAGGAACTCATATAGCTGAATTAAGACCTAGTATAGCTACTGACCTTTGGGGTAGGTCAGTTTCAATGAATGATGATGGAACAATTGTTGCAGCAGTAGAGCCCCGTTTTTCAAATACAAATGGTGGTCATGGTGCGATAGTTATATTCGAATTAAATTTAGACACCAATAGCACTACAGAAAAACATGTAATAGAATTGCCTCTAACAAACAGTGATTATTTTTCTAATAATGAAGGCTACAATGACATTGAGGAAAGGTTAATAAATGTTCAATTAAGCGGAGACGGTAAAACTTTAGCGGTTTCTTTTCTTCATAATTATTTTGATACAAACCCTAAAGCTTTATTTATATACAATTATAACGAATCTACTCAAGTTTGGAATTTAATTCAAACATTTAACGGTATAGGCTTTCAAGATTTAAAGTTAAGTAAAGATGGCAGCACCATTGCTGTAAAGTGTGGATACAGCATAGGGGGGAATTTAAGTCTCGATGTAGGTGGAGTTAGCAATAACAACCCAACTGGACAGCCAGATTCTAATACTAGGACGGCTTATTTTCATGGAATAAAAGTATTTCGTAGAGACTCTCAGAACATTTGGTCTGAAAAAGAAAACGTAAGCTCCTTTGATCTTGGCATACAAGAAGCGGTAATAACAGGAGGAATTGATTGGAGTTTGCCTATATCTCTTCATTTAGGAATGACTTTTGATTTAAGTAGAGATGGAAATGCTATACTTTATCAATTACCAGATTCACTGTCATTTGATTCAACTCAAAATTATTATAGTCCTGTAGACAGAAGAGTTTATTATGTTGATCGTATGACTGGACCCGTTGGGGTAATAACGTGGAATGGAGAATCTTGGAATAGACTTGGAGACTTATTGTTTGATGAAGGTACATTTGGATTTAACTTTTCAAGACCAATAGATGGATATTTAAATAGCAATACACAACAAGGAGGTATATCCGAGGATGGTACATTGTTAATGTTAGCTAGTCGACCTATGCGCCCAGAATCGAGTTATACAACTAATATGAATTTCGCTAAGTGGACGGGGTCTGGCTGGACAAAAATCTCAAAACAATTCCACAGTAGTAGCAGCTCCCCTGCTGCCTTGCACGGTGGATACACAATGTCTAAACAGCCAAATCCAGAATTAAATAGTATTATTGGTTATGTAGGTTATAATGAATCGAGTGATGATGAATTTTACTTCACAGAGGAATGTTCAACAAATTTGGTGAGCGGAGGAACAATATCCAATAACTCAAACATTTCTTCTTGTGGGGTCGTAAGAATAAAAGATACTGGATACAAATGGGGCCTATTTCCGAAAGATACACAAATTACTGTGCAAGCTTTTCCTAGTCCAAACTGTACATTTGACGGATGGACGGGTGGAAATTTTGCTGATCCAAACAGTTTAGAAACCACTTTAACAATCACAGATTCAACCTCGATAACCGGAAGCTTTAGTGTAATTTAATTGAGATGAGTAAAGCAAGTTCACATATACAAAGCATGATTGACATGGGTTCAGTCATTAAAACTTATGTTAGCGGTCAATTGTATTTTTCTGGCCTACATGATACACCAACAGATTATCAAGGTCACAGTGGCGAATATATTGTGGTTAACGACAACGAAAGTGGTATACATTTCACAGGTATCGAAAAAATAGCGGCTGACCTTACAGATTATGGGTTTGGTGGTACCACTTTAAATATACCAAAATATACCACCTTACCAGACCCAATAACTAACGATGGTAAAATTTTGGCTAGTAGTTGTGATTTATATTATTCTTGTGATGGTGAGTGGACAAAAATAATTCAGTTTAGTGAAGACACTATACCAGAAACATATCCAGCGTGCGTAAAAACACAATCAGAAATGATAGAGTACAATACCTACAAGGACGAAATAGCAGACCAGCAAATGGAGTCAGCATTTGTCGACTCTCTTAATGGAGAAAGTAACGTTTTGGATTTAAGAAATGTATGTTTAATCAAAAAAGAACCCACTAGCTCTATAAATATTAACCCAGACCAAGCTTGGCATCAGATTTCGTCACTTAGCATATCGAGCGCTTCAGTTGTCATGAGGGATTATCAAAAAAATACATACATAATAAATGATACTAAAGATAAATTCTTAATTCCATGGTTGAGAAGTTCGACTGCTAATACATATTCTGTAAGAATTGTCAATGAACAGGGAGAAACACTTTTTAGTTTTTCTGGTTTTGGGTCCACCACTTTTGTTTCTATAACTTCTGACTTTAAATATATAGCTCATATGACACTGATATCTAGCGAGACTAGTGACAAAGAAATTAATTTATATAAACTGAATGAATCAAATAATTCATATGAATCCTATGGAAAAATACAGCACACTACATTCTCTAGAACTTATGGATTTAGAATTAGTGAAAATGGTCAAAAAATAGCTTGCAGTGGATCAGGAAAAATTGGAATTTTTGAGGAAAATGGCGGCAATTGGGAACTTGTAAATGAAATGACATTTTCCACCGATATTCATGGAAATGAACTTATGCCTCATTTTAGTCCAGATTTAAGTAAATGTGTAATCGAAGCTCATAGATTCGATACGGGTTCTGAGTATATGGAATTTGGGGGACTTAAATTCTATGAGATTGACTATGTTAATAATATACTTACTAAATATATGCAGATAGAATGGGATTCTAATGATTCAGTTACATCTTGTGTACTGAATGATAATTTCGACACTTTAGCTGTTAGGAGAGTTGGCGAAGGCGGCTCAGCTCTATCTGTATACAAATATATTCAATCATCTAATTCTTGGGTGATAACCAATCAATCAAAATCTAACAGTTTATTTCAAGGTATAGCAGGCAAAAATACAATAAATTCTGAACTCCTTGCAATTACTGAGTATGCTTTATCCCCTAATGGAGATTTTATTATTTTTAGCATTGGAGAGTATGAAGACAGTTCGCAGCAAAGCAATGTACCTCAGGACGGCGAAACTATAACTTATTACTACGATGAAGGTATTGACGAATGGATACAGTATGGTATTGATCCAATTATTGGGTCTGCATCTCCATTAGCTATATCTAATGATGGGTCTACTGTAGTTAATTCAAATCAAAAATATAATGATATGAAACAATACAGAGAAAGGTATTTTTTTATTAATAAAATGTTTTTTGATGAAAGTTCTTTAACGCCGTTTAGTAGTAAGAGCTATAATAATACTGTTTTCATTGAAGAATCTACATACAAATGGGGAATTTTTACACCTGGAACAACAATTAATCTAAATGGCTCCATTGACTCAGATTGCTCATTTATTGAATGGCAATCTAGTGATACTGTAATTAATCAACCCAATACGTTCAATACGTCAGTTATTATCAATAACGATGCCTCAATTACAGGTGTATTTAATTGTACATAATAATGAGTTACGACAAAGTTCAATTTATTTATAATGCATTCCAAAAAATGGGTGCAGCCATATCGACAAAACTTAACATAACTGGTTTAAACGATACCCCAACAGGCTACCAAGGTCACAGTGGCGAATATCTCGTAGTTAACGATAACGAAAGCGGAATACATTTCACAGGTATCGAAAAAATAGCGGCTGACCTTACAGATTATGGGTTTGGAGGAAGTTCTTCAACCAACACTCAAGAATTAACCGAGCAAATCTCTCAAACTATAGTTAATGACAATTTAATTATATTAGACACAGATTATTCATTTCAAACTAAATATTTAAATGGATCTATTTCTTCTGATAGTAATATTACAGATTTAGAGTTTACAAATTTAACGATTGGAGATACTTATCGATTAAGTTCTACGGTATCTATTAATAGTGATGGTACTGCGGGCGATAAAATTAAAGTAAATTATTATCATGATGGAAATAAAATCGCCGCAGTTTATAGTGATAATATTAGCCAATCAGTAAGCACATCTGTTTTATTTAATGCTACAAGTAATAGTTTATTAGTTTCTGGGCAAAATTTAGATGCAAATAATTACATAGAAGGAAATCCAAACGAAATAACTTTCACTCAGATAGAAAAGATTAGTGATAACATGACCGCGCCAGAAATTATTTCTATTACAGACGGATCAACTCAAACATTTGATGGTGCCACAATGGCTGATAACAATTACATCAAAATAGAAGGCGAAAATGTTTCAGCTACCATAGAAATTGACGGAGATTCATTCGTTGTTGCTCAAAGTGGAGATCAAATGGTTTGGGATCAAGGAGGAGCTGGAGAAACCACATTAAGTTTGGGAGATGTTCATTCAATTACATTATCAAGTGGTAGAGTAATTGAAATTAAATTTTACAGATCTGGATCTTTATATTTTAGTTTAGATAAAAAATACGAACCGCCAGTACCCTCTGCTACTCCAAGTGTTACTAGCACACCATCAGTAACTCCATCTTCTACCCCATTAGTTACTCCAACGGTCACTCCAACACCATCAACTTCTAGCTCTACTCAAAATTTTGATACTTTTCCATCAAGTTTACCATTTAAATTAAGATAGTTAGTGTATAATACTGCATGGATTGGTCTATTATACTATCATCTTGTATAGTTGCTGGAACTACAATAATCAGCATCTTTATTAAAGAGCTTGTGCAAAGCAAAAAAAACAAACAACAAGCCTGTGTCGTAAGATATACAAAAAAGAACGAAAATGTACAAAAAGCTGTAGATTTCACTCGAAGTGAAACACAAGCAGATAGAGCATATGTTTTTGAATTTCACAACGGAGATTCTTTTTACAGCGGAAACCATCAACAAAAATTTAGTTGCACATACGAATCCTTGGATGCTGGCGTAAGCGCTGAAAGCATGAGGTTGCAAGATTTAAGGGTGAGTACATTCCATGCTTTTATTAAAGATGTGCTTGGTATACATGGAGAAAAGCTTTTTCGATTAGAAGATATAGAATCTATCAATAGCCCATTATTAAGAAACTGGCTAGATGAACGCGGTATTCGCTCTTGCTATGCTTTCCCTATAGAAACTTTAAATCACGGTGTTGTGGGAATCATCTGTATTGATTATACAAAAAAGAAAACAGAGATATACAAAAAAGACATCAACTTAATACAAAATCAAGCAAAAATAATTAGTGGTTATTTAATTTAATTTTAATTAGAATTAATTTAAATATATTTTTATTATTATATATGTTATCAACATATTGTCAAGACTGCGGTGGAAAAAACGAATATACTGTAACCAAGCCTAAATTTTGTTCTAGCTGTGGGGCTCCATTAGCTAAAGGTTTAATGGAAGCTAAGGGAGCTACTCCATTAAAGAAAGCATACACGCAAGCAGAATCAAATCAAAGAGAGGTGCATGATCAAGATGGTACAGACATTTATGAAGTTCCAGATATATTAAATTTAGAATACGATATTGAATTCGAGTCAGATGCAAGTTTTACTCTTGGATCTATTATGCCGCGAGATCAATCTGTTCCCAAAAGGAAAAGAGGACGACCAAGAAAGAATGGTTAAAGAGCAAAAATTTACATACGAAGAAAAAATCGATATTATAAACGAAGAAATTCGCAAAAGAAAAAATAAATGGTTTTTAGATTCTATGCCGTGGATTTCTTTTGAAGATGTTGAGCAAATAATAAGGGTACATATTTATCAGAAGTGGGATCAATGGGATCAAAAAAGAGATTTGAAGCCTTGGATAAATAAAATTATTAGCAATCAATTTAAAAATATACTAAGAAATTATTATTTAAACTTTGCCAAGCCATGCAGTAATTGCCCGTTTGATTCTTCTATTGGTGGAGAGAATTTATGTTCATTCACAAAGAGTGGGTCGCAAGACAGTAGTTGTCCACTGTATAAAAAATGGGAAAAAAGCAAAAAAAGCGCTCACGATGTAAAGATACCTTTAAGGTTAGATGCTCAAGAGTATGAATCTAGTATTTTCTCAGTTAACTCATTTAATGTAGATGCAGCTATAGTTAAAGTTCAAGAACATTTGAAGAATGAACTTTCCGACCGTCATTACAATATATATGTGATGTTATTCGTGGAAAACAGAAGTGAATCAGAGGTCGCTGAAAAACTAGGGTACAAAACTAACGAACAAGGCAGAAAAGCTGGTTACAAGCAAATTAAGAATATGAGAAAATTATTTAAAGAAAAAATAATAAAAATTATAAAAAACCACGACATCATATTATGAAATTATCTGAAGAAAATAAAAAATTTATAGACGAAAATTTTCATAAAATTCCAGATTTAATTGAATTAACACGCGCGACTTTTAAAGACGGAACGATTGACGGAAGATCGAAACAAGGTAGAGCCGTGAGGGAATATTTAGCGTCAAAGGAAATTAAATATAAAACAACAAAACATGAAGAAGTAAAACCTATTGTTTTAAATGAAGAGCAAAAAAACTTCATAGAACAATATTCGCAAGATGGAATGAGTAGCTATCAAATTGCTCAATTATTATTTCCGGATGACGAGGTTAAAAAATTAGGTAGAGAACAAAGAACAGTAGGTAATTACTTAGAAGCGGTTAAAAAAAGAAAAAGGGAAGAAAATAGAGCAGAAAGAAATAAATATGATGGCCCAAAAAATATAGGCGAATGCATTAATTTAGTTAATCAATATACTGATGCGGGTTTAGTGGAGGGTGAAATGAAGGCGATGGAAAGAAAATCTATTGAATCTTTATTTCGCTTTTTAAAGTCTCCAAGATTTACTCAAATTATAAGTAATTATCACAAAGAGGAGGATCAAGATTTATTTGAAGCAGAATTTATTCGAGCTACATGGGACAAACCAGATTTAAGTGCTGATGAAATTAATTTATATGTTAATGTTTGTGTGGATTATATTAATTTAAAAAATATTTCTTCACACATGGAAAAGCTTAATAGAATGTTTGATGAAGCTGATGAACAGCAAGAATTAACTGTGAGACTTTCTGAACTTTTAAAAACAAAAAGCGAAGAATATAATCAATGCGAAAAACGACAAGAATCACTTATTCAAAGATTAGCAGGTGACCGAGCAAAAAGAATATCTCAACGTCAAGACCAAAATGCATCAATATTATCATTAGTTGAAAGCTTCCAAAATGAAGAGGAAAGAAAACTTATGATTAAGATGGCAGACATGCAAAAGAAAGCAATCAAAGAAGAAGCTGAACATTTAGAATCTATGAATGAGTGGAAATCTAGGATATTAGGTATATCTAAAAGCGATGTCATCTAGTTTTAAATGTCAAGTGTGTCATGAAGAGTTTGACACAGAAAAAGGTTTGCACATTCACCTTAAAAAACATAAGATGGATTTAGCTACATACTATACTACATATTATCCCAGGAACAATTTATTAACTGGTGAACCTTTACCTTTCAAAAATAAAGAAGATTACTTTAATAACGATTTTTCTACTCGTAGTCAATTAATTAAATGGTGCATGAGTCAAAGTAAAAAAGTAGCAGGTGAATATGCATTAAAAAAACTTAAAAAAAGAATAGAATCGAAAGATTTAAAATATGCCCCAAATCATTTAGAATTAAAAATTAATAAATTACCAGACATAGATGTATATAAATATGCCTTTGGATCTTATACTAAAGCATCTAAAGAAGCGGGAGTAAAACCTTTACATAGAAGTAAAATAGATGAAGATTTCTTTAAAGAAGATAAATACTTTGAAGATCTTAAAATCTTTATCGACACCAGAGAACAAAAACCTTTAACTTTTAATATATCAGAAGACTTAAAATTAGATTTCGGAGATTATACTGTAGGTGGAGACGATTACAACTATACATATATAGACCGAAAGTCTGATTCAGATTTCAAGGGAACATTAACTGGGGGTTTGGCTAGATTCCGAAGAGAACTGCAAAGAGTCCAGGAGTTTGATTCTTATTTATTTATAGTAGTGGAAAGTGATTTAAATAGGTTATACAAAAACAATATGTATGGGCCTCACAAATCAAATTTAGAATTTGTATACCATAACATGAGATTAATATCGCATGAATTTGCAGGAAGTTGTCAATTTGTCTTTACAGGAACTCGCGCAAACTCTCAATCAGTAATACCAAAAATATTAAAATTAGGCAAGAAATTGTGGGATGTTGATTTACAATACTATATAGATAAAAATGGCCTGGAGTGAGGGAAATCAAAAGCGACGCCCAAAAGAAGACGTAAATCAAGAGATATTATCTCTTGAAGGATTTCTTGACGAAAATGAAGCTAAGCAAAATCTTTATAAGTTTTTAAAAGATAATATAACTTTTACTACTAGTTTAGTTGGGGGGGTGGATTTGTTTCCATTTCAACATATGGCTATTAAAGCTATGTTTGAGACAGACTATTTTATGGGAGTATGGAGTCGTGGTATGAGTAAGTCATTTACTACTGGTGTGTATGCATTTTTAGATGCGATTCTTCACCAAGGGGTAGAGATTGGAATATTAGCAGCATCATTTCGACAATCAAAGCAAATATTTAAAAAGATAGAAGATATTGCGGCTAAGCCAGAAGCTAGAATGTTAGCTAATTGTATAACAAAAAAATCAAAAAGCAATGATGAGTGGTTGATGGAAATTGGTAGAAGTAGAATACGAGCTTTGCCTTTGGGGGACGGTTCAAAGCTTCGTGGTTTTCGATTTCATAGAATTATTATCGACGAGTTTCTTTTGATGCCAGAAAGAATTTATAATGAGGTTATTGTTCCTTTCTTGTCGGTAGTAGAAAACCCAACTCAAAGAGAAGATTTATATAATCTTGAAACTAAATTGATTGAGCAAGGGAAAATGACTGAAGAAGAAAGATATGTTTGGCCAAACAATAAGTTGATAATGTTGTCTTCTGCTAGTTATAAATTTGAATACATGTATAAACTATACAGTCAATTTGAAGGTTTAATTGACAATCAAACTGATAAAGCTACTAGATGTATTATGCAATTCTCATATGACTGTGCGCCAAAGCAGCTTTACGATCAAAATCTGATTACTCAAGCTAAAGCCACAATGAGTCAATCTCAATTCGAGCGTGAGTTTGGGGCATTATTTACAGACGACAGCTCTGGATACTTTAAAACTTCAAGAATGGCAGCTTGTACCGTGCAAGATGGCGAAGATCCTCATGTAGAAATTAAAGGTCAACCAGAAGATGAATATATCTTAGCTTTTGACCCGTCTTGGTCTGAAAGTGAAAGCAGCGATGATTTCGCTATGCATGTATTAAAATATCACAAAGATCGAGGAACATCAACCTTAGTACATTCTTATGCTATGTCGGGAACACCCTTGAGAGACCATATCTTTTACTTTCACTATTTAATAAAAAACTTTAATATTATAGCAATCGTAGGAGACTATAATGGAGGAGTTCAATTTATTAATGCTGTTAATGAAAGTGAATTATTTAAGTCAAGTAATATAAAATTAAAAGGAGTTGATGGTGATTTTGATAAAATGGATACATATAAAGATGAACTACGTACAGCTAAAATGCAGTACAACAAAAAAGATTACAAGTATTTATTTTTAAGGAAACCTACTTCCGATTGGATTCGTAGAGCAAATGAGTTATTGCAAGCTAATTTTGACCATAAAAGAATATGGTTTGGTTCAAGAGCTATAGATGAGTCTTACAACAAGCAAAGAGCAAAAAAAATCCCGATTGACAAGCTAAAGTTTTTGAGGTTATCTGATGACGAACAAAAGCAAAGTGGTCAAGCAAAAATGATAGACTTTATAGAACATCAGTATGATATGATTAACATGACAAAGAATCAATGTGCATTAATTCAAATAACAACATCTCCACAAGGAACGCAAACTTTTGGGCTACCCTCAGAGCTTAGAAGGCAGACTGGGCCTGACAAAGCAAGGAAAGACTCGTACTCAGCTTTAGTGCTTGGTAGTTGGATGGTTAAGATATTGCATGACATGAATAACACGAAGGCTCAACAAGCTCATTCTACATTTACGCCAATATTTATAAGTTAACTTTTTAACTTTTATAGACTTTTGTATAGACTTTGTGTATTATAATTTGTGAAAGAAAAAAGAAAATACACAAAAAGGTCAGATTACTGGAATCAGTTTACTCAACACGATAAACCTATAGATGATTTATTGAAATTAAATCAATCGATAGAAACTCTACCAGAAACAGCTGGAGAAAGTTTTTATGTGCAATCCTCAATAGCAAATTCAACAACCTCCGTTAATCGTAGAGTCCAATACGGAGATCATACAACGTCCAGAAAAAATGCTATTCATAGAAATAATAAAGCTGAAAAATATGTAAATATTAGGAGCGGAATGCTTCCCTACGATTACTCTGGAGATGGAGTAAATGTTCGAGATGCGATAGAGCTTTGCCAAAAAGCTTATGCAAACATTGCTATATTTAGAAATGCTATCGACATTATGGCTGAATTCTCAAACTCTCCAATATATTTAGAAGGAGAAAATGATAGGTCTAAAAAATTTATCGAAGGTTGGATGAAAAAGATAGGCATATGGAAACTAAAGGATCAATACTTTAGGGAATATTATAGATCTGGAAACATCTTCTTTTACAGAGTAGATGGAAAGTTTTCAAGCGAAGACTTGCTGAAGATGAATTATGTTTATGCATCTCAAACTTTGAAACCTGGGGAAATACCAGTTAGATACATGCTTCTAAACCCTTATGATATCGTTACTGACAAAGCTACGGCATTTCAAGATGGTATATATAAAAAAGTATTATCCGATTACGAACTAGAAAGATTAAGAGATCCAAAAACAGAAGAAGATAAAAAAGTATTTGATTCATTAGATCCTGACACTAAAAAGAAAATTAAAGAAGGTTCATTTACTCGTGATGGTTTAAAAATTGAATTAGATTCAGAAAAATTAATTTATTCATTTTATAAAAAACAAGATTATGAACCTTTTGCTATTCCTTTTGGGTTTCCTGTATTGGATGATATTAATTGGAAGTTGGAATTAAAAAAGATTGATCAAGCTATATGTAGAACTGTAGAGAATGTAATACTTTTAATCACAATGGGGGCTGAGCCAGATAAAGGCGGAGTAAACCCAAATAATTTAAAAGCAATGCAAGAGCTATTTAAAAATGAAAGTGTTGGTCGTGCTTTAATTGCAGATTATACTACAAAAGCTCAATTTGTTATTCCTGATCTTAACAAAGTTCTTGGCTCTGAGAAATATAAGATTGTTAACGAAGATATTAAAGAAGGACTACAAAATATCATTGTTGGCAGCGAGAAGTTTTCTAACACACAAGTTAAAGCAGAGATCTTTTTGGAAAGATTAAAAGAATCGCGTAATGCATTTTTGAATGATTTCTTGCAGCCACAAATCAAGGAAGTTTGTCGCAACATGGGATTAAAGTCTTATCCTGTAGCCAAGTTTGAAGAGATTGATATTAAAGATGAAGTTCAATTTCATAGAGTTATTACTCGACTATTGGAAATCGGAATACTTACTCCAGAGCAAGGCATCAAGTCGATGCAAACTGGATTGTATCCAAATCCGCGCGAACTATCTCAAGTACAAGAAGCTTATATCGAACAACGAGAGAAAGGTTACTACAATCCATTGGTTGGTGGTATACCTATGATCGAAAGTGTTCAGTCTGAAAAAGATAGGGAAATTGCAGAAGAGCAACTTGAAATTCAAAAAGAAGGAGTAGAAAATCAAAAGCAAGCTGTTCAGCAAAAAAGCAAAGAAACTCAAAACCAAACACAGAAATCTCCTGGTCGCCCAAATGGAACAAATCAAATTCCATTACAAGCTGCAGATTTTTATGGAAAAGATAATGTTCAAAAAACAATATATGATATAGAAGATTTACAATCTTATGCTATTGCTAATTTCCAAAAACATAAAAATTTAAAAGAATTGAATGACGGTCATAAAGATTTAATTGTTAGATTGTGTGAATCAGTTGTCTGCGCAAAAGAACAAAACCAATGGAAAAAGACTTTATTGTCTTGTGTGAAGAACATTGGTAATATCGAAAAGTTAGACATTATGCCCGACATATTAGAGATATCAGCAAAGCATGAATTATCTGATTACCCTTCTGCTATATTATATCATAGCCAAAAGCAACAAAATTAGTGTATAAACATATTTATGAGTTCTAAATTTAAATATACTACAAAATTCTCTAATACTATTTTAGCTTCTGGAGGAATTGATTCTCCTGAAATTGGTATTAGTAAGGCTTCACTAGATTCTTTAAAAGAGATTATACCTGATGATGTTGATCTTGAAAAA
>Ga0181580_10003006_pt1 | contig 13708 bp, 8 predicted proteins | sample 071ome_23_FD_132413 | JGI IMG/M metagenome (GOLD analysis project Ga0181580, IMG submission 132413) | Coastal salt marsh microbial communities from the Groves Creek Marsh, Skidaway Island, Georgia - 071403BT metaG (megahit assembly) | ecosystem: Environmental > Aquatic > Marine > Intertidal zone...
GCCCATCCAAAATCGGGATGCAGAGTCGTAACACTTAGTTATTGACAATTCGTCAGGGTGGGCAAGACTTGATTATTCCACGTTTCAGGAAGGCAACTAGGGGTTAACACTATGAGCTTTAGCGATAAACCATCCTACGGGGGCAAATCCCGTTCAGACGAGGGCAACCTTCACACTGAGAAAATCCAGGTTGAGAGAAAAACCTTCATCTTCACGCTGAAGGAGAACCCAAGGGGGCGCTTCCTTCGCATCACCGAGGATGTGGGAGGAAGAAGAGATACGATCATTCTACCTGCCACCGGATTGAAAGAATTTGCAGAAGCCCTGCAATCGGTATGTGAGGCTCACGGCCAACTCCCTCCGGAGGAAGTCAGCGAAGATTAACGAGTCTCTACTCAGCTCACCATTCAGGGTGCATCCCATCACCCTCCGCACTCTGTAATTACAGACAAAGTGTGCTCGTCATTAGAACGCTTCTTGCAACGTGAGTTTCTTACCTGGTTACCAACTTTTTCCTGAGGTCATGGTTCCTCACGTAAATAAGCCAGCAAGTTCACAAGCTGGGTATCTGACAACAACTCGCCGAAGTTATCCGGCATCAGGGAACGAGAAGTCCTAGTCATGCTGGCAACCGATGAGCGTTTTAAGGTTGTTTGGATACCACTTGGCTGAATCAACAGCCACTGGTCCCCTTTTTCTTCACGGATCACCCCACTGAGGATCTCTCCATCGTGCATCACAAGTCGCGTTGATTGAAATGCTTTGTCCACATTGCGATTGGGGTCGAGAATATCTTCTAGGATACGAAGAGAGCCTCGCTGAGCAATACCATCAAGTTGTGGCCCAATGAGAGCACCCTTGCGCCTAAGTTGGTGGCATTGCATGCAGGCTTGTTCAAACAAGGCCTTTCCCTGAGGGGCATCCCCCAACCTCACCGCGGTCACCGCCAACCGATCCATCCGCTGTTGCTGATCGGCTCTAAGATTTGGCAGCTGCTGGCGCAACTCAACAAAGTTTTCCATCCAATCAGGGCGATCCAACTGTTCAAGACGTTCCATCACTTCGTCCAGAGCCAATACGTGCGGAGAAACCCATCCATCCAGTATCCACTGACCAAGCACTGAGAGGCCTTGCCGATGATTGGAAAGCCAGCCAGCCATTTTTTGTTGAAGAGGCAAAGGCGTCCATTTGAGGCTCTCACCCAGAACTCGAGCGGTGGCGGTACTCCCCATCAGGATTTTCTGCAGACAATCTTTGGCCTCTGAGGACACGCTTGACTCGATCAGTAATGGTGCAAGCAAGGTTGCCCAACCCTCGGATTGGCTCTCGCCCAAGAAACGCGCTGCGAGCAACTTCAATTCGTTAGTAGGTGCCTCTTCTGCCACCCAACGCTGAAGGACTTGAAGTGCAGGTTTCTTGTGAACCCCCAGGCCAAGATCCGCTGCCATCCTCAAGTGTTGCTCATAATCCCTCGGCGAAGCCTTCGGCATGGGTAACAAGGGCGGGTCCCATCGACCTGCAGCAAACCAGGCATACGCATCGGCCGAATCCCCATCGGTTAGTTCCAATTGAACGGCCTTGGACTCCCAGGCAGACAAATCCCATGAAATGCGTCGAGCGATATCTTGACGCGGTGGAAAAGCTTCTAGCAAAACATCTCCATTACCAGCATCAATCAGCTTTATCACATTGAGATGGTTTGGCCCTTGACTGGGATATCCTTGATGGCCTGCCAAATAAAAGCTCAAGGTAGCAGGTGCTTTGAAGACTGGAGAATACAGAACCCCCGTGTAGCGTTCCCCATTGGGGGGTAAACTACACCAGAACACGTCCTCAGCAGGACTGTCTTCAGAGACTCTTTTCTGAATAAACCAGGGATTGATGGATTCACCTTGTTCCATACCTCGTGTGGTTCGCCACCCCCTCATGGTCTGGTCCGCTTCCACAATTGAACGTTCAAGTATGGTTTGGCCCCATTGCAGGATGGACTCTGGGGTTTCCATTCCCCGAGCTTGAAGACCCTCTTGAATGGCTCTGAAGCGTTTCATCTCAAGCTGCGGGCCTGAATCCGCCCGGTCCATCAGGTCGTTCACGATGCCTTCGAGAGTGGTAACATCCGCATGCCGGGCCATGTGAACAATCATCGCATCACACCTCTCAGGAGGTAATCCGTGGATGTCCCTCAAGGATCGAGCAATGAAATTTCCTGCTTCTACAATAGGCACCCCTAATGCCACATCCATGATCTCTTCACGAAACTCCCTCACCCATGAACGCTGATTTAACCACTGCCATGCGGCATCGTTCAGGAGTTGATTGCGCAAGCAAAGACGAAGCCCATGAAGCAGCTGCGGATCTTGACTCCCCATGGATTGCAACCGAATCAGGCAAGGATGTATCGATCCCAGGGAAGGATGCAGACTGAGGGCATGGGCAGCAGCACGCTGCACCATGGGGTGTTGGTCTTGCAATGCAAGACGTGCCCAGTGCAGCAGACTCTCATCAGGATGGTCCTGTTCGGCCAGAACCAACAGGGCGTGCACCCTGACTTCCATCGAAACATCGTTCAAGGCATCCTCTAGCATGCTCTGAACAAGGACCTGCGTACGATGCATAACCCATAGCCCATGAGCTCGCTGTTGCCAGTTGGGAAGACGTTTGTTCTTCCATTTCTCCACCAGAGAAACTCCTGCATCAACACCCTTTTCATCAGCCAGAAATTGCGTCGCAAGCATGCGTCGAGTGATGTTTGGATGCCCCAATTGTTCCACAACCTCTTCCATACTGGCAGTGGTCAAATCCGTCAGCCCGTGGCCCTGGCTTAAGTGGCCGGGAGCGCCCCGGTAAGTAAGCTTCCAGATTCTCCCGCGATGACGATCCCGTCCAGGATGATCCAGAGGCACCTCGTAATGTCCGATAATCCGATTGTAGAAATCGGCAATATAAAGAGACCCATCGGGGCCCAGCTGTAGATCAACGGGCCGAAACCATGGATCTTTTGAACTGAGCAAGTCAGGCTGCTCGATCGCCTTCTTGGATGAACCCCTTGCGATAAGGATGTCCCTGTTGAGTCGACTGGTCATGACGTTCCCGATAAACACATTGTCCCTGAAGGAGGTGGGCCATAGTTGATCGTCGTAATAAACAATGCCACAGATGGCAGTCGATCCGTGTGCATGCTCCATCAAGGTAGGCGCAAACCCCAGCCCATCATGCGGTTTCCCAAAGCTAGGGTAGAAGGCACCTCGAATTAGCTGATAGACAGGCGCACTGTGGCAATCAGCGGTGTAAAATTGCCCGAGGGGATCCATCGTCAGCCCAAAAGGGTTGACCTGCCCAAAGGTATGGGGCTCTACCCGCGATCCGTCCAGGCGAATACGATACGTGTGGCCGGAGTTCATGAACAATTCCGATCCATCTCTACCACGCAGAGTGGAATTGTTGTTGAAACCATGGGTCGCGTAAAGCCATCCATCTAAACCACGGGTGAAAGAAGCATTCATCCCGTGGGTATCCCTCTCCCAGCCCAGAGGGCCATACCGTTTCTCCTTCAAGTCAGCTTGACCATCGCCATCGGTGTCCTCAAACCACCAAATATTTGGAATACTCCATGCCAAAACTCCATTGCCATATGGATACAAGCCAATGGGAATATTCAAGCCATCGGCAAAGGTGGTCACCAGATCATAGAGACCATCCCCATTGGTATCAGTGAGCACCTTGATGGAGTCCCTACCTTTTTCATTTAAATCGACCGGGTAAGGATACTCCAGAGTATCGGTCACCCAGAGCCTGCCTCGTGCGTCAAAAGCCATGTTCATCGGCTTGGCGATATCGGGTTCCGAGGCAACCAGCTCTATCTCAAATCCGGGCGCCAAATCGAACATGGATTGTTGAACGGAGGGGCTGAGTGGGTCGGTAGCACGCACACCTGCTGCGAAACGATCTTCGACACCTGCTCCATGCAGTTTGGGGTGGCCTGTCATCAAAAAAGCCACCAGGCCCGTCAAAATTGCACCCTTTGTCTTCATATCTTTTTACACTGATCTCATTAGCTCGTTAAAACCTCGAAAGATCAAGAACCAAGGTTTCTGAGAACTTGCAGAAGGTTTCCCTTCCATCAAGAGTTTCGCCTGCCAAAACGAAGGGCAAAGAGATCGGCGTCCTTTAGATGGATTTTCAACCGAAAGGGTCTCTCTTCATCCAGCTCAATCATGGGGCCACGTTTCCATCGATACGGACGTTGCACCTCGTTCCCAATCCACTCCATGGCATGGTCACCCGCATAGCCTTCAATGGGCTCTCCATCCTCATCCATCAATTCAATGCGTAGGAACCCTGAAGCGGAAGTCGAAGCATTTAGAAAAAGATGATTACCAGAACGCACCAGCGGTTTGGATACCCAAATCCCCGGATGATCTCCAGCCCTCACCGAGCTCAGGCCATCCAGTCGAAAAACATAACGATGCAAATGAGCCGTCGGTTGTCCGTAGTCCTGATTGGTGTAAAACGACATCTCATGAGGAGAAGTCTGCACCCAGCCCAGCACGGGGTAATTGGAGCGAGAAACCCAGTTGTTGGCCCCAATACCTGGACGCAAGAGCGCTTCAAGGTGAAATCGTTGATACAGCAAGCCACCACGAGAAGTCATCAAGGCAGCATCCGAGGTATCATTGTAATACTTGGGATGCACCTCAATGAGCCGTGCCTCCTCATCTGAAAGCACCTTACGGCCAGGAAAGAAACGCGCAGGTGTCGCCACATAAATGTGTGGAGCTCGGAAATAAGGTTGGGTTTGATTGGTATACAGGTGTTGGCTGGGGCGTATCGAATCCGTATCACTGAAACGCATTTGCCCCTCTGCTTTCCAGTCGAGGAAATCAACGGAGGAAGCACGCGCAATACTACGAATGCCATCGACTGATGAGCGGTAATAACAGAGGTATCGAGATTCATGCGGAGACCAAAAGGCTACATTTTGAGAATCCAGCACCCAACCCTCAGGGGAGAATACAGGCGATTCACTCAAGGCTTCCCATTCCAGTCCGTCCCGGGACCCAAAGGCCATCAGACCGGAAGAAGCAATCCCTGCCAATGCCTTGAATCGGAAATCCTTGGCAGAGGGATTTCGATCGAGAAAAGGCGAAAAGTTGTGACTGAACGGTGCCTTGTTGGACAAGATGATATTGTTCTCGGATCCATCGCTTGTGGAGTAGAGGTCTAAGTGGGGCTTGTTCCAATGAATGCCATCCCGAGACTCTGCAACACAGGTCACTTCGGCGACACTTCCGTCCTGTCCGGCCTTGGGCAGCCCGCGATAGTAAAAAAGAATGCGTTCGCTTTCCTGAACCATGCTCCCATACCCACTGAAGGCGCCTTCCCATGGTTGATCAAAACGCATGACCTCGCCCCGATCCACAGGTGAGTGCAGGTGATAGCGAACATTTTCCATGGACTCACACAAGAAATCATCCACCATCAGCTCGAGTCGATCCCCAACATCAATGGCCTCGGCCATGGCAGCCAGAGGCCACAAAAAGCTTAAGGCAAGCCCAAGTATCCAGTCCTGCTGTAAAGGTTTTAAAAAGCGCATGGTAATGTCTCCTTTATCCTTCACTTACCCCATGATCACAAGCCCTGAATATCGATCACATGGCAGATCTGGAGACAGGGTCTTCAGGGTCTTCAGGGTCTTCCAGAGCCTGGCCAATGATCGGGAACAATCATCCAGCGCTGAGCAAATTCATAGGCGTTGCTCACGGCTGGACAATAACACGTCGCCATGACCGCATGGACCCCACGGGCCATCTCTTCAGACACCTGGGCTACAAAAGCTTCATCATTCATCCCCTCAGATGGGCTGGCAGGACTCGAAAAATGCATCCAGAGAGGTTTGGGATGCACCACCCACTTGCGACTCTTACCGCCATAGGCAAGGAAGCGGCTCAATTCAGATAGACGCAACCATTGACCCTTGGAATGGTCGGGAGCCAGGCCCTCGGGAAAGCGCATTGGTCGCTCTTGATCTGGACGGTAAAAAATCCATCCACGAGTCCATGACCCAACGTAATCTGGATCAGGCAAGTGGGCACTACGTCGAAGGAGTTGCTGATCGATCAGCTTACTGCGTTTCTTTTCAAACGAGTCTCTTGGATTAGGACCCATGTAATGATACTTACCCAACTGCCTTTCATCCCCGAGACAAAGATAACATTTAAAGGCGCACTCGATCTGCATCCTGATTCCCCTTTCATGCTCGAGATAAAAATCAATCTCACCCTGCGTTCGACCATCGCGAAGCAATGGGATATTTCGAACAATGCGAGAAATGGAGTGAAACCGCTGAAGAGAGAGTTCCACCAGGTCTTCAAAATAGCGACCTACGACAGGTGGATAGGCTTCTCTGTGTTTGGAGGTAAGTTGTTTGAGTGAAAACTCCATGGGAGGCCCACACCATTCCACAAGCTTCGCAAGAGTTCCCTCACCCTCCAGCAGCGACGGCATTCGATCCATCCAGGCTACATCATTGGACCATACGCGAGGAGAGATCACGCCATCCATGCCATGACTCCTTCAAACACCTTCCAAACCTTTTGTGGCGTCACCAAAGCGCTGAATATCCAGACCCATTTTTTGCATGAGCGAGAGGTAAAGCGAACAAGCCTTTCGTTCCTGCTTGGGACGCTGGGAAACATCCACCACCGATCCCACAGGAAGATGTCTCTTGCCTCCTGCAAGGATCATGGGCATTTCATCTGCCTGATGCCGATCGCCATCAAAAAGATTGGAACAGAAGAGCAACATGCAGTGGTCCAGAAGAGTGGCCTCGCCCTCGGGAAGACTCTTCATACGGTCGATGAGGTAAACCAGCTGCTGAACATGGAATTGATTGGTCTTTAAATACATGGCCTCCAAATCAGGATCTCTTCCGTTATGCGTCAGATCCAGATGCAGGCTTCCACTGACGCCATCGAGAAAGCCAAAGTTCATTTGCGAGAGATCATTGTTGAGCATGCAGGTGGCCAAGCGAGTACGATCCATTTGAAATGCCATGATCATCAAATCCGCCATGAGTTTCATGTGTCTGGGAATATCCTGAGGAACTCCCTTTTCGGGTCGCTGCATGCTCGGAGTTCGCAAGGTGGGTTGCCAGCCCTCGAGGCTTTCTTCGGAAGCAGCACGCTCGATACGCGTTTCAATACTCCGAATGGAATCCAAGTATTGATCTAACTTCTCCCTATCCGATGCGTTGAGTTTGGATCTTACGGACTGACCATCCTGGCGTGTTTGATCCAGCACACTTCGATCCAATGGCCGGCCGGTACCATCCCCAACAAGCAGGTCAAACACACGAGCGGGATAGATTTCCTTCATCGCAGGCTTGGTATCGGTCTCCCATGAGATGCATGATCCATAAAGCATGGAGAGACCATCCTCCAGCCGCATTTCAGTGGGTTCGATGCCCAGCACAAGACTCGGAATCGCCGTATGGCGCCCAATGGTTTTGGCCAATCGCTGGTCCATGGATTGACCCACTCGGATCACATTTTGATCCGAACTGACCCAGGCGCCCGAAAGCAAGTTCGGCACCCTACCAAGGTGCGGGCTTGGATGATCAACGGCTTGTTGATTGAAAAGTCCTTTGAGGAAGACAATGTCTTCTTGATACGCTTGAAGGGGCGAAAGCCCTTGCCCCAAAGTCATGATGCCAGACTCCTTCTTGGCCCACCAATGTTCTGGCTCCACACCATTGCTAAAGTAAATACATGCAAAGCGGGTGGGTGGTTGCGCGGGGGATTCGTCAAAAAAGCGCTTCCCAGATGTTTCATTCCGCTGTCCAAGCGAGGCCATCCAAGGAAGCGTCAAACTCACTCCCAGTCCACTCAAAAAATGACGTCGAGGCATGGACGGTCTACAACCTGCGTGGGGCAATGTCCGTTTGGGCATGTTCTTCATCGTTGCTGTCAAAGGAAGGTTATGGGAGCGCTTTTTGGTGTCTGAATTGGGAACTTAAGGCTATGAGTAGGATTTGGCGAGCCATGGGATCCTCGCGCTGCAGAGACTGCATCATGGATTGCACCAATGCACGATCCGAGAGTAATTCACCGCGGCCCAAAGCGTAACCGATCAATTTCCGGCAGTAGTTTCGGTAGAAAAGATCGATATGTCCTTTGAAATATTGCCGGATACCGTGATAGCCGACAATAGGTGTGCCATCGCGCAAGATCCCACCCTCTTCAACAGGCAATCCATTGGCATAACGCGTTCGTTTTTTCCCAATGACATCAAAACCCTCCAGGGCAAAACCAAAGGGATCCATCCGAACGTGGCAACTCACACAGGAGGCCTCGCGCTGATGCCTTTCAAGCAATTCCCTTATCGAGGCAGGATGGCTGGCTGGGTCCGATTCCTGAAGACTCCCCGCATCGGCAGGAGGAGGTGGAACCGGGGTGCCCAAGACGCGCCGCAGAACCCAATCGCCTCTTTTGACAACACTCGTGCGCTGAGGCGCTGAAGTCAGTGCGTGAATCGCCCCGAGAGCAAGGAGCCCTCCCCTATCATATGCGTTCAGGCCACTGACTTTCAGAAACATCTCAGGAGAGTGATCCCCATGCCATGGGATCTCATAATGAGCCGCAAGTCGCTCATTTAGAAAACCATGTTCTGCAAGCAGAAGGTCGCTCACCGGTCGATGACTGGTCAGAATATCCTGCACCATCAACTGTGCCTCCTTGAGAAGGTCGGCTTTGAGTTGGACATCCCACTCAGGGAAAACGGTTGGATCGATCCCTTGATAATCTTCCAATCGATAAAAACCAAACCATTGCCCAAAAAACTCATCTGCCATGCGTCGAGATTTAGGATTTGCGAGCATCCGGTTCACCTGAGTCTCAATGACTTCATCGTCTCGAAATCCCCCTGATGAGGCAACCTGAAGCAATTCGAGATCTGGAATGGAGCTCCATAGAAAAAAACTGAGTCTTGAGGCCAACGCAAGCTCTGGCAGAGGCCACTGAGAACCTACCTGAGCCGAGGGAGGTTCCATCCGATACAAAAAGTGCGGAGAGCTCAGGATGCGGGCCATCAGCATCCGTATGGCTGGTTTGTGCTTTCTATCGTTGGCTTCAAGGCATTCTTGATAGAAAGACGTCAGTCGAGCGATATCACTTGCCTGCAATGGGCGGCGCCAGGCCATAGAGGCCCACTGCATACATTGTTCCACTTGCGACGCCTCTTTCAACCTGAAGGCCTCCTGCACTCCTACCCAATGCTCATGAAGTCGATCCACCCAGTGAATGAGAGGCTCCGGTAAGCCATCTTTGACATGTTCAGGCCAGCGTTCGATATCGGGCATCATTGTGTCTTGGCATTCGAAATGTTCGTATAACAATCGAAGGTTGGCTTGGTGATAGTCAAAGGCACCGAACAAATCATTCCAGGCATCATCCAGTTGATGTCGCTCGTTGTCATTGAGGAGATAGGTCACCAGGAAAGCATCCTCACGATGGTATTTGATAAGCGTGTGATACGCGTTGCGCTCAGGATGATTGTACTGGCTTGTAAAGGGCAGCGGAATGGGATCACGATCCGAGGGTGCAGGCTCCCGATGAGACACCGTCGGGAAGACCAGGGCAAACTCGAGTGCCTCTGGGGAGATTTGTTCGAGCTCTTGCAAGGACAAAGCGTCAAGCAATTCGCTTTCCTCCTGATCCCCCTTTCTCTTGGCTAACTCCTTTTGCCGAGCAACAACCACACCAAAGAGCTCTTCCATTGCGGGTTGCAGTTGCGTCCAAGAAAATGAGGCTTCCGAGAGCGGTGCAGGCAATCGTTGCCAGGCATCGACGACGGACTGCAAGGCTGGATGTGCATCCTCTGCATGCAGTGCGTCATGAATAAGCTCCACAAAGGAAGGGGCCAATCCTTGTGATTGAGCTACCTCTGACAGGATGGTCCCCTTCAAGCCCAAGATGTCGCGATGCTGAAAAAGCCAGCAAGCATAAAAGGCTTTGGGATATTGATCCAAACCATAGGGTTCAGCTCCCTCACCGGCCCCCGTGCGGAAACCCCGGGCCCGATAGAGTTTTTTAATCCGCGCAATGGCAGACAATTCCTGACCGCTTTGCCCGGGGTCATCGAAAAAGTAAAGGTCCCCAGCCCCCACAACCGCTCTGGCTGCCACCCCTTTTGCCGCTTCCAGATAGCGCTCGATATCCGAAGCTTGCGTAAACTGTACCTGGCCTTGGTTGGCGAACCCTTCACCACCCACCGCATCCACGGGAAGGATATCCCAAAGATCCATACGCAATCCCGTCAAGTCTTCGATGGCATAGTGATATTCTCCTCGCGTGAGTCGGCGCATCGGCACAACGCCTGGTTCGCCTTTTTTGTCTTGCGATCGCTTTTCCATTTCCACCTCAATGAAAGAAATCATCTCGCTTCGCTCAGCTTCGATGGGCTGTGTGGCCTTGGATGGAGGCATCTCCTCTTCCCTCAATACTTCTAGAACAGCTAGCCAGGTGGAATAATCTTGGGCCAAGGAATCCCTTGTAAGCATGGAACTCAAATCCACATCACCCTTCTGCACCTCCTCAGAATGACACTCCAGACAATAGGTCCCAAACCATTCAGCGGCGCGTTCGGCAAAAGAACGATCATGCATGTCCGCTATCGGGACGTCTGCAGACAAGGAGTGAAGTATCCAAAGGATGGGTAACAGCAACAGGACCACACAATATCGAAGGGTGCGGACGGGTTGCAGGGGCATCTTTTAAAACTAAGCCCCAATGCCTAGAAGCTCAAGATGAAGTTCTCTCCCCGCAAAAGCGAAGCCGCTGGGGAAAAGGCTTCTTAGAGGGGCTATTTAGAGGTGTTTGATATGATGCCGATATTTGCTGGCAAGGGCAGCATTGTGGTCATCACCATCACTGTTACTGCTGATATAGACCTCCGGATGGCCACCCTTGGACTGAATGTGTGCCACCGCGGCGACGATCAACAAATTGACAAGATAGGCTCCGGTGATCGTAGAGGTCGCTGCCACTCGCCCGGGAATGCCTGTCATTTCAATGGCAGCGTCTCCCTGGACTCCGCAATTATCCAACACTAGGTCGGAGACATCGTTCAAATGCTTCCCCGAAGGATGACGAGAGGGCCAGGCTTTGGCGTGGTTGACATTGATCAAGGCTATCACTTTAAGCCCCTTCTCTCGTGCATGCATGGCCATTTCTATGGGTAAGGCGTTTCGCCCCGAATTAGAAGCCACCAGGATGACATCTCCATCTTGCAGCGGATAATCACTCATCAACTCCAGAGCCGTCCCCTGTTGACGTTCAAAATCGGTTGCTTGCTGAGCGCCCGCAGAAAAATAAATGCGATCATCCAGAATAGGAACTGCCCGCGCCAAACCGCCAGCTCGGTGAAACACCTCCTCTGCTAATAGTCTGGAATGACCTGTGCCGAAGGTATAAAACCACCGGTCATTGAGCAGTGCTTCACCGATCCACTCGGCACCGACGCGTAAAGAGTCCCATTGCGTCTTCCTGATCGCGTTCAACTGGTCAGAAACGGTTGTCACGTAGCGCTCTGCCTGGGTCATGATGGTTTCCATTTTGCTCATCGTTAGGGTTCCTTGGGCTGTATCAAGCTTTTTCCCATAAAATAAACCTCTTCCCAAGGTAAATCGGCATGCTCAATGAAAGCGTAGCCAGCTTTGGAGAAAAAATTCTTCGCTCGGCAATTTTCAGGATGCACGCTCACGTGAACACCCGAGCATGCTAGATGTGAAAGCACTTCTTCGACTCGCGAGATCCACCGCGATCCCATACCCTTACCTTGATACTGAGGCAAAAGGGATAGATGGAGATGAGCTGGATAGTGGCGCATCCAGGAGGGGTGGTAGATCTGGTCCTCCCGGAGTGATTCCCACAAGGCTACATCCATGTCTGCGAAGGGTTTGTTCAGTCCCGATGTGGGCCATTTTTTTCTTATTTTCGGCAACCAATGCATCCTGAACCATTTCTGGAAGCTTAGGGTATCGCTGGTCATCAACAGATACCCGACGATACCATCATCATCATCGCACAAAACTTCCGCCGCGGAATGCTGCGATGCATGATAGGGACCTACAAACAAATCCCCCAGCAGGTCAGAATGAAAAAGCTCCCCGGACGCGTCACCACCAGCCCACGCGGTTTGCAGACAAATATCATAAAGAGTTTCAAGGTCTTCTTCTTGTGCTTGCCGGTAGCTTTGCATGGAAAGGATTGGGGACGCATGCCCTGACTAAGGATAAAGTCCAATCAGGCCAATCATCCACTGGAATCTTTGGAAAACGCCCGAAATACCGAAGTGATTGGCACGCGGATACATAGTTGCATCGCTGCAAGGGCAAGTGTAGTGTGAGGGCAGTAGAGATGTCTAAAAACGCACCAAACAACCGAAAGAATGGGGAGCCCCAGGGCGGAGGGGACATGAAAGTGCCCCCCAAGACCTTATTAGTATGGATGGCTATACTTGGCCTCATACCCCTCATCATGTTCCTTCAGCGGCAGACCCCGGCCGGCAATCCTGAAACCATCGATTACGCCAAACTTAAATTTATCAGCGAGAATGGTTTAGTTGAAAAAGGTGTCATCAATTACGATCCTCAGAGCCACCTGCAGGAGGTCAACGGCATCTACCAAGGCTACGAAATGGCCAGCAACGGTGAGATCAGTCTAAAAGTCGACGAATCCAATGAGCCCATCTCACAGCCCTTCACCATCAAGACAGTGATCATGGAGGGTTTGCAGGTCCAAATGCTGGAAAGCGGGAAGTTTAAGACCACACAGCCTAACACCATGCTGACTAGCTTCCTGTTTTCCATCCTTCCTTTCCTGATCATTGCTGCGTTGATTTATTTTTTCCTCATCCGACAGATTCGGATGGCTGGAAAGGGAGCGTTGAGTTTTGGCAAAAGTAAGGCCCGTATGCTCAGCAAGGAGAAAAACCGTACGACTTTCAAGGATGTTGCTGGGGTGGATGAAGCCAAGGAAGAAGTCTCCGAGTTGGTCGAGTTCCTCAAAGATCCAAAGAAATTCCAAAAATTAGGAGGGCGAATCCCCAAAGGCATCCTCATGATCGGATCTCCCGGGACGGGGAAAACTCTGCTAGCCAAGGCCATCGCCGGAGAAGCTGACGCTTCGTTCTTCAGCATCAGCGGATCGGATTTTGTCGAAATGTTCGTGGGCGTGGGCGCCAGTCGCGTGAGGGATATGTTTGACCAAGCACGAAAAAGCACTCCATGCCTCATCTTCATCGATGAAATCGATGCTGTGGGACGAAGCCGAGGTCATGGGTTGGGCGGGGGAAATGACGAGCGTGAACAGACACTCAATGCCCTACTGGTAGAAATGGACGGCTTTGACACCCAGGATGGGATCATCATCATAGCCGCAACCAATCGGCCGGATGTGCTGGATCCAGCCCTTCTCCGACCAGGTCGCTTTGACCGACAGATCACCGTCAATCTACCCGACATCAATGGCAGGGAGCAAATTCTCAAAGTGCACGCCAAAAACGTGAAACTCGGGCCTGAAGTGGATTTGAGCGTGATTGCGCGAGGAACCCCAGGATACTCTGGGGCTGAGCTCGCCAATCTACTCAACGAAGCCGCTCTTATTGCAGCCAGAGCCAACAAGAAATCCATCGGAATGCTCGAATTGGAGGA
>Ga0181580_10003017_pt1 | contig 13673 bp, 18 predicted proteins | sample 071ome_23_FD_132413 | JGI IMG/M metagenome (GOLD analysis project Ga0181580, IMG submission 132413) | Coastal salt marsh microbial communities from the Groves Creek Marsh, Skidaway Island, Georgia - 071403BT metaG (megahit assembly) | ecosystem: Environmental > Aquatic > Marine > Intertidal...
GATGATAGATGCAAACGACAGGACCAACAATGAATTTTATCTTTGTCCTGTGTATAATCATACTTTACGGTTGCAAAATACAGTAATATCAGGTATAATAATTGATGAAATGCACGGTGTTGGGACACCAGAGGATTTACAAATATGGCTCGATTCATAGCACATAGAGGAAACTATAACGGTATCCAACCAGCGTGGGAAAATACTAGCGATTACTTAGAGTTTGCTTTTCATGATAGAAAATATGATGTAGAATGTGATTTAATATTATACAACGGCATACTTTATTATGGACACGACGAACCAGGAGATACAGCAAATTTAGGATTTATACAACAACAAGGAGTTTGGTGTCATGCTAAAACACTTGACACACTTGAAGAATTGTTGAGAATGAGAACTAACTGTTTTTGGCATGAACAAGACACAGTTACACTAACAAGTGAAAAATATATTTGGTGTTTTCCTGGCAACTTTCCCAGAAACAAACGAGCAGTTTGGTTAGACTTAGAAGGAATACCTTTGCCTGAGGATATTACAGGCATATACGGAATATGCGGAGATCACGTTCGTGAAGATATTGATTTTTGGACTACCAGGTAGTGGTAAAACTACTCTAGCAAAACCTTTTGCAGAACTTATCAACGGTGTACACTTGAATGCTGATGATGTAAGAGGACATTACCAAGATTGGGACTTTACTCCTGAAGGTCGTATGCGTCAAGCACTGCGTATGCGATACTTAGCAGATGGTGTAGTACGTGCAGGCAAAATTGCAGTTGCTGATTTTGTTGCACCAACTGAACAAGCACGTATGGAATTTAATCCAGACTTTACAGTTTGGATGGATACTATTGAGGAAGGCCGTTTTGAAGATACAAATAAAATGTTTGTACCACCTGCTCATTATGACTATCATGTAAGCAAGTGGTTTGATGATACACATGCACAACTTATGCAAGTTGTTGCAACTTGGATGGAACGTAATCGTGTTTGAATGGAAAAATCCTACAGTGCAACTACTAGGACGTTGGCAGCCATGGCACGATGGACATACTGAATTGTTTAAACGTGCATTAGCCAAAACTGGACAAGTAATCATTATGTGCAGAGATGTACAAGGTGTAGATGGAGGAATGGGTAACGATGACAATCCTTGGAATTATTATGATGTTAAAAAGAATATTGTCGAAGGATTAGCAAAACACGGATATACTGAACGTAAAGAATACGTAGTGTGTAAAGTTCCTAACATTGTTGATATTACATATGGAAGAAAAGTAGGATATACATTTTCTGAAGAAGTGTTAGATGAAGATACACAAAAAATAAGTGCAACAGGCATAAGAGCAGAAATGAGAGAAAAAGGTGAGCTTAACTAGAACATTACAAAACGGCACACAGGTACCTGCATTTGATATAGCTGTAGAACTTAAAGTAGTTACTAAATGTCCAAGTAAGTGGAGATTAATAGACGAAGAGACAGGCGTAGAATACAGAGGTTGCCTGCCACAAGAAGGCAAATTGCATTGGGAAAGAATAAAACAGGAATAACGTGGGGTTGGACAGGAATGGCGCATGATGCTAGTCTTGCGGTATTCAGTGAAGACGGACTAGAATGGGCTGCACATGCAGAACGTTACAGTCGTGTAAAAAATGATAAAGACCTAAATGTTGAAATAATAAACGAAGCTATGCAGTATGGTACACCTGACATAGTTTATTTCTATGAACAGCCGTGGCTTAAAAAATCTAGACAACTATACTCACAGCAATACACCTTATTAAAAAAGCCAAGCCCGCAACAGTATTTGGCACAGTGTTTAAATCCTGCTCCTCAAGTAAAAACTGTAAATCACCATCTCAGTCATGCAGCATATGGATACTATACAGGACCCTATACTAAAGCGTTGGTCATAGTAATAGATAGTATAGGTGAATGGGATACTGTAAGTATATGGGCAGGAGATGACGGCAAACTTAAAAGATTATGGCGTCAGCAATATCCACACAGTATAGGCATTTGGTACAGTGCAATGACACAGCGTATTGGTCTAAAGCCACAAGAACACGAATACATACTCATGGGCATGGCTGCAATTGGCGACAAAGAAAGATTGTATGCAGATATAAAACGTGACTTTATCGAACAAACGCCTACAAGTTATCATCCATTTACTACGTTTAAGCGTAACTGCCACAGAGGTTGTTTAGACTGGCGACCTGATCTAAACAGTGTGCAAGATTATGCAGATATTGCTGCGGCAGTGCAGCGCATCTATGAAGAAATATTTGTTGAACTGTGTCGCAGTGCATATCATATGACAGATGGTAAGTACGATAGTGTAATACTTGTAGGAGGCTGTGCATTAAATTGTGTAGCAAATCCACTAGCACAATTGTTCTTTAAAAACGTACACGTACCTGCAAATCCAGGTGATGCTGGTAGTGCAATTGGCGCAGTGTTGGCAGTTAAACAAGAATTTATGCCAATGGACCATGCGTATCTTGGTCACAACATAAAAGGAGAATACCCTGTTGAAGAAATATTACATGAACTTAAAACCAACAGAATTACGGCAGTGGCAGCTAACAGGGCTGAGTTTGGTCCTCGGGCTCTTGGCCACCGTAGTATTCTTGCTGATCCCAGGGGAGATGATGTCAAGGGGCTTGTTAACAGTATCAAACAGCGTGAAGACTTTAGACCGTTCGCACCTGCAATCCTCGAAGAACACGCAGACAAGTACTTCGAAGGGCTCACAGGACCTTTCATGCAATACGTTGCTACATGTAAAGAACCTAGTGCGTTTCCAGCAATCGTCCACTACGATGACACAAGCAGAGTTCAGACAGTACCTCGCTCGAATACTAGCGGATTCAGAAAATTGTTAGAACGCTGGTATGAAGAAACTGGTTGTCCCATGCTATTAAATACTAGTCTAAATGTTAAAGGCGAACCTCTTGTTAATACTCGAGAAGATGCACAACGATGGAGCAAACAATACGGAGTAAAAGTATGCTTACCAAATTAAGAAATTTCTTTATGTGGCCTTGGGATCGTTATCAAGAGCGCAAACAATTAAAAAAGAAACTAGAGGAACTTCGTAAAAGAGATCCTTTTATATACGAATAAATATTTTAAACACAAGAGCGAATAACAACAACAATAATGCTCAGAGCCCAATGAGGACAATATGATTGAACAAATACTAGCATTGCTAGCAGGGACCGTGTATGGTCTTATCATTGGCATTATTCCTAGTGCCGGAGCAACTACAGGATTAGTTGCATTATTTTCATTTATAGGTTACTTTAGCAACGACCCATACTTGGGCGTTATATTCATTATGGCTGTAGTTGCAGCAAGTACAACAGGTGACACATTTACAGGAGTGTTACTTGGCATACCAGGCGCTAACAGTGCAGCCGCAACAATGGTAGATGGTTTCCCTCTTGCGCAAAAAGGTCAAGCAACTTACGCAATCACAGCCGCAGTTACAACTAGTACAGTAAATGGTATACTATGGGGTACACTTACGTTTGCATTACTGCCGTGGTATACTAACTTAATAATGATACTAGGTATTCCTGAACTATGGGCATTTACAATACTTGCACTTGCTACAGTTGGTTTTGTTAGTACTGGTAATTGGGTAAGAAGTTTAATTGCAATATTCTTTGGATTGTTTGTTGGATTAATTGGCGTTGACCCTGCTACTAACAGTGATCGTTATACATTTGGTTGGGAATATCTCGGAGACGGATTACAACTAATGCCACTAGTAGCTGGTTTGTTTGCAATACCTGAACTAGTTAAAGGACTAAAAGGTAATACACAAACAGCAAAGCGACAAGCAGATCATCGAGGACAAACTCGCGAAGGTATTATAGCAGTTTGGAACAATCGTTGGGATGCACTTAGAGGTGGGTTTATAGGAGCATTTATTGGCTTACTTCCTGGACTAGGAGGAGCAATGAGCGACTGGATGGCATATAGCAGTACAGTTGCAGCTCATCCAAATGAAAAGTTTGGTGACGGTAACATTAAAGGTGTAATAGGTCCAGAAGGTAGCAACAATGCACAGAAAGCAACATCAATGATACCAACAGTGTTGTTTGGTATTCCTGGTGCAAGTTTTGCAGCCGTAGTAATGGCACTGTTTATGTATTTAGGTATTGAACTTGGTACGCCTGATTTAATATATGATCAGCAATTTTTTAGTAGCTTGACATTTGGATTTATGTGGGCTACAATTGTTGTAGGTGTTATGTGTCTTGTGTTTACTCGCTATATTAGTATGATTGCATATATTCCTTACAAATACTATTTTCCTTTACTACTAGCATTTATTATATGGAGTTGTGTTCAGTATACAGGCGGGTGGGAAGATTATGCTATACTAGCCGTTTGCAGTTTACTAGGACTGTTAGCAAAACGATACAAGTTTAGTCGCCCTGCAATACTGATTGCATTTATATTAGCTGACAGAGTCGAAGCACTTAGTATACAACTAACAAGTTTGTATAGCATTGAAACATTAATAACAAGACCAATATTCATGACTGTAATGATTGCAACCGTTATAACATTTATATGGGGTCTAAGAAGAAAAAATAAGTTGGAGTATGCATAATGAAAAAAGGACCTTATCCAAATCAAAAATATGAAAACTGGCAAGGAAGTCGTTGGGAATTTACAAAAAATCAAAGCCGTTGGCATTTTGATCCCAGTAAAACAGATACCTTAGACTATCAGCCTGTGTGTACATTCGAAGGCAATTGGGACTTTGCTGTTGAAAAGTGTTTAGATCGTGTAGTAGATAGTACATGGGCAAGTCGTAATAACTACAGCCAAAAGCCAGAAGATAAAAAGAAACGTATGTACAGCGCAGATGCAGAAGAACTAGATTTACTTCGTGCAGGCGCTGATCCTCATATGGTTGTATTCCAACGTGCTAAAGCAGAGGACTTTGACGTATTTAAAAATATTGCTGATTACTTTGGTATGATAGATTCAACCATTAAGTTTCATAATCAGCGCACAGGTCAAATGTTAAACTGGCACATTGATAACTTTGCAGGTCGCAAAGAACGTGGTAACAGTTTTAAAGAAATCAAAGCGGACAAAAATCCCGAACTAATGCGCCGCTTTGTAATCATGCTCGACGATTGGCGGCATGGACAAGTATTCCAACTTGGTAATTGTAATTGGCATCAGTGGAAACGAGGAGAATGCATTACATGGGAGTGGAGAGATATTCCGCACTCAACTTGTAACATGGGTTGGGACAATAGACCTATGCTGCAAGTAACAGGTTGGACAACAGAGCGTACACACGAGATAGTACGTAACGGTAGTAAAGATATTACCGTACAAGTATAAGCAGAGAATAACAACAACAATAAATCTGCAAGCAAGGAAAGCAAAATGAAAAAGCTATTATTAAGTGCAGCAATTGCACTGTTTACAAGCACTGCGGCAATGGCAGACTATACAATGATTATTCCACAAAAGCCAGGCGGTGGCACAAGTGTATGGGCGGAAATTGTTGCTAAAGAATTAGAACCGTTCTTAGGTGAACGTATTTTGTTAAAGCACATTCCGGGTGCAAGAGACATTCCTGGATTTAACATATGGCACAATGAACTACGTGACAACGATAAAGTTATTATGGTATCACACGGCGGCAATGGCGTAAGTTTCTTACAAGAACAAGTAGACTATAACTATGCAGAGTATGAGTCAATTGGTCTTATGAACTTAAACATTATTGCAGGCAAGCGCATTGGCGATGACATGGACGAAATTAGATTTGCAGCAGGATCAGGTATGGTCCCTGAAGCATTTGCAATGACTATGTTAGAATGCGGTCCAGACCAGACTGTTGATGCATACATTGCATGTTTTAAAGAAAACGTAACTTGGGTAAACGGTATGTCAGGCGGCGAACGTCGACTTGCATTTAAGCGAGGAGAACTAAACGGTACTCGTGAAAATCCAGCAGCGTATAAAAAACATGTCGAGTCAAACAAAGATGCAGAAGTTTGGTTCCATCATGGTATTCTACAACCAGACGGAACACATGCAGATGATCCAAACTACCCTGGATATCAGTTTGAAGAACTGTATTACAAGCGTTGGGGTACCAGACCAACTGGAGCATTTTACGATGCATACAAACTTGTAAAAAGTTTTCGTGATGGTTTGCAAAAAGCACTATGGGTCAATAAAGGCAATCCAAATGCTAAAAAACTGCAACAAGCTCTAGCTAAAATGGCAAAAGATCCTAGTGCAAGAAAAGTCATTGAAAAGAGTGTTGGTGTATATGAATGGAAAATTGGCGATGACGGTAATCGCCAACGTGATACACTATTTGCAATGATCAATGAACAAGCACTTAAAAACCTAGTAAAGTTTAATACACAAGCACTAGGACTCGACAGTGTTTATAAAGAAGATTTGATTAAAAAGTGACACATGTTACTGTAATCAAATACAGTAGTGCAGTGACCATCCTTATAGCGATGGTCCTGCACGTTCTTGGCATAACACCATGGAATAGTTTTGCACAAATGTTAGGCGCAAGCGGCTGGATATATGCAGGTTATCGTATGAATGAACGTGCAATTATATTAAACTTTTTACCACAATTTTTTATCATCATTCCGTTGTTGATATATACATATATAATATAAGGATTCACATGAAATATATCTTTGTAGCAGGTGCACCTGGCAGTCGCTGGAGTAGTGTAGCCAGAACTATCTATAGTAGCAGTAAAATAGATAACAGCGATAGCAACAACAGTTACACCCGCCCTGGAGAAATAGTGCCTATGCACGTAGGAACATACTGGGATCCAGGTATGGAACATGGTAAGTTGTTTGATACATTAGACAACATATCTAAATCTTATGCAGAAGATGAGTTTAATAGACCTTTTAAGCACAACACTAACTTAACTCGTATTATTAAAAGTCATCAGTTCTGTAAACATTTAGAACATATACGAGATACTTGGAATTTTTGTCCTATTGTTCTTGTATACTTTAAAAGTGACGAAGATACGGAAAAATGGTGGTATGATGCTGGCGGATGGAATATCACCTATCCTTGTTATGATTGGTATAATGATCGTATGCATGAAGAGATTTGTATTCAAAATCAAGGAGTACTAGACTTTATTAAAAATAATAAATGTACACGAGTTTCTAACAGTGAAGAATTAGGAAAAGTATTAGGTCTTGTTGATTTAGAATACAAAGACTTTGATGCTGCAGAAACAGATGTTTACGTATATATTCCACATCTAGTAGAATACTTTGGAAAAAGCTGGAAAGGTAATTTACCTAAATACAAGTACAGTGGATTATCATTGTTAAATAAAATTAGCAAAGATGCAAGTGTGCTAGATATAGGTTGTGGTAGTAACTTTTTTAAACAACATTTTAACAACTTAGTAGGCATTGATCCTAGCAATCCTGCTGCAGATTATATGACTGCACTTGAAGAATTTACTACCGATGATCATTATGATGCTGTACTGTGCTTAGGAAGTTTAAACTTTGGACCTTACGAAACAGTTTATAATCAATGTAAACGTGCAGTAGAATTAACTAAGCCTGGGGGTACAATATATTGGAGATGTAATCCTGGCTTACATGATCATCCGCACAAAGGAATGGAAGACATAGACTTTTTTGAATGGAGTTTTGAACTACACGAAAAATGGACTAGACAACTTGACTGTGATCTGTTACAATGTACTTGGGATACTGACAATCGTATCTATGCCGAATGGAGAAAGCGTTAATGTTAGACGTTATTCAAATCAGCTACTACGAAGATACAGCTGATGAAAATTTTGAAATATTACAAATGTTTGCTCCTCACGCCAAGCGTGTACAAGGAGTAAAAGGTATTTTTGCTGCACATAAAGCAGCCGCAGAACTAGCAGAGACTACTTGTTTTTATGTAGTAGATGCTGATGCGATAATCGACGAAGAATTTGGATTTAAGTTTAGACCTGATAGAAATAAAAAAGAATACGGGCATGTTCCTCAAACAGAATGTGTTTATACCTGGCGTAGTAGAAATCCTATTAACGATTTGTTGTATGGGTACGGCGGCGTTAAACTATTTCCACGTAAAGCAATGTTAGAAGCAGCTCAGTGGAATGTTGATATGACTACAACACTTGGTTGTCCTTTTGTTCCTAAGTTTCAAGTAAGCAATATTACAGCCTTTAATACAGATCCGTTTAATACTTGGAAAAGTGCATTTAGAGAATGTACTAAACTCGCAAGTAGTATTATTCCAAATGGCGATAACAGAGACAACGAATATCGTTTAGATGTTTGGTGTAACAGAGGCGAAAACAGAGACTTCGGCGAGTTCTGTATTATGGGTGCTAATCAGGGAAGAGACTTTGGAAGACATTATAAAAATAATGAAAACGTACTTAAAAAGATCAATGACTTTGATTGGCTTAAAAACACATTTAATCAAACACTACAAGAACACGATTATAGCCTACCAGAATATGGAGTAACCATAGCGTGAGTACACTTCCTTTAGAAATTCACGAACTGTTAGATCGTTATGAACTATTATACCCAGAAGTAGAAGAACTTGCTTGGTTGCGGTGTGCTGTGTTAGACAAAGAAGTTAGTAGTATTTTCAAACTAGCTAACCAACACGATACTGATCTACGTAAAGCAGTGCTTGAACTTAATGTACACAGTTTGTTTAGAGTTATGGACGGACTACCTGTTGAAATTAAAGATGCAACAAGTGAAGATTTGAGAAAGGTAGCGGTTCCTAACAGCTTTACATATATTTTTAAATTTTATCCAGATGATAACGAAGATGTAAGATTACGCAAAACCGCAGTACTAGACCATGATAGAGAAAGTATTTTTAAACTGTTAGCACTAGAGAATGATGATTTAGAAGATCTTGTTCTCAGAGATAATTATTGGAAACTTTGGTCAATATTAAACAATTTAGTCAGTAGTCCTTATACCAGTGCTTTTAAAAACTTTTTTATCAATGACATTGTAATTAATACAGATTGTTTTAGCAGAGGACAATTACAAAGCAAGCTATGGCTAGTTGAAGAATTAAAAAAACTAAACCGCAGTTTAGGCGTAGTTTTTCTTTGTGCTGGATGGTATGCTACTATTGTTCCAATGTTGCAGCAAGCAGAAATAGAATTTGATCGTATTAGAAGTTTTGATTTAGATCCAACTTGCGTTGACATAGCAGAACAATTTAATAAAAGTCTTAAAATAGACGGATGGCGATTTAAAGCTATAACACAAGATATACATCAACTTGATTTTGAAGAAAATCGTTCAGACACTTGGAGTGTTACTAAAAATAAGATTGTTACACTAGTTGATCACCCCGACACTATTATTAATACTAGTTGCGAACATATAGAAAACTTTGCAGACTGGTATGCAAAAATACCAAATGGAAAACTAGTCATATTACAAACTAACAATTATTTTGATATTGAAGAACATGTAAATTGTTCAAAGGATTTGGATGAATTTGCAGCGCAAACTCCGATGTCGAAGATCCTTTATCAAGGTGAACTAGATTTAGAAAAATATAAAAGGTTTATGAGAATTGGAATTAAATGATTTAAGTTTGCGTGAATTGCAAAAGGAAAGTGCCAGGGCACTAAGTACTATGCAAGCTACAAACAACAATATATACAAGTTTAACAAAGAAGCACATCACAACAGTCAAAAATGGTATTGTGCAGTCATTGAATGGTATGTAAATACATATGGAGACTTGCCTAGTCGTACAGGGCCGGGCAAGGATGTTAAACTAATTTTAGGAGAGTAACATGCCAGATATTACAGAAAATCCCGGGTTACAGGAATTTTGGACTGATATACAGGACGCTAGATTTCAAACAAGTGCATGGGATTTAACACAAACAGTTTCTCAAGAAACTATGCAAGAAATAATCAACGAAGTTCATCGCAGAGCTCCGACAAAACAAAACAGAGTAGCATACAGCATGCATCTGTTTGATTGGAGCAATACTCAAATCAGAGATGATTTTTGGGAAATGGCAGTTGATAGGGATAATCCAGACCCTAAGTTTAATCCTCAAACACTAGCAAACTGGTTAGTTGTTTTTTCAACTAGAGAGCCGCAGCCTTTCAGATGGGACTTTACTCAGCCACCTGATGGTACTGTAGAATTTGGATTAAGCACTATGGAGATAGGAATGGCTGCACACATGTTAATCTACAGTGCTAGAGCTAAAGGTTTACAGTGTGGTTTTTGTAAATGCTTAAACTGGGATGATCCGCGTTGGGATTCGTCACTACTAGCAGCTACAGGTGCTTCTTATCCAGAAGAAGTTCAACTACTTGTAGGTGTTGGTGTTATCAATAGTGATTTAACAACTACCTATAATCCTCATACTGACACATGGATCGACGTTACTAAAGAAATTGGTCAAAAATGGTTAACTGAACCTAAACCTGATCAAAGCGAGTATGTTCATTGGCATGTATAATTACCAAGATATAAAAACAGTACACTTAGAAGTTACACAACGTTGTCAAGCGGCATGCCCTATGTGTGACCGTAATGAAAACGGAGGCGCTGATAACCGTCATATTACTAATGCTGAACTAAGTTTAGAAGACTGTAAACGTATATTTGATCCCGAGTTTATCGCACAGTTAGAAACTATGTATATGTGCGGTAACTTGGGTGATCCTATTGTTGCACGAGATACATTAGAAATATTCAAATACTTTAGAGAGCACAATAAAGATATGTGGCTTTCTATGAATACAAACGCAGGAGCAAAAGATGAAACGTGGTGGGCTGACTTGGCTAGAGTTATTAATCGTAATGGGGCTGTTATCTTCTCTGTTGACGGCTTGCGTGATACTAATCATCTTTATAGACAGAATGTTGTTTGGGATAATGTAGAACGTAATATGCGAGCGTTCATTGATGCTGGTGGCAGAGCTCGATGGGATTATATTATATTTGGACATAACGAACATCAAGTTGATGAAGCAGAAGCACTAGCTATCGAGTGGGGTGTAGAAAAGTTTCAGAAGAAAAAATCAGGACGTTTCTTTACTGCAAATAACGCAGGCAAAGATGCACACCAAGCACAAAATCGCAAAGGTGAACAAACACAGTTAATTGAAAAACCCAAAGCAATTGACAATCAAAATCTAGCACTGCTAAAGCAAAAAGAAATAGAAAAATCATACGGAAGTATGAGCGACTATTACAATAAGTGTAATATTAAATGTAAAGTCGCTGCGGAAAAAAATATCTTTATTACAGCAGAAGGGTTGTTAATGCCTTGCTGCTGGACTGCTGGACGTATGTATAAATGGTGGCATGCTGATCCACGTGTAGAACAAATATGGGATTTCATTGATCGTGCCGGCGGAAAGCAGGGCATTGATGTAATTAATAATAGTTTACAAGATGTTATGAGAAACGGATTGTTACAAGACATACAATCCAGTTGGAGCAAAGACAGTATCGAAAACGGTAAACTTGGAGTATGTGCTATGAAGTGCGGAACAGAGTTTGATCCATTTGGAGCACAATTTGAGTGAGACAACTACAAACTACACCAACAAATATATTACTTGGGAATGTACCACAGTGTGCAACTACAGTTGTAGTTATTGCTGGCCCGCATGTCATGACGGAAAATATCGTTGGCCCGACAGTGACAAAACGAATCGTCTAATCGAATACATAAAAAACTTCAGTGAAGGTAAACGTGTGATACTTGATATCATGGGAGGTGAACCAACACTGTGGCCCGACTTGCAACGATTTTGTCACAGTGTAGGAGACTATACTGATATTACATTTAGTAGTAACGGCAGTCGTACAGCTCGTTGGTGGAGCAAATTTACTGCACCGATAAATCATTTGTTGTTCAGTTTTCATCCTGAAAATGCTGACTTAGATCATTATGTTGCTATGCTCAAACAAACACATCAACGCTATAGAATAAGTGTGCTAATACTTTATCACCCTAAATTCAAAGACATATGTTTACGTGCTTGGGATCGACTAACACAAGGTGATTTAGAAATTAGCTGTAGAATGAAACGTATCAATACACCTGACCACAGCAAACAAATACTCAGTGTGGATTATACTGACGAGGACAGAGAGATATTACTGTGGAATTATTACAATTGTAGTGTAAATATGGTGAATCCTGAAATGTACCTATACATCGACGGAATACAAAAAGATCCACAAACACTGATAGCTACAGATCAACACAGTTTTACAGGATGGCAATGTAACTTGGGCAATAACACCTATCGTTATATCACAGCAGATGGGACTGTGTACGGTAGTGCATGTGAAATGCGTACAGCAATGGGCAACGTATACACACTGGGAGAAATCGAACCTGCTGTGAGTTTGACTTGTAAATCTAAATTTTGTGATTGTGCAATTGATTTGGTGTTAAATACAAAACAATGGACTATTGCAGAATAAATTTAGATAAAACTAATTACGAGTTATTACCTAATACACAATTTAAGATATTAACAAATTGGTCATATGGCGAGTTAAACTCGATATATATGGCTTATTGCAAATATAAAAAATTTGCAAGCGTTATGCCTATGTTTTATGAAGACTTTAAAAATAACGAAGTAGTAGGATATTATCATAACAACAAACTAGTAGCTTGGAGTTTAATTGTTCTTTATCCTAGTCAGCAAAGTGTAATGGCAGAACAGTTTGCTTGGGATTATGTTAATCCAGAACTTAGATTAGGTATACGTAGTTTAGAACATGAGTGTGCTTATTACAAGCAACAAGGTTATCATTATATGTATCTGCATGGCGCAGATGAGTATAAAAAAGACTTTGATGGGTTTGAAACACTAGGATCTGTCTAGCACCACGTCTTTGTAGTATTGTTCGTCCCAATTTTTATAATAGCCTTTTCGTTCTAGTATTTCTCTAGCGGCTAGTATTTTTTTACGTGACTGTAGTAATAACAATGCCCACGTGCCTTGATTAACAGTGTATCCTGCAACTGCTTCAACTTCACTTGGGTGATCTTCTAATACCAAATATCCACGTTTACCAATTAGTCCTGTGTTAGCTTGTTCAGCTATTTCGCTTAGTTGTTCGCTTGATATTAGTTCAGCGTCACATCCTAACACTACTACATCAATATTTTTAGGCCAGTGATATGTAAAGTTTTCTAATTCAGCACGAAAATAATCTGGCATTACTATGTGTCCAAATATATTTTTTAGTTCAACACATTTAACTTTACCATCTAACACTGCTTGACGTGCATAAGGGCATGCAGGCATTCCGTTAAATTCATCTAGTTCTACACTAAGTCTTTGTTCTATCCAAGCATGGACGTCAGACTCCATAGTCATTTTGTCCTCCTTTTCTTTTAATATCTAGTGTTAAACAGTGCCAGCCGCCATCCCAGAAAAATCTGTGACGCAGTGGACATATTACTGGCTCCATCTGATACTTGCGCAAGTTTTCAATTAAGTATGGATTTTCTGTATTAACAACTACATGACGATCATCTAATACTAAACAGTTAACATCAAATATAGTTTCTTCAACATATCCTGTCCAGTTAGGCAAGAAACTTTCAACA
>Ga0181580_10003021_pt1 | contig 13661 bp, 9 predicted proteins | sample 071ome_23_FD_132413 | JGI IMG/M metagenome (GOLD analysis project Ga0181580, IMG submission 132413) | Coastal salt marsh microbial communities from the Groves Creek Marsh, Skidaway Island, Georgia - 071403BT metaG (megahit assembly) | ecosystem: Environmental > Aquatic > Marine > Intertidal zone...
GTTGTCGAGGTCTTTGGTGGCCCAGTGTGTCGGCATGGGCTTTTTGATGAAGACCTGTAGTGCATTCTGGCGAAATTCCCGAATCCAGGGGTCTTCTCCTTTGACTTCGGAGATGTAGTCGACGGTGGCCTCGTTGAGACCGGTTCCGGCGTCGTAGTCGTATTCGGTATCGTAGTGAAAGTCGCCTTTATCGATTTCAAAATCGATGGCTTGTGAAACGCTCATGGCTATGTTTTGTTGAGATGTGATTAGGCGCAGGCGGCGAGTTCTTCTTTGACCCAGTCGTAGCCTTTGTCTTCGAGTTCGAGGGCAAGGTCTTTGTCTCCGCTTTTGACGATGCGGCCGTCCCACATGACGTGTACGGTGTCGGGTACGATGTAGTCGAGAAGTCGCTGGTAGTGTGTGATGATGAGGGAGCTGCGTTCGGGGCTGCGCATGTGGTTGACTCCTGCGGCAACGATTTTGAGGGCGTCGATGTCGAGGCCACTGTCGGTTTCGTCGAGGATGCAGCAGGCGGGTTTGAGCATGGCCATTTGGAGGATTTCAGCCCGTTTCTTTTCGCCGCCGGAAAAGCCTTCGTTGAGGGAGCGGGAGGTGAACTTGCGGTCGATCTGGAGCATGTCCATCTGGGTGTAGAGGTCCCGGTAGTAGGCCGGGGCATCGAGTGTTTCTTCTTCATCGAGGCGGGATTCGATGGCGGCCCGAATGAAGTTGGCGATGCTGACTCCTGGGATTTCCAGTGGGTATTGGAAAGCGAGGAAGAGCCCTGAGTGAGAGATTTCATCGGGCTCCATGCCGAGGATTTCCTGGCCGTTGAGGAGTACGGAGCCGCTGGTGACTTCGTAATCGGGATGGCCGGACAGTACTTTGGCAAGTGTGCTTTTGCCGGTGCCATTGGGGCCCATGAGTGCATGCACTTCGCCTTTGGGAATGGTGAGGCTGAAGTCCTTGAGGATGGGTTTGCTGTCGATGCTGACGTTTAGGTTCTGGATTTGGAGTGTTTCCATGATATTTTGAAATGGTTTGGAGTTTCGGGGGGTATCAGGAGGCTTTGGAGTTTTGTGCTTTGTGGGAAGTTCCGCGGATGAGGATCTCGACAGAGCCGAGGGTGAAGTCTTCTGGGAGTTGTTCCCGAATGTTTTCGAGGAGGTCTGTGGGAAGGGTGATATCGTGGATTTCGCCGGTTTGGGGGCAATGGAGGTGGGCGTGGTCGGAGAGGTTTGGGCAGTAGCGGGTGGATTCGCGGTCGATGTGTACCTGGCGTACGAGGTCGCATTCGACGAGGGTGTCGAGGCAGTTGTAAACTGTGGCGAAGGAGATGCTGCCCATTCTTTCCCTTGCCCGTAGGAAAATTTCTTCAGCCGTGGGGTGATCCCGTTTATCGAGGAGGATGTTATAAATTTGTTCCCGTTGCTTGGTATACCGCATGCCTTTGCGGGTGAAGGCTTCGTGTAGGCGGTTTTTGCGTTGTTCGGTTTGGGTCATTTTTGTGGCTGGTTTTCTTGAGATTGAGTCGCAATCTGAGTATTAATTGGAACTGTTACAATTAAAAAATTACCATTTTCCCGAATTTTTTCGAGAGAATTTACGGTTGTGTATTGAGAACGCAGCGGAAACCGATGTTTCCAGTAGAGGTATCGGGGGTATTTTTGGTTCGTGCGGAGTTGCGGTATCGGTTGCAGTAGGAATGGTGGCAGAGATAGGAGCCGCCTCGCATGACTTTTTCTTTACCTGTGGGTGGTCCGCTGGGGTTTTGAGGGGTTGGTGAGGTTTTGAAGTTGGTGGACCACCAGTCGGTGCACCATTCCCAGACGTTGCCAATCATGTTGTAGAGGCCGAAGGGGTTGGGGGGGAAGGCGGTGGCAGGGGCGGTGGCGAAGTAGCCGTCCTGGCGGGTGTTGTTGTTGGGGAAGTGCCCTTGCCAAATGTTGCAGCGGTGTTGGCCATGGGGGGTGAGTTCGTCGCCCCATGGGTAGAGTCTGGATGGGAGTCCTCCCCTTGCGGCATATTCCCATTGGGCTTCGGTCGGGAGTTGTTTGCCGGCCCAGGTGGCGTAGGCCTGGGCGTCATTCCAGGAGACGTGGGTTACGGGGTGGTGGAGGATTTTTTTGATGTCGCTGCCGGGGCCTTTGGGGTGTTGCCAGGTGGCGTTTTTGACTCCGAGCCACCATGGGTGTTTGGGATGTGGGCGGTGGCGGGTTTTCTTTTGTTTGAGGAGCCCTGCGAAGACGAAGGACCAACCGTACTTTTCGGCGTCGGTGGTGTATTTCGTGGCTTTTATGAACTCCTGAAATTGCTCGTTGGTGACAGTGTGGGCGTCGATTTGGAAGGGTTTGAGGTGGACTTTGCGAACGGGGCCTTCGGCGTCGGCAGTCCATGTTTCGGGGCCGTTGGAGCCCATGTGGAATGTGCCTCCGGGGAGTTCGATCATTGGGGTGTTTTTTGGCATGGCTGGGTTGAAAAGTTTCTTGGTTCTGCTTATCTTTAAACTCCCTTTAGTTGAACAGTGTCAAATCTCTCCCTTACCCATAGTTCCCCGCTGTGGAGTCGATGGTTTTACCTTCGTATGCTTCTATGCGGGATTGTCTTAACGCTACTGACTGGTCGTTCTTTATTTTCCCAGTCAGGTGTCAATCTGGAGGATGTTGGGAATGCGGAATTGGGGACTATGCTTAATGGGTATTTGAAGAGTCGGGATTTGTATGGTGCGGCTCCGGTGTTGGAGGAGTTTCGAAAGCGTATGTTGAGTGGAGAGCTTTCGAAGCGGAATCTGGAGAAGATTTCTTTCTACATCGGGTTGGGTTATATGGAGGGGTATTCGAGGAAGCAGGACAAGACTTTGCTTAGGGATGCGGCAAGGGAGTTTCAGCATTACATGGATACTTTTCCCCGAGGGGCGGATATCCTTTATGTGGTGATGAATAAGGTGGATTGTCACCGGGGGAATCATGAATTTCTGGAAGCGATTCCTTTGATGGAAATGTTGTTGAATGCCCGGAAACCTTTTTTGCGGAAGCTTCGTTCGCATGAACGAATGAGTATTCTGGAGAAGTTGGTGCAGGATTATTACTACATGAAGCTTTGGGAGAAGGGGATTCCGTGGTTTGAGCGGTTGTTGCAGTTTTCGGATGATACGGAACAGACGACTTTGGCCGCCGCTGCGTTGGTGGAAGCTTATGTGGCGCAGGGTCACTATGAGGATATTGAGAATCTTCTCCCCTATCTCGATACGGCGACGCAGGCTCGTTTTCAGCCGCGTCTGAATTTTCAGTTTTTGCAGGCGGGGGATCGTTTGGTGGAGTTGGAGGAGAATGCGAAGGCGTCTTTGTTTTATTATCTCACGATGACTCCGAAGGAGATTTCGACTTCGTACAGTCAATTGCTGGAGGATCTGGAGCCGAAGCTTTGGTATTATCGCAAGAAGAAGGAGAAGTTTGGTAAGAATTTCCCGAAGACGGATGAGAAGAGACTGAGCGAAGCTGAGTTTCAATGGAAGTCGCTGACGCGGAAGAAGCAGAAGGTGGATGATTGGTTGAAGAGCCCGAGTAAGGACTACTCGAAAGATTTGCTGTGGAGACGGGCTCAGAATTATCGGGAGATGGGCCGGGATTGGGAGGCGTATTGGGGGTTTATGGGGCTGGTGATGGATTATCCTGATGTGGAAACAGACCTGAAGGAGAAGTACATCTACGCTTCCATTATCCAGGCTCTGAAGATTGGGAAAACGGAGCAGGCGATGGAGTTGGCAGAAGAATTTCTCGGGAGCCCGGAGTATGAAAAGTATGCGGGGCATATCGGGTTGCTACTGGCTAGAATGTATTTGGATGAGGCCAAGGAGTTGAGCGGGAAGGCGGAAGTGGCGGATACTTTACCGCAAATGGAGGCTTTCAAGAAGCAGGCTGGGGCGGCCTATGATTCGATGTGGGAGGTTGGAAAGAAGTTGTTGGAGAAACCGCTCAGTGAAGAAAATGGGGATATGGTTGTCTCGATGATGGGGGCTACTTGGATTCATCGTGGTCATGAGGAGCCGGAGAAGTGGGATGCATTGATCGAGACTTTTGGGGCTTATCTTGCCAATGAGGAGAATGCGAACAACACGCATTTTCGACATGGTTTGCACTATTGGGTGGGCATGGCATTACTGTACCAAAGTCAATACAAGCCAGCTCATGTTCATTTTGATGCCTTGGTGACGCAGTATCCGAAGAGCAGCTTTCAGGAGGAGGCTCTTTTTCGGCGTGGGGTTTGTGCGAAGGGAATGGAGGATTTTGCAACGGCCCGAAAGAATTTAATGGAATTTGTTGGGGACTATTCGGGTAGTCGGTTTGTGCCGGAAGCGGAGGTTTTCCTTGGGGATATGGCGAGGGATGAGAAACGGGATGATGTCGCCAAATCTCATTATGATCATGTGGTTTTTGTACTCCGATATGATCAATACCCCAAGGATTTCCAGTTTATCGACCATGCTTTGTATGAGTGGTTGGATTTGGTGGTGAAGCCGAAATCGAATGCGGTGTACAAGGAGGCGATTGAGATCTTGCAAAGATACGTTGCTACGCATCCGGATGGAGATGTTGCCTGTGCTTATCTGGAGATGACCAAATATATGGATTTTCTGGATGACCCCATTGCTGTGTTGGAGCAATATCTCTGGGTAATTAAGAAGGAAGGCAATAAGCCTGAAAGTGCAGGGGTGGATGATACCTTGCGTCAATATTTTGAAAGGTATCCTAAATATTATCTACGATTCTACGATACGGAACGATTTCTCTCCAAGTTGAAGACTGATCGAAACTGGCGAAACAAGGTGTTGGCGGATCGCAATGAGCTGTTGCCAGAACTGCCAAATTTCAAGAGCTTAGATAGCACACTCCGGGATCGTTTTGTTCTGAATGAGGAGTTTCGGGTCTCGGTGATGAAAGACATTTCTTTAATCGAAACTGATTTGAAGGCATACCAAGGGAAACTGAAGGCGATGACTTCTCTGGCTCCCGAGGTGGCTTTGGTTCAATTATTTCAGGACACTCTTACTGATGGGCGGGAGACACTGAAATATCGCTTGATGATGTTCTTCGACTACAATGGTTTGCTGTAGGAAGCTGGAGTGGAACTGCCTAGTTACTTCGATGTTTCGCATTTTGAGAAGGCCAGCCCGAATACTTTGTATTGGATGGCGGAACACAATCTGAAGAATGGGTCTACCATTGCGGTGGCCAGAGCCAAGCTCGCTCTGGATAGAATCTTGAAGCAGTATCCTGGGACAGAGAATGGGGAGCTTCCTGCTTTGTTATTGTTGGCCAAAATGGAACAGCAGAATGCTGAAAAGGCTGCAAATGCTAAGGAGCGGGCCTTGTTTTACACATTTGCCTACAAGTATTATAAGCTAGCTTACGACCAGTATCCTACCAGTGACAGTGCTGGTATTGCCCGAATGGGCCAAGCGGATATGAGTCTGGCTCTGGGTGATGCTACTTCTGCAATCCTGATCTATCGGGATATTCTGAAATTCTCACGCAGGAGCCCTTCTGCACAAGCCGAAGCCACCTTCAAAGTTGGTAAATCCTATTATGAGCAGGGGCATGTCGAAAAAGCCTTTCCCTATTTTGAAGCTACCTACGTAAAGTACCAAAGCTAGACAAATTGGGCCGCTCAAGGCATGCTTTACCATGCCCGTTCTCTTAAACACTTGGGGCATGACTCCGATGCGAAGAATGTGATTCGGGTGGCATTGCAAAATTCCAGTATTCGCAAAACCGAGTGGTTTTCTGCCCTTCAGAATGAGCTTTAGGCAATACGGCATAGCCGAATGTTGACAATATCCCCGCTTTTGTGACGCTTTTTTTGTTTATGCGTAGGCTTGATCTTTTTGTCTGCGAAGCTTTAAGCTAGTGAATCCTTTAGCTGAAGAGTCTTGCAATTCTCCCCATACCATAAAACCCGAATTTTCCAGAATCGATGGTTCCCTTCCCATCGTTTGCTGTTGGTGTTGGTGTGTTTTCTGGTCGGGAACCCGTTGTTTTCTCAACCTGCACAGAATGTTCCTCTTGAAGATGTTGGGAATGCCGAATTGGGAACGAGGCTGAACAAGCATTTGAAAGAGGGGGATTTGGCCTCAGCGGCACCTATCCTTCAAGAGTTTCGGAAACGGATGAATGATGGAGAACTGCCGAAAAAGAACCTCGATAAGTTTTCCTACCTGATTGGCTTAGGCTATATGCAGCAATATTCGAAGAAGCAGGATAAGGAGTTTCTCCGGCAGGCGGCTACAGAGTTTCAGAATTACATCGATAACTATCCCGGAGGTGCGGACATTCATTATGTGTTCATGAACAAAGTGGACTGCCATCGGGGAAATGGAGAATTTGAAGAGGCGATCAAAACACTTTCTGTCTTATTGGATTCGAAAAAACCATTCCTTCGAAAACTGCGTTCGCATGAACGGCTCACGATGATGGAAAAAATGGTACAAGCCTGTTACTTCGTAAAGGATTGGGAGACGGGGATGCCTTGGTTTGAGCAATTTCTGAAACTTTCCCGTGACCGGGAGAAACGAACAATGGCGGCCGCTGCTTTGACCGAAGCATACGTGGATAAAGAAATGTATGACAAGATTGACGTGTTGTTGCCGCATTTGAACACCAATACGAAGTCCCGGTTCGATCCTCGTCTGAACTTTCAATTTCTGCAAGCTGGAGATGCGTTAGCCACCAAGGATCCTCCAAAGAATGATAAGGCCTCTCTCTTTTATTCCCTGACCATGACTCCCAAGGAAATCTCCTCTTCCTATAGAGGGTTGATGGATGACTTGAAGCCTCGACTGAATTATTATCGGAATAGAAAGAAGAAATTTGGGGACAACTTCAGGAAAGATGAAGGAAAGCTGTTGGGAGACTTGGAATTTGAGTGGGATTCCCTCGTGCGGAAAAAGAAGCGGGTGGATGATTTGCTGAAAGATCCCAAAACGGACTACTCCAAGGACCTTCGTTGGCGTAAGGCCCAGAATTATCAGGCGATGGGAAGAAATTGGGAGGCCTTCTGGGGATTTATGGGACTGGTGACGGATTACCCCAAGGCAAGTAAGGAGAATCGGGAAAATTACCTGTATGCGACTTTTGTTCTGGCAGAGAAAGTAAAAAAGCGGGGTGTTGCCCGGGAAATCGCGGACCGCTATCTGAAAAATCCTGAGTTTCAAAAATATGCCTATGAAGTGGGGCTGCGCCTTGCGAATATTTATCGGGATCAGGCCCAGAATCTAAAAACCAAAGCAGATACGGCTCAAACCCCTCCAGAAGCAGACGCATTTCGTCAGGAAAGTAATGAAAACTTTGATGAGATGTGGGGTTTGTGTACCAAGCTGCTGGATGTGAAGCCGGAGGACAAGTTGGCCAACAATGTTGTGTTCATGATGGGCAGTGGCTGGATACAGCGTGGAGAGCACGATGAGACCAAGTGGAACGAATTGATTGAAACGTTTGAGGAGTTGGCGAAGAAGGTGGAAGGAGACAAAAAGCCGGATATGCATAATGGCCTGCACTACTGGTCTGGTCTGGCTCTGCTGTATCAACAGGAGTATGAACGGGGCCACAAGCATTTCGATATTGTCGTAAAGGAATTCCCAAAGAGCGACTACTACGAGGATGCCATGTTCCGCAGGGGAGTGTGTGCCAAGGGCATGGAAGATTTTGAAACCGCCCGGTCCAACTTCACCGAGTTTAAAAATAAATACCCTAAGAGCAAAATGGTGATTGAGGCGGAAGTCTTTATGGGAGATATGGCCGCAGCGGAAGACCCTCCCAAGGAAGATTTGGCTATTCAGCACTACAAAAACGTCGTGTTTGAAATGGACTACGGAACTCTAGCCAAGGACTTCAAGTTTATCGATTACGCCGTCTACGAAGCGATGTCTTTGAGTGAAAAACCTGAGACTCCGGACGGCTATCGGGCGGCAAAGTCCATTCTGCAAAAATACATCGACACGCATGAGGAAGGAGACCACTCAAAAGCTCAGATTGAAATAGCCCGGTTGGATGAACTATTGGGGGATCCCCGTGAAATGTTCAAACGATACTACGAAACCATCATTTCCTTAGGTAATGATCGTGACGGGCTTGGGGTGGATGAAACTCTCAGAAAATATAATGAGAAGTACGATGAGTATCATGCCCGGTTTACCGACACCTTCAATTTCCTGAAGAAAATGAAGGCAGATAAGGCATGGAGGGATAAGGTGCTGGCGGATAGAAATGAACTGTTTCTCATTTTAGGGAATTTTGGGAAGATGGCAGACGAAGTGAAAGACAAGTTCACTTTGAATGCAGAATTTCGGAAGGAGGCGATGGCGGATGTCTCCACATTGGACCCCATGTTTCAGGATTATAAGAGCCGACTGGAGGGCATGCCTCCGAAGCCGCCTAAAGAAACGTTTACAGACCTACTACAGCAAACCATGAATGATGGTAGAGATACCTTGAAGTACCGCCTCATGATGTTTCTGGATTACGTTTATAAAGACGAAGGCACCAGTTTAAAAGAAGAGGCGTCTTTCACTCTGCCTCAGTTTTTTGATATTCCAGATTTTCAGAAAGCCAGTCCTGGTACTTTGCTTTGGATGGCTGAATACAATCTGGATAACGGCTCTCTCATTGCTGGGCAAAAAGCTAAAATTGCACTGGCCAGTATATTGAAATCGTTTCCGGGGACAGAGGATGCGGAGTTGCCAGCTTTGATTTTGCTTTCCAAACTTGAAAGAGACAATGCTGGCAGGGCTCCATCACCGCAACAAAAGGAGATGTACCATCAGCTAGCCCTGAAGTACTACAAAATTGCTTACGAACGTTACCCTGCCGGAAAACTCGGCGGAGTTGCCAGAATGGGAATGGGAGATATGAATCGGGTCCTTGGTGACAATACATCTGCAATTCTGATTTATCGAGATATTGCCAGCTACTCCGGTTGGAAAGGGCCACTGCATGCAGAAGCCTCCTTCAAGATGGGTCTTACCTACTATGATCAGAATCAGATTGATAAGGCGTTTCCTTATTTTGAGGCTACCTATGTCCGCTATCGCCGCTATTCCAATTGGGCAGCACAAGGCATGCTTTACCATGCCCGATGCTTAAAGAAATTAGGGCATGCTGGAGATGCCAGAAATGTACTACAGGAAGGCTTGCAGGACCCCAAAATTCGTGCTTCCGAGTGGTTTGATGAACTCAACCGCGAACTTTGATCCCAACATTTATGATGTACCTCAACAACAGATTGTTGCTTCTTCGGATGCTTGTGTTCTGTTGTGCGGGGTTATTTTCCATCCAGATTAGTGCTCAGGACAACCTGCTGGAAGAGGAAGAAGAGCCCTTGCCTCCCCCACAGGGCCCGAACTATTACCTCCAGCGCTACGGATCGTTGGGAGTTCCAGCGACATTGAGTGGCAGAGACAAAGTCATCATTGAAGGATGGGTTGAAGATCTTGACCGAGGTCGCATTATTAAGGGGGTCGACCAAAATGGAGCCATCCGATATCGATTAGCCAAGGAGTTCAATATTGAGGCAAATCCAAACATTGGATATCGCTTTCATGGGAATGGATATTCCGGCCAGGCAAACCCAGCCGTCACATTGAATGTCGGGGAATCTTACCTATTCAAAGTTAAGGGGGCAGATCGCTTTCCTATGCTGATCCATAAGCCTAATCCGGATTTTCCCTATAAATTCTTCCCCTTTGAAGGGTTTGAGGTGATGGCCAATGAATCCATTCAGGATAATTTGCCTGTGAGGATCACTCCCCGGCCTGATACTCCCGAGGAGATTCATTACGCCAGTCGTGATCATTTTAAATTAAAGGGCAGAATCCTGATTAATAAGAATTCCAAACCTTCGACGGAGGGAGTGATTCACAAAACTGTCATTGTCCGGCGTCAAATCATTAAGCAATACATTGCCTTATTAGCCGAAGGATTTATTCCTGCTCCGATATCCCTTGGGGCGGAAACCGAGGAGTTTTACGCACAAGTCAAGAATGGCTATCTTGCTGGCGAACAATGGTACAAAAGTTTGGCCAATCATGCTGCACCTGGGCATCGACTCTTTTACGTTCGAACCGATCCAAAGCCCTTAATGAATGCGGCTAATTTTACAGCAAGGTTTCCCCCACCAGAAATTTTGGAAGAACGGCCTATTTTCACACTCAACGCTCTTCAGCAGCCCCAGAAAGGAATAAGGTACTTAATCAAAATGCGGAGTTCGGCTCAAGGGGATCAGTTTATCAAAAGCCTCCTTGAGAAAGAGGCAAAATACGAGCCAGAGATTCGAAGAAGGCTCAATGATCCCACCTCACCGACCGAGATGTTGAGAATCAGTTCCGCCCAGAGGTTAATCGAAGTGAATCATAAGGGCTCCCTCAATGTATTTACCCGGAGGCATGGTGGCTTTGAGCAGGAGCTTAATCGATTTCGGAGTTTGAATATCACACATGCGGTTGACAATGATGCCATGCATTTGGCCAAAAGCTTGATCTTTCAGGGAGATTACATCCGTGGACTCCATCAACTGAGGCCCATCGTATATCCGCTGATTAAGCTAGCCCCCATTCCCAAATATTTTGATCGTACACGAATTTCCACGTTTCAGGATGATGTTGAGTATTTGCTGGGTGCCCTACTTGAAGGAGCTCAATCGGATAATGTCCCGGAGAATTATCAGGTCAACTTCATGCATGAAGCCTTTGCGATTATTTACATGCTTCCGTTGTATGAACTGGATAATAAAGAGTTCATCCGTAAGGCACTCACAACCGTTGCACTTCTTGCCAGGACAGGGAATCCCAAGGATAGTGCACGTGCAAATTATCTCCTGAACTTAATTCCATTTGATAAGGAAGATGAAGAATCCGTGGCAGCCTTCTTCAAAGTTGCGGAAAATTTTCGTTCTGGAGGCAACTTTACCAAAGCCTTGGAAATCTATGAGCAGTTTTTCCCTCTCACCGAGTCTCCTTTTTACCGCGAGGCCTGTCTTTGGAGTGCCTTTTGTCGGGCCAGTAGTACACCTCCTCAGTTTGGTGCCTCTCAGCTCTCGCTAGATAAATTTCTGGACACCTACAAAGCTGCTGGAAAGACAGAGCCTCCTCGGGATACCAAATACTATTCCCTTTGGCGGTTAGTGGAAGCCATCCTTGCGTACCGTGACCCGCTGGATAAGCTGGATATGGCTTTGGATCGCATCAGTGAAGCCGTTGTCTATTCCCGCATCGGCTATGAATGGGTTCCTGAAATCCTTGCCTTATCCGCTCAATGTTATGCGAAAAAGGGTTTGGTCGACACCGCCAAAAACGTGTACCAGGAACTTAAGGTCTTTTATCCCAAACACCCCAAGACCCGACAATTCGAAATTGACTTCCCGGATATCGTAGGTAATTGACCCTCCCCCATCCTGATTGTTCAGGATTCACACAGCCCTTATTCTCTTCTTTAGATTAAAGATTGATTCTCCCCACCCCCAACTCATAATCCCGCCCCTTCACATTCAAAACACACAGCATGAAAAAACTTCTTCAGGCGTTCGTTCCCCTTAGCTTTTTATTTCTTCAGGCCTCTCTCCAGGCAGCTGAAAAACAAACCCTTATGGATGAATTCAAGGATGGTGGGGTCTGGTTGATTCCCCTTGGGCTCTTCTTTGTCTGTTTCGTGGCTCTGACGATCTACAACATCATCAAAATTCGTAAAGGTCCCTTCCTGAAGACTGAGATTGTTGAGCAACTCATGCCTATGGTTGAGGAAATGGATTTTGAAAGTGCATCCGCTCTTTGTGAAGCCAATCCTGCCCCGCTGACCAACATCATTAAAGCAGGACTGGATCGCTTATCTGAAAGTGATGAAGTGGATCCCGAATCCATTGAAAAAGCAATGGCTGAGGCTTCTACCAGTGAGCTCGCCGCGCCTTTTGTCTGGGTCAATTACCTCAATGTTGTGGGTTCACTTTCCCCCATGATGGGACTGCTTGGAACGGTTGTGGGTATGGTTGGAGCATTTGCTACCATGAAGGAGAGTATGGATGATGCGACCGCCATGGCTGGGCAGATCCAAGTTGCTCTTTTGACAACAAAATACGGTCTGGTAGTTGCAATTCCTTCCCTTTTCTCCTACTTTATTTTCAAAAATACCTATGGAAAGATCGTCGCCCAGGTTGATGAAATTGTCGGTAAGTTCCACTTTGTACTTTGCCAGGCAATTCGCCGCAGCTACGAAGAAGGTTATTAATTAGAACCACGGTGGAATCCACCGTAACCTAAGAGAATCATGGCGAAATCAAAAATCAAGAAAGCTGATGTCGGCGGAAGTGACGATCCGGATTTGACTCCGATGATTGATGTTATCTTTTTGCTCATCATCTTTTTCCTGATTGCTGGCCGGATGATCCAGGCTGGTCGCCCTGAGATTCTTGTCCCTGTTGCAGAAGATTCCGTCAAAGCGGAAAAGGATTCGATCCGTACAGAGTTTACCATCGATAGTCAGGGCAATCTATATCACATGGACCGCCCCATTGGCAGTGTTGGTGATCCCTCAAGGATGACGGAAATTATTGAGGAAAAACGTGCTCAACCTGGTGGTGACAAATTGCAGGTCTATCTTCGTGTGGATCAGGAAGCGACTTATCAGGACGTGAAAAAAGCCATGGGTGCCTGTGCCAAGGCCAAGCAACAGAAGATCATGTTTGCTGCCTTCAGTACAGAAACCTGATCCTTTCAACTCCTAAAATTCTCCCATTTTAATTTATCATGCCTCCTCCAGAGCTAGAAGAAGATTCAGTAGATTTGACACCGATGATCGACGTCGTGTTCCTGCTTTTGATCTTCTTCATGGTGACCATGCGGATTGTTCAGGAAGAGACTGAACTGATTGTTCCCCTGCCTTCCAGTGTTCAATCCTCTGAGCCGCCTGAATTTCCCCCACAAAATATTGATGTGGAAATTGCATTTGGTGGGCAAGTCGTCGTGGATGGTCTGCCCAAAGATACTCCACTGGATCGGGCCATGCCTCAACTGACCAGTTACTTTCTCCAGCAAGGGCAAGTTGCTATGAATGACCCGAATGCGAAGGTCATCATCAACATTAAGCCGGAAACTTTGGCCCGTCACAAGTACACGATGAACGTACTGAATGCACTGACCAAGGCCAACAAGAAGCTGGAAGAGATGCAGCAAGGGAAAGCCAGAAAAGACATGTTTCTGCTGACCCAGATTATGTTTCATTAGCATCTGCCCCTGACAAATCCTGGGAGTTGTGTTATTTTGAGGGGTTAACCTCAAACAGACACTTTCCAATGACTACTCCCAAATCTGAAGAAGACTCCGTGGATTTAACTCCAATGATTGATGTCGTTTTCCTGCTGCTGATCTTCTTTATGGTAACCATGCGGATTGTGCAGGAAGAGACCGAACTGATTGTTCCATTGCCCTCACAAGTTTCCCCACCCATTAAACCTAAATTTCCTCCACAGAATATTGATGTGGAAATTGCTTTTGGAGGACAGATTGTCGTGGATGGTCTGCCCAAGGACACCCCCTTGGATCGGCGGATGCCACAACTGACCAGTTACTTTCTCCAGCAAGGGCAAGTTGCTATGAATGACCCGAATGCCGAGGTCATCATCAACATTAAGCCGGAAAC
>Ga0181580_10003041_pt1 | contig 13602 bp, 14 predicted proteins | sample 071ome_23_FD_132413 | JGI IMG/M metagenome (GOLD analysis project Ga0181580, IMG submission 132413) | Coastal salt marsh microbial communities from the Groves Creek Marsh, Skidaway Island, Georgia - 071403BT metaG (megahit assembly) | ecosystem: Environmental > Aquatic > Marine > Intertidal...
AATAAATTTTTAAAGAACCTGTTTCATAAACTTTGTTCTTATCTATGAAATTATTTAAAGCATCTAAAGAATTTTTTTCTTCTTTAAGATGCTTTTTAAATTTTTTTAATTGTTCTTCGGTTATTAATATATTCACGATAGAATTTTACAATAAATATTAAACCTTTTTGGTTTTACTTTTTGATAATGTAAAATATGTGGAATTATACAACTCGTCCTTATATACTGACGTTACTATTGTTTTTATTTTATCTCTTAAAATTAGTGATTTAAAATCTTGATTTTTATCTTTTAAAAATAGAGTTATTTCTAAATTCATAAATGACCTCTTATCCATTTGTATTCCGCTAGTCCTTAAATCTAAATCAACTATTGAATGTTTTTCAAATGTTATCAAATCAACACTTTCTAATAAATTATGTTGAATTTGTCTTTTTAAATTACCCGTTACTCTATCCCAATTTTGTACTTCTTTTTTTGGTTCAACCCATGATTGAATAACTATATAAATTGTTTTTAATTCTTTAGAATCTACTGTACCATAATAACATTTAGCATTTTCAAAAACATTTAACTTAGATGTTTTACCTTTTTTCATTAATTTTCATATTACTCTTCGTTTATTTTTATAAATTATAAAACAATTTTAGCTCTAAGTCAAAACTTGACTACAATGAATATATTTATTATCATAATATTAATATATGATAGTAATACAGGTAGGAAAAAACGAATCTATTGATAGAGCCCTTAAACGTTATAAGTATAAGGTCATCAAAACCAAACAAATGGAAGAGGTTCGTAACCGTCAAGAATTTAAAAAGAAGTGTACGGTAAAAAGAGAAAAAATCAAAAAAGCCAAATACGTTCAACAATTAAAGGACAGTCTAAAAGACTAAAAACAAAAAAAGGTGTCGAAAGACACCTTTTTATTTTTAAAGAAAATTTATATTACTTATTAAATTTAGACATAACCCAAGCTTTTAAGATATCCCAATTGCGTGTAGCAAATACACCAAATGAAAATCCAGCCCAAATTTTGTATCCCATAATCCAAAGTACTAAACCAACTAGAAGACCTAATACACCTTCTACTCCGTTAGATACGACCCAGTTCTTACATACTGAATAAATTTTCTTAATAAATTCTAAAACTTTTTTCATAATCCTTCATTTAATTGTTTAAGTTTATAAAGTGATAATAAATCACTTTGTGATTCAGAAATTTTGTTTATTGTTAATCCTATTTTTTCTTTGATTTCTGAATCGTTAGTTTCGTTTAAATTTGAATTTAATTTATTTAATACAGATTCTTTTAATTCTTCAAATTTAACCTTTACCTCATCTTTAGACAATGACAATAAATTTTTTAATTCTTCTTTTTCAGATTCATTAATATTCTCATATTCTTTATTGAAAGAATTAGATGCAATTTTTAACATTGACGACAATGGTATATTAATTGACTCTTTTACCACTTTAGACTCTTTTGTTGAAACAATAACATTCTTAATATTCTTCTTAGATTCTAATACACTTTCTAAATTCTTAATTGACTTGTTATTATAAACCACATTATCAATATCTGAGTAATTGTTCATATCATCTTTAATGATTGTATCAATCCATTCAGACAATGATTTAATTTCATTATTACTCTTTTCAATTAATGATTGTAATTGTTCAATAGACTCATTAACATACTCTGTGGCAATTTCCTTATCAATACCTTTTTTAGATGATAAATCATCATAAATGTAATATATGTTTGATAAGTTTTTATTTTCCAAAACTTTTGTTTTGAAGTTCTTAAGATGTGACTTAAACCCTTCTTTACCGTAGAGTTTAGCCATAGACTCTTCAATTTTAGTTTTTATAATACCGAATTTTGTCATAATATTTTTTTTTAATAAATATTACGAATTTAACAACTCGCTCAATTTATCGTCTATTTCATTTATTGATTTCTTTCCTTTTGATAAATCTAAAGTATCTAAACCACTTAATAAGTCATCTTCAAGTATCAAATTTAAATCGTCCATGTTTCTTGATTCAGGTGCCAATTCAGGTGCTGGTGCCGCCTCTTCACCTCCTCCACCTAAGTCAGGTGCTGGTGGTGTGCTCTCACCTCCACCCATATCACCAAGTCCTCCGCCAAGGTCTCCAAATCCTGTATCCGCAGGTTCGGTTACTTCACCTTCAGGTGTTGCACTTCCTCCTTCACCAGGTTTGTTACCATATAATTTATCAATATTTGAGAAAATACCTGTCTTAGTTATAACCTCAGCAGTCTTTTCAAGTTCAGATGCAACCGCCTTTTCAATACGTTGTTGCTGAATATCCAACTTAATTTCCTCATCTGAGAACCCAAGAATGTGTTTCTTAGCCCATGACGCTGAAACAGGTAATATACCATTTCCTGGGTCAGTAGTAGCATCACGATACAACTGAATTTTCTGTTGCCATTGTTCAACCTTAAGAAGGTCTGCTTGTGTTGATGGATTGGTAAGACCTAAAGTAAAATTGTTTAATTCATCCTCAAAACCTAAAAGATAAAGGTGAATAATAGCAATCTTATTTAATTCTTGAATCATAGATTTTTGAATTCTATTAATAGTTCTTGCAAATCTAATATCCTGTAATGATAGGTTTTTACCATCACCAACTACCTCTTCAAATCCCAAGAATGCCTTAGGAACACGAAGAGCCGTTAACAATTTCTTTTGGATGTATTCAATATCTGCAATCTCTGAAAGGTTCTGTGCACCCGGTAATGTATCAATTGGGTTTGGTGCATTTGGGTCACGAACAGGAATAAAATAATCCTGGTCAACCGCCATCTGATTGTATCTCAAATCCACATTACCGTTTGATGGGTCCACAATTTGGTCTCTTTTAAATTTATTCGCGACTCGGTTTACATATGGTTCAACGTCTTTATCGTCCATGTTACCAACGAATATTTTAAATACCCTTCTTTCAGGTGCTCTTGATGTTCTGTATATTAACATCGCATCTTCGGCTAATAATAACTGTTTCCATATTCTTCTTGCTTTTTCTAACATAGAAGTACCATACGGAAGTTTTCGGTCGTCACCCAATAATCTAAAGTGGGCAATCTCCCAAGTGTTAAACTCCATATCCTTATCTTTCCATAAGAACTTTAGAGCGTCGTTCTCTGTGGTTGTACTACTTCTATTTGGTGAATATTTCATACCTCTTTCTAATCTTTCAATCTGAATATTAGGAAGTTGTTGTCCACCCATAATCCCTTTTTCAGGGTCTAACTTTAAATAGACAAAGTTGTCACCAAACTTACAAGTATTTCTTGTCCACATAGGTAAGTTAGTATTAATATCAAGTCTATTGTTGAACAAGTCAGCAAGAACTGATTTAATACGTTTACTCTCTGAATAAATTTGTAATATAAATCCATCTTCATTTGTTGTTGTTGATTCTTCAGCGTATATATCTAATGCGGCAGATATTTCAGGAGTATATTCCATACTCTCATAATCGTAATAAGACGCAAGTCTAGTTGGTTCGTAGTAAACGGCTTGTGTATAAAGATTATTTTCAATCTTTGTCCATTGTTGACCTAAATATAAGGATTGTTGTGCTTGAAGTTTTTCTCTTTCATAATCCTGTTTGTTAGGAGTCTTTAAGAGTTCTTTCTTATCAAACCTATATATGGGTGCTTGTTGGTCTAAAGTAGAGTCAGGACCAAATACTTGACCGAGTCTTTGCCATATTGTTAAATTGTTTTCTGCCATTCAAATACTTTTTACATAAATAGTATGAAATATTTAATTAAATTAAATATCACTTACCGAATAACCATAAATACTTCTCATAATCATTTCTTGATGGGTTTTGATACATACCTCTATGATTATTTGAATTTGGCATTACCGGGATAGATGGATTAAAATCTTGTGATTTTTCTTTATACTCATTAGTAGATACAGACCAACTATCTAACATCGCCTTTGTCTGTTCTGTTACTTTTTCTAGTTGACTAAATGAACTTTCACCCACATATATCGACATCGCCATTGCCATAATAAGGTCATCATGTTGTCCTTTTTGGTGGTCAGGTCTACCATTTACATACACAAATGTACCCAATTCATTTAACAACCTATTAGAACGTACTTTAAAGTTATGTCTTAGAGCCTCTTCAAAAGCAGCAATAATCTGTACCCTTTTTGAATTAAAATTTAAACCCGGAATCTTTTCATGCATTTTTGGATTATATTTCCATTTATCCGCCATATTAACACCATCAACATACAAATTTTTATATCCCATTTCTTGTAGTTTACGTGATGTTGACACACCCATACCTCCAGTGATATCAATTACAACAAAAGCATTATACATTGTTGCCCACTTAAATGCAACCTCAGCAGCAACGTCAGGTGGAATCTTACCCAAATATTCTAAAACCTGTTCTCTTTCATCAAAATCAACAATACAAAATGTTGTAAAGTCTTCAGAATCACCACGAGATACGTCAATACCCATAATATATTTATGACCTTCAATGGGTTCTTTCCATTGCCACATTGCACCACCCATAAACTTATTTTCAGGCTCCATAATAGTATTCTCTCTTAAGAATTCTACAGTCTCAGGTGGAATCACATTGTCACCTGAACCCAAGAAATTACATTCTAATTCCTGTGCAATTTTTCTACGGTCAAACTTAAGTTTTTTTGCCATAGACTCAAACCATGACGAATATGGTTTGTAACCTTCAGAAAATTTTGATTTAATTTCTTCAAAATCTCTCTTCATTGGGTCTATATGACCATATTCAATTATTATTTCATTATCGTCATAATCTTCTCTATTGAGCATATAATGAACTATATCTTTACACTTAATAAGTTTTAAATCTTTTGCATAACGAGGGTCACGATACCAGTACATTTCAGTAATACGGAAATCATTCATTCCTCTTAAGGCTTGGTCGTAGATTGCATAATAAATTGCATCAAAACCATTAGGTGTAGATATTACTATTACCTTACCACCCGTAGATAACGATGCCATACAAGCAGACCAGAAATCATCATCTGCATCAATAAACGCAGCCTCATCAAAAATAAGAATAGTAGGTGTATAACCACGCAAAGCATCTTTAGATGTTGCAACGGCTTTAACCTCACAACCATTAGTTAATTTAAAGTGTCTTTGTGAGTTCTTTTCTTGTGAAAACCCAACACCAAACCATCCTGGCCATTGGTCAACAAAAGCTCTAACTTTGTTTGCCATCTCCATAGATGTATCTAATTTGTTGGCAATAATAAGAATTTTTTCAGGTTTTGTTTTAGAGGCGGTAACCAATCTTTTTGATACCCATGCAGACGTTACTGTAGATACACCTGCCTGACGATATTTTAAGGCAATGTTTTCCTCAAAACTATCGTAGTCATTTATTAAGTGTTCTTGGTCTGGAAATAATTCTAACGGAACGTAACGAGATTGTGTATTATCGTATGTTTGAAGGTAAGTTTTTAGAGCATATGGAGTATCCTTTACACAACGTGCATATTCGAGTATAGCCTGTTCTCTTGATAAACCCATGTTCTCATTTCTTTACTTTTTATACTGCAGGACCACCAATACCTAAACCATCCAAGAAATCATCCAAATCAAATCCTTCATCATCGTCTCTAAATTGACTCATAGACTTTTCATATTCTTCGTCTTTAATTTCTTGTATGATTTCATCAACCATGGCTCTTACCGCCTTCTTACCATCTTCACTTCCAGATAATATTTCTTTAGCCAATTCAAAAAATTGGTCGGTACTAATTGCTGAAAATCTTGAGAAAAGATAATTTTGTATTTCCCTCATATCTTCTTCAAATAATTCATCAGGATAAACAGATAAGAATTTCTCCCAAATTACAGGACCTAATCTTAAATCCCATATTTCATATGGTAACGTATCTTGAGACGCCATAACCATTTCAGCTTGCTTTGGGTCGTCAGGTAATCCTTGAGTTCCCATAATTTCGTATACTCCTTTTAATAATTCATGGATTAAAACGGGGAAGAACATTCCTTTTGCTTTAATAGTAACAGGGTCAGTAGAATCATCTATCTCTTCTGAGCCGGCAACTCCTTGACCTGAACCCGCCATCATTTGTGCGGCTTCATCAGGCATAATCCAATAAACCAAATCGTTAATTGACATTAATACACCATATAAATTTAACAATTCAGGATTTAATCTATTCAATTCTTCTTCCACCAAACTAAACATATAATGTCCCTTTTTTGATGCACCTTGAATTAATGAATTGATAAATCTTCTTTTAGCCTTTTCCATGTCAAACTTATCAAAAGCCGCCATAAAATTATCTAAATCTTCTTCAGCCTCATCTTCAGAAACACCAAAGTTTTGTTCAATATCTTCTGCTGATGGTTCTTCTGATTGTTTTCTCATTTTAGACGTATCCATCTGAGATGGTGAACCAATTAATTCAACATCAAATAAAAATGCGTCATCAGGTATCGACATTTCTTTTTTAACAAGGTCAACAGCTAAGTTTTCTAAATATTCTTCATTACCATTTTCAATAGCTTTTACTTTTTGAACCGCCTGCATCATCATCATCTGAAGTTGCATAAAGGCGTTTTGACCTGCAATAGTCTCTAAACCTGTATATCTTTTTACTTTGTCAACAACATCTTTAAATCGTTTAGATGCAATTAACTCTTCAAAAGTATTATCACCTTCTTGTTCAGGAAATGCTGGTGAATCAGACAAAGGTGTTTCTCTATCCTCAATTTTTTTTTGGATGTCTGGAGACATTCTTTCCGGATTGTCACCGTAATCTACCGGCATTTCTTTAAGATTTTTTTTCATCGTTAAATTCTATATTTAAATTATCAAATTGTAAAAATGATGGTAATTGCATTGTAAATGTCTCATCATCTTTTTTAGCCTTTGGTGCTGGAACATGTTTTGGTTTTGTCCAAGATGGTTTATCAGGCTTTGTACGAGTAGGAGTTTTTACAGGTGCCTCTTTTGTGCCAGGACCTGCCTCTACAATATTCATTAAATCTTTCTTTGTCATAACGGGTGTAATGTGTTTTTGAACTAACTTAATCAATGATTCTTCAATCATCTTTACATTACGAAGATAAGATTCTTTTTTTGTATTTTCAACTTTAGTAGGTAAACCTTTATGTTTTGTACTTGCAAAATCATCAACGTCTGAAGGTTTCATTTCTTGAGCCACTTTACCAGCCCTACCTTTTATAGGTAAATCACCATCTTGCATTGCCTTTACAACACCCATAAATTTTTGTTGTTTTTTTGAAACCGCCTTTTCTTCTAATTCTCCTTCATCCATACCGTCTTGGTACATACCAGGAGTTTTACCAGGGTCAACACCAAAACCATCGTTTGTTGATGGACCTACCTGATGAGGTGCTTGAGTGGTTTCTCCACTACCATAGGGATTTAGAGGGTCATCATCTTCGGTATCTTCACCTAGTTCACCGTCAGCGATTTGTACATTTGTACCTGTTTTTGCTATGTCCGCAATTTTATTTGGTTCTGTGTCTTTAGGTACTGTAACCGTACCCTGTTCTTTCACAATTCTTTTGTAAAGAACATTTATTTGGCTCTCATTTAAATTACGAAGAGTTTCAAATGAGAAACCCTCTTTCATTAATTTTATTACTCTAATATCATTAGTTTTCATTCTACTAAACTTTTTTCCCATTTGAGAACTATGTCTCTTTCATATAATTTATCCGAAACAGATTTTTCACTTTCACCGTAATGGAAAACCAAACGGGTATATTTTTTATCTACAACGGCTTCGCTATCAGAGTTTTCCCACCCGAGAGCGATGACTCCCTCAACAGAGTCAAACACTGAAAAGAAGTCTGAGTTTTGAATTAGGTTTAGTTCAATACCTGAGTTTTTCAAAACTCCCACCTTTTCTATAAATTGAATATGGGGTGGTGTTGGTCTCCCTGAAGCTGGTTCAATGTCCCAATCATCACCCCATACATCTTCTTGTGTGGAGAAGATAAATTCATATACGTTATCTCCCTTATAGTTTGGACCTAGTTCGTTAACGTAAACTAATTTCATAAAATTTCACCTTTAGAGGAAACTTTAATTGTTTTTCCATCAGCTTCAAACACTAAATTCTGTTTGTTAGTCTTACCAATGAATTTAACATTATTGTGTTCCTTAATGATAAAATCTGCAGTTAATTCTTGCTCAACTGTTTCACATAAGTTTTTGATTTCTTTTCTTACCAAAGAATTCTTAACTCTTTCTGTGATATATTTTTTTACTTCTTTATCTTTGTTCATTTTTTCTTCAGACTCAGTAACTACAAAGTATTTTGATAATACCTTTTCAATTTTTGATTCTGAGAAAATCTCATCTAAAGCACTATCGTATGATGCATTTACTGGTCTTCTTTTACGAAGTTTGAATGGTTGTCCATATTTTTCTTTATACATATCAAACATTCTTCTACCGTCACCAGTCATTCCGAATTCTCTTGCGTCACTTCTTTCAGGTGCAAACCATTTTTGTTTTTTACCATATTTTGACATTAAATCATCGTATGAGTCTATATCCTCTTCATCGTATTCAAAATCGAAGTCTCCTTCATATTTTCTATCACCTCTGTTAAACCAGGGTTCATCACCGATACTTAAGAACATATCATCGTAGTCTTCATCATGCCCTTCATAATGGTCTTCAGTCATTTCACCAACCTCAGCATCAACCTCAGCGTCCATTTCCATATCATCACCGAAATCTAAGTCGTCCCCAGCTTCAATATCGATATCTGTTTCATCTTCAACACCATAATCAACTTCGTCTTCATCTTCTTCAAACTTAGACATTACATCATCATAATCTTCTTCAGTAAGTTTTGATAAATCCAAGGCAGATAAAATTGAATTTAACACATACTTAATATTTTCAGAAGACATTCCTTGTGATGAGTCGAATGTTCTTAATTTTTGACCTAATTTTCCTGTTAATTTTTGAATTGTTTTAAATGACGTTTCTTCATCGTCATCTCCTCCTTCAGGTGCATCCATATCCATACTCATGTCCATTTCTTCACCTCCTTCAGGTGCAGGAGCCGCGTCCATACTCATATCCATTTCTTCTCCACCTTCAGGTGCAGGAGCTGGAGCGGGAGCTGGAGCAGGTGCTTCAACATCCATAGAAGCTGACATATCAACTTCAGGTTCTGCTGGTTTAGGAGTTTTTAAAACAAATTTTTTCTGTTCACCAATAAGATTAACACCTTCTTCGTTTTCGTGTAATCTATTTAATTCACCCGCAATCAAATTAATCTTTCTCATTGCTTGTGAATATGAACTATGATATTTTCTGTTTTTCATTGGGTCAATGTAATCTAATTGTGATTCATTGATTCCTCTTTTAACGATATATCCTGATTTTTCTCTCACGATACCGTAATAATTTCCATCGGCTAATTGAATTGAATATTCTGATGCCGAAGAAGATGATTCGTTGATGTTAGAGTTAGTGTTGCCGTAATTAGCGATTTCCATGATACGTCTTAACTTATCACTACCTTCTAACTTTTCACTTCCAATAGGTCTTAAATCTGCCATTTTTATGTTTGTTTAATTTTTTTTAATTGTTTAGTCCTGAACCTCCCAATGTAACTGACATACATTGTTGAGCTCCATTGTCTGGATTATCCCCTTCGGTAAATACCGGATGTAGAGGAGTTACTGTGTCTCCACTCGCATTCCAGGGTAATTCATAAGAATAATAATTGTCCGTACATCCAGTAATTCCCATAATTATTTTTTATTAATAAATATATTGATAGTTGCGTTTTTCCATTTTTCTTTATATTTAAGACGAATCTTAAATGATTTCTTCTGTTTCTAACGACAATTTTTTATCAATAATGTCATTTTCGAAGTCAAAGAGTTTTTGAATATATCCGTTTCTTCTTAAAAATTTAAACACCAAATTCTCATAAGAATACTCACCATTTTTTTCTAAACCACAACTTCTATACTTCTTTAGTTTATCTTTTAACTTATCAATCTTATCAATTGATTGGTGTAAATCTTCGTCACCCTCTTCAATATCACTAATTACCAAATCAATCATATCAGTCCATTGCTCGACTTTTTCTTTCAATTTAGCTTCATCTATTGTTACTTCCTCAGGTGATGGTTCGTTAATCCACTCATCGTATAAAACGGAATAAACCCCACTGGAAATGTGAGGTTCATTAGTGTCTTGTACATATAATTCAACGTCATATCCTTTTACCGTGATATCGTGTGTTGAATTAAATAATGTTTTCTTTAATTTAAATAATTCTGCAACCAAATCTTTTTTATCACCTGATTCATTAAAATCATACATGATGTGTAAATCTACATCTGAAAATTCTGACCAATTATAGTTAGCTAAAGAACCAGTCATGGTTACATTTTGAACGAAAATTTCCAAACCTAAGAAATTAACAAACTCATTTGCAATCTCCAATAATCTCTCTCTGATGTCTTCTTTCATTTTGGCATCAGAAGGATTTTCGGGATTATCCCAAATTTTTGGATTGAGTTCATCTTTTACATAGAAACTCTTAAGAATATTTTGAAAATTTTCCATTACTATATAAATAGTATAGAATATTAGTTTGTAAGTTTTTTGTATTTGTATTTCTTAGAAATCTCTTTATTAAAAAAACTTCCCTGAGATTCGGCCATTCTAAATTTTGTATAAGCAGAATGTGGTACTTCCTCATACATGTATTGTGCTCCGTTTTTAAAGGTGACGGTCATTGTCTTTTCACCTGTGTCATAAACAGTTTTTGTTAGGTTACTAGATTCAACCTCGTTTATGATTTGTTTTCCTTCGATTTTTTCGCTTTTAATTGACATAACATTATACTTTTTTATTAAGTATATGAAATGAATAAAAATAAAAAACCCCTCTTTGTGGGAGGGGTTCGTTGTTTAACCTTTTAACTCTTTAATTTGGTCTCGTAATTTGATTGCGGTTTCAAAATCTTGTTCTTGAATTGCTTTATTTAAATTCTTTTCTAACTCAGCAACTTTATCTTGGTTAACTTCCAACTTCTTGATTTGGTCTCTTAATTCTGCCGCTTTCTCATAATTCTGTTCTTCAACACAACGCTCAAGCTCTTTCTTCAAAGACTCAATTTGTGTAGATGACTTTTTGGTCTTATGATTTAATGGTGAGCCATTACCGTATGTTCTAACGATACTTGTTACTGAGAACATACCATCGTCAGATACAAAACTTTCTTTATGCCAATCTCCATTCTCGTCATTTCCGTCTTCTACGTTAGTTTTACCTTTCACAAAGAATGGTTGATTAAACATGGAGTCCATGTCGTTGAACATGTTAAATAGGTCATTAAAATTTCTTCTTTTTCCGAACATAATTTTTTTATTTTACTTTTTTATTTATTATATTTGTATTGTTATTTACACTCACCACTGTGAAAAATGTGCCAAACTCTAATATAAATATAACACATGACATTTTGTCAGTCAAGATTAATTTTTAATGACAATTTGACGATTGTTGGATTATATCATAATTTTTGTTACATTTGAACCGTAAAAACTTTAAAAGAAGAATATGATTGAAGAAGTAGACCCAAACGAAAAAGGAGGACGAAGAGGAAAATCTGAAATCCCACAATCAGGTACACCCGTACTTGATAATTTTTCACGAGATTTAATTAAACTCGCCGAAGAAGGTAAATTAGACCCTGTCATTGGTCGAGACCGCGAAATTTCTCGCATTGCTCAAATTCTTTCCCGAAGAAAGAAAAACAACCCAATTATCATTGGAGAACCTGGTTGTGGTAAAACCGCAATCGTTGAGGGTCTTGCCATGAAAATCTTTCAAGGGGATTGTCCACAAAATCTTGCCGACAAACGAATCGTATCTTTGGATATGACTTCCATTGTTGCAGGAACAAAATATCGTGGACAGTTTGAAGAGCGTTTGAAGGTTATTTTGGATGAGCTTCACGACCACCCTGAGATTATTGTATTCATCGATGAGATTCATACAATCATCGGTGCTGGTAATTCATCAGGTTCGTTGGATGCATCCAATATCTTCAAACCCGCACTTGCTCGTGGTGAACTTCAATGTGTTGGTGCAACCACATTAGACGAATACCGTGAGAACATCGAAAAGGATGGAGCATTGGAGCGTCGTTTCCAAAAGGTAATGGTTGACGGAGCGTCCCCTGAAGAAACACTCGAAATTCTTCAGCGTCTAAAACCATTCTACGAGAAACACCACAAAGTTACCTATACCGATGAGGCATTGGATGCTTGTGTGACCTTGGCAGGTCGTTATGTAACGGACCGTGAGTTCCCTGACAAAGCCATCGATGTTATGGATGAGGTGGGTGCAAAAAGTCAGATTAGTGTTAAACTACCTGAAGAGATTGAAGAACTGAAACTTCAAGCATCGGCAATTAAGGATGAAAAAATCAAAGTTGTAAAACAACAGAAGTACGAAGAAGCAGCACAACTTCGTGACAAAGAAAAGAAACTCCTTAAGAAGTTGGAAGATGAGAAGAAGAAGTTTGAAGAACTCCAAAACACAAACCGTAGTCTTGTAACGGAAGAGATGGTGTATGAAGTGGTATCCACAATGACAAAGATTCCGGTTTCAAAACTTAACACCGATGAGATTGAATCGTTGTTGAACTTGGAGGAAAACCTAAACAAAACGGTTATTGGTCAGTCCGAAGCGGTTACAAAGATTTCAAAAGCAATCCGCAGAAATCGCGTAGGTATCAAAGACCCAAATCGTCCGATTGGTTCATTCATCTTCTTGGGTTCCACAGGTATTGGTAAAACACACTTAGCAAAACGATTGGCTGAAGAAATCTTCGGTGATGAGGAAGCTTTAATCCGAGTGGACATGTCTGAATACCAAGAGAAGTATTCAATGAGTCGTTTGATTGGTTCCCCTCCAGGATATGTGGGTTACAACGAAGGTGGACAATTAACCGAAGCAGTCAAAAACAAACCATACTCTGTGGTATTGTTTGATGAGATTGAAAAGGCCAATAAAGACATCTTCTCACTCCTTCTTCAATTGTTGGACGATGGTCACCTTACCGACAGCTTTGGTCGCAAAATCAACTTCAAAAACTGTTTGATTATTATGACCTCAAACTTGGGTGTTAAAAAACTCCAAGATTTTGGAACAGGTATCGGTTTTGACACCACCACTCGTATGTCAAAAGATGAAGAGTTGAAAAAAGTTCTACTTGAAAAAGAACTTAAGAACTTCTTCACCCCTGAATTCCTAAACCGTGTGGATGAGGTAGTTGTCTTCAACCCATTGAAAGAACTTCAAGTACAACAAATTGTTGAGATTGAACTTTCAAAACTCCTTAAGCGTGTAGGTAAGTTAGGATACACCATTGACATCACTAAAGGTGTTAAAGAGTTTATCTCAAAAGTAGGATTCGATGAAAAATACGGAGCTCGACCAATCAAACGAGCAATCCAAGAAAAAATCGAAGACCTTATCTCTGAAGAAAT
>Ga0181580_10003042_pt1 | contig 13596 bp, 10 predicted proteins | sample 071ome_23_FD_132413 | JGI IMG/M metagenome (GOLD analysis project Ga0181580, IMG submission 132413) | Coastal salt marsh microbial communities from the Groves Creek Marsh, Skidaway Island, Georgia - 071403BT metaG (megahit assembly) | ecosystem: Environmental > Aquatic > Marine > Intertidal...
GCCAAAACAACGCCTAAGACCGCACCGATGGCAATACCGATTCCCCCTAGCACTGCCCCGTACCCGATAAAAATCCACATGAGCTGTGATCGAGGCATACCGATGACCCGCAGCACAGCGATATCCCGCGCCTTTTCGGTCACGGACATCGTTAAAGTAGACACGACATTAAACGCGGCCACCGCCACCACCGCCATCAGCAGCACAGCAACGGTTATCTTCTCCATCCGGATGGCCGTAAACAAAGAGCCCTGAGATTGCTGCCAACCACTGGCATCCACCGTCTCTCCAAAGCGATTGGCGACACGGGCTATTAGTGTGTTCACCTGGTCGCGATCGTAGAGTGCAACCTGAAGGCTATCGATATCCCGGGCAAACAAACGTCGTGCGGTGTCGAGGGAAACAAAGGCTTGTTGCGCATCCAGACTCGACCCCACTTCAAATTCCGCAACAACTCGAAGTCGACGCTGGCGGGGGAAAACCCCTGCAGGCGTGATCGATAGCGTAGGTAAGACTGCCGTCACCTCATCTCCCACCTGTACACCCAGCCTTTGTGCCACACCGCGGCCCAATACAACCGTAAAAGCCGTCTGCGATACAGCCTCTAGACTGCCCTCCGTAATATGGTCCGCCAGCGCGGTCACCCCGCTAAAACCGGCGGCGCTAAGTCCTGCCATGCGGACACCGTGCTGTTGCGTGTTGTGGGTGAGTAGCAGCATATCTTCCAGAAACAGCGCGGACGACCTGACTTCACTCTGGTTCGCAAGGAAATCGCCTACCTCCTGAAGTAGCGCACCGTCGGGGCTTTTAACCGACAGCGTCAAGTGGGGCGTTACAGACAAGATGCGGCGATGTAGCTCTGAAGAAAAACCATTCATCACCGACAAGACGACAATGAGACTGGCGACACCCAACACCATACCCAGCAGCGAAACCCGCGCCACCAACAAGGTAAAACCATGCTGACGTCCTCCAAGGGCATAGCGGAGGATTAAATCGAGAATCACGGGCAGCTCACAATCGAGTCACTGCAGCTGCTTATGACTTCGTGGGGTCATGGAATTCAACATCGACATCGCCCTTGGAGCGGGTCTGGGTTTCACACACTTGAGGGTCGCCCCCACATAACTCGCATTTTTGATCGATACCGAGTTTGCCAACGCCGCCACAGGAACCGCTGATGGGAGCCCTCCCCGCCATGACACCCACGGACATCGCGGCCACAATCATCATAAAGACGAGCAAACTAACGACAAATATCACAAGCGACTCCTCGTGGATCCAAGGGACTCACGCACCCGAAGGCACGTATCGGTTAAACGCTGTGCTCCAGCTAGGCGTAAGCGTATCACCGGTGCGTCTAATCACATAAATTGGCAGGTCCCGGGCCTCGGCGAGGGCCATGGCTGATTCAAAGCCCATAACCGCGAGGGCCGTCGCCCAGGCATCAGCGATCCCTGTCGATGGGTGGATCACCGTCACTGATACCAGATCATGACGAATGGGATAACCCGTGCGCGGGTCAATAAGATGCGAGTAGCGCACCCCATCAACCTCGAAATAATTCCGGTAATCCCCCGAGGTGGCAATGCCGGTATTCGACAGCGCGATGGCCCTCGCCACACCGGACCGTGCCAACTCCGGACGCTCAATAGCGACCCGCCACTGGTCTCCCCGCGGACTCAAGCCTCTCGCCTGCATTTCCCCGCCAACCTCAAGCAAAAAGTTACCGATGCCCAGCTCATCGAGTACATCGGCCGCCAGATCGACTGCATAGCCTTTGGCGATTGAGGAAAGCTCAATTTCCACACCCGCCGCGCGCTTGCCCAGCATACGGGTCGCAGAATCCCAGACAATCATGGGCCAACCCGAAATTGCCCTTGCCGCTTCAACCGCCTCCGGCGCCGGGTAGGCTGTCGGGCCCTTGGGACCAAACCCCCACACGTCAAGAAGCGGGCCTATGGTCACATCGTAAGCACCGTCACTTAACGCGTGAATTCGGCGGGCCTCTGCTATGACATAGGCAAAATCCCAGCCCATTTGAATCACCTCGCCTGGAGGCATCGCATTAAATCGACTCAACGGCGTATCCGGCGCGTAGGTATTCATGCTGACATCGACTACCGCAAAGGCATCGAGTACCGCCGCTTCAACGTCCGATGGCTTCAGCGACTGCGCCTCCGGCAGGTAAATCAACGACCATCCGGTGCCAAATACCGATCCCTCGAGCCGAACTGATTCAGACTGACTGTCACAGCCTGCCAAGGCCAAAAGCAAAACGACCAGCACAATGGCTGGTCGTGATCGGTGCCCAAACAGTGGTTTAGCCCCCGAAATCATCGAGCAGAATATTCTCTCGTTCGACCCCGAGATCGAGCAACATCTTGATCACCGCCGCGTTCATCATCGGAGGACCGCACATGTAGTACTCACAATCCTCTGGTGCAGGGTGATCTTTAAGGTACTGCTCGTACAGCACGTTATGGATAAATCCGGTCAACCCATCCCAATTGTCTTCGGGCTGCGGGTCTGAGAGTGCGACGTGCCAGGAGAAGTTGTCGTTTTCGGCGTCCAGACCGTCATAATCTTCAACGTAAAACATCTCGCGCAGGGATCGAGCGCCATACCAAAAGGTGATCTTTCGCTTGGAGTTAAGGCGCTTGAGCTGATCAAACAAGTGCGACCGCATGGGTGCCATGCCAGCGCCACCACCAATGAATACCATTTCGGCTTCCGTATCCTTGGCAAAGAACTCACCAAAGGGGCCGTATACGGTAACTTTGTCTCCCGGCTTGAGCCCAAATACCCAGCTCGACATGATGCCGGGCGGGATTCCCTCGCTTCCGGGCGGGGGGGTGGCGATTCGGATGTTGAATTTGACGATGCCCTTCTCTTCGGGATAGTTGGCCATCGAATAAGCGCGGATAGTGGTTTCTGGACATCCCGAGGACAAGTTGAAAAAGCCGAAGCGCTCCCAGTCCCCACGGTATTCCTCGCCAATATCGAAGCCACCGAATTTCACTTGGTGAGGTGGACACTCGAGCTGCACGTACCCACCTGCCCTGAAATCAACGCTTTCGCCTTCGGGTAAGCGAAGAACGAGCTCCTTAATGAAGGTCGCAACATTATCGTTCGACTCCACGGTACATTCCCACTGCTTGACGCCAAACACCTCTTCGGGAATCTGGATCTTCATGTCCTGCTTTACCGGGGTTTGGCAAGAAAGACGCCATCCCTGATTGGCCTCACGACGGGTGAAGTGGGACTCTTCGGTAGGGAGCATAGCGCCACCGCCATCGGTGACCACGCATTTACACTGCGCGCAGGTACCGCCGCCGCCACAGGCGCTGGCCAAAAACAAATTGGCATCCGCCAGGGTCTGCAACAACTTGCCGCCGGCGGGCACCTCTATGGTCTTCTCGCCGTTGATTTCGATCGCGATGTTGCCGCTACTCACAAGACGGGTTCGCGCAAAGAGAATCACCATCACCAATGCGACCACGATCGCTGTAAACATGCCGACGCCGTATATGATTGTCATATCCATTTAACTCAGAATCCCCGGTTCGTTCCGCTCTGTCAGATGTCAATACCGCCAAACGACATGAAGCCCAGCGACATCAGACCTACAGTGATAAAGGTTATGCCCAAGCCCTGCAACCCGTCTGGTACATCGCTGTACTTCAGCTTTTCCCGAATGCCTGCCAGGGCCACGATAGCCAAGGCCCAGCCGATACCTGCGCCCGCACCAAACACCACGCTTTCAGCGAAGTTATAGCTGCGCTCGACCATAAACAAAGAGGCGCCGAGAATGGCGCAGTTCACTGTGATCAACGGCAGAAACACGCCCAACGCCGCGTAGAGGGCCGGCACATATTTGTCGAGAAACATTTCCAGTATCTGTACCAGCGCAGCAATCACGCCGATATAGCTGAGAAGCCCCAAAAAGCTCAGATCCACATCGGGGAGTCCAGCCCAGGTCAGGGCACCATCTGAGAGCAGATACTGATAAATCAAATTATTGACCGGCACCGTGATGGTGAGGACCACCACCACGGCGATACCCAATCCGATGGCCGCCTGGATCTTTTTAGATACCGCCAAAAAAGTGCACATCCCGAGAAAGAAAGACAGCGCCATGTTCTCGATGAAGATAGAGCGAACAAACAAGCCCAGATAGTGTTCCATTACGCGCTTTCCTCCATCGCCGTATGCTGGGAAATTCTGAATTCAGGCTGTTCCACCTGATCTTTCTGCCAGCTGCGAATCGCCCAAATCAACAAGCCAATCAAGAAAAACGCGCTGGGCGGAAGCAGCAGCAGACCGTTTGGCGTGTACCAACCACCCTCTGTAACCAAAGGCAGCACCTCAACCCCAAACAGTTTTCCCGATCCAAAGAGCTCACGGATAAAAGCGATCACCATGAGTACAAAGGAATAGCCCAGACCATTGCCAAGTCCGTCGAGGAAACTGGGCACTGGCGGATTCTTCATGGCGTAGGCCTCTGCTCGACCCATGACAATACAGTTCGTAATGATCAAGCCAACAAACACCGACAGCTGCTTGGAGATCTCGTAAGCGACCGCCTTCAAGATTTGATCTACCACGATGACCAGAGAAGCAATAATGGTCATCTGCACAATAATGCGGATACTCGAGGGGATATAGTTGCGAATGGTCGAGATAAAAAAGCTCGAAAAGGCAGTGACGAGTGTCAGAGCAATCGCCATCACCAGACTGACCTGCATCGAGGAGGTCACCGCCAACGCGGAACATATCCCCAGAATCTGGAGTGCAATGGGGTTATCGCGAAATACCGGTTTGAATAAGGTTTCACGGATGTCCATTAGGCATCACCTCCGCGCAAGTTGGTCAGGTAGGGTTGGAAGCCCTCCGCACCGAGCCAAAATTGGACCAGATTGGAAACGCCGCGGCTTGTAAGCGTTGCGCCGGACAAGCCATCGACCTGCCAATTTGCCGCAGGGGATTGCGGATTGACCGCCCCTTTAGCGACGTTAATCGCTACCTGGCCATCCCGGTAGGCCTGCTTGCCTTCCCACAGCGCCTTCCAACGAGGATTATCGACTTCACCGCCAAGGCCAGGCGTCTCGCCATGCTCATAAAAGCCGAGGCCGGCAATGGTATTGGCATCTGATTCCAACGCGACAAAGCCATACAAGGTCGACCAAAGACCATAACCGTGGATAGGCAAGATGACCTTATCCAGCTGCCCCGCTTCATCGTTGACCAAATACACCAGCGCATGGTCCGATCGACGTAGTATCTTGGCCACATCTTCCTCTGGGTCGAGGGCGCGAGAGCGTGCTGGATCCTTTGCCGCCGCGCGTGGGTCAAATCCATTCGGATCGACGTCACTGACGTAGGTGCCAGACTCTATATCCACCATGCGGGTTGTAACCCGCTCAAACTGTTCCTCGACGGTCAGTGCTGGATCATAAAGGCCCGCTGCCATCAAAATATTGCGCTTGAGATCCCGGGTCTTATTTACGGCCTGCGCCGGCTTGAGCAACACTGCCGCCGTCGACACGACTACAGAACACACAATGCACAGCGCGAAGGCGACCGTCAGGACACGCGACAACCCCTCTTTATTACTGGACACGAGCAAGCCTCCTCTTGATATTCGCTTGCACCACGAAGTGGTCAAACAACGGCGCGAACAGATTGGCAAAGAGAATGGCAAGCATCATGCCTTCGGGAAACGCAGGATTGACCACGCGAATCAGCACGCACATGACCCCGATCAGGATTCCGTAGGCCCAGCGACCGCCATTGGTCATGGCAGCCGATACCGGATCAGTGGCCATGAAAAAGGCACCAAAGGCAAAGCTGCCCACGACCATGTGCCAATACCACGGCATGGCAAAAGCGGGGTTGCTGTCCGACCCAATCGTATTCAGTAACGTCGAGAACGCAATCATGCCCACAAAACAGCCGGCGACAACGCGCCAGGAGGCAATGCGGGTCACTAGCAAAACAGCGCCACCAATCATCACCATAAGGGTTGAGGTCTCGCCGATCGATCCAGGGATTGAGCCCATAAACGCGTCCATCCACGTGAAGCTCTCCATGACACCCGTCATCCCGTCTTGCGCCACGATCCCCAGTGGTGTTGCGCCGCTGTAGCCATCAACCGCGGTCCAGACGGCGTCTCCGGATAACTGAGCCGGGTAGGCAAAATACAGAAACGCCCTGCCCGTCAACGCCGGGTTTAGAAAGTTTTTGCCCGTGCCGCCAAAGACTTCTTTGCCAATAACGACCCCAAAACTGATGCCAAGCGCGGCCTGCCACAGCGGCAAATCGGGCGGTAGCGTCAGCGCGAATAAAATCGACGTAACAAAGAAACCCTCGTTAACCTCATGGCCACGCTTCATTGCGAACAACACTTCCCAAAAAGCACCTACCACAAAAGTCACCAGATAAAGCGGCAGGAAATGCAGCGCTCCGTACAGGAAACAGCTCCACAGGCTGTCCGCATCGTAACCCGCTAGCGCCGACATCACGCCACCACGCCAGCCCTCAATACTTGCCACGCCCAGAGTCTCCATCGCCCCGTTAGCCTGAAAGCCGAGGTTCCACATGCCATAAAACATCGCGGGGAAGGTCGCCAACCAAACCGTAATCATGATGCGCTTCAGGTCCACTCCGTCGCGAACGTGAGCTGAGGAGCGCGTGACGTGATTCGGCGAATAAAAAATGGTATCGACCGCCTCATAGAGGGCATACCAGTTCTCGTAGCGTCCGCCGGGTTTGAATTGCGGCTCGAGCTTATCCAGTGTGCTACGCAAGCCCATCGATCAGCCCTCCTTCTCGATGCGTGTGAGGTTATCCCTGAGAATGGGCCCGTACTCATACTTGCCTGGGCAGACGTAGGTGCAGAGCGCCAAATCCTCTTCGTCGAGTTCCAAACAGCCCAGTGCCTGCGCTGTTTCGGTATCTCCCACCAACAAGGCTCTCAGCAGCTGCGTGGGCAGAACATCAAGTGGCACAACCCGCTCGTAGTTACCGACTGGCACCATCGCGCGCTCTGACCCGTTGGTATTCGTTGTCATCGCCGTAGGCCTCATCCCAAACCAACTCGAGAGATAAATACCCATGACCGAGTGCTTTTCTCTTCCCGGAGAAAGCCATCCCATGAAGGCACGATCCCTGCCCTCGGCGATTGCTGTTACCTGATTGTGATAACGCCCCAAATAAGCAGTGTCGGACTGAACGCCTCGACCGCCCAAAACCGAGCCAGAAATCACGCGGGTCTCGCCATCTGCCAACTGACCTGCCGTGAGCTCTTGAAGGTCAGCACCGACTCTGGTCCTGACCGGCCTCGGTGAACTTACTTGCGGACCAGCGAGGGAAATAATCCTGTCGGTGTACAGCTCGCCCTCCATGAACAGACGGCCAATCGCTATCACGTCCTGGTAACCAACGTGCCACGCCAAAGTCGACAACGACGCCCCAAGCAAATAATGAATATGGGTTCCCACCAATCCCGCAGGGTGTGGACCGGAGAAATCGGCCCGCTCGATTCGCGAATGCTCTCCGCGAGGGATTTCTGCGCCTGCTTCACAGCAGAGATAGACGGGACAGTTAACGAGCTGCGCGAGAATGTCTTGCCCCAGCATGAAGGCCTCTGGGTTCTCTGCAATCACCGCTGCAGGATCGAGGGCCAGGGGCTGAGTGTCGATCGCGGTGATGAACAAGCCCGCTGGGGTTGTCGCTGGATCCGCGACCTTGCTGTAGGGTCGGACTCGAATCGCGGTCCACTGGCCGCTGTCTGTGAGAACCGACTTAACCGCGTCCGCGCTGAGCTGCCGGGCCTCCTCTGGGGTATGACGCTGGAAGCGCTTGGGTTCGGCTGTGTCATCGACTTCAATCACCAAGGATTGGAAAACTCGACGGGCACCTCGGTTGATCGCCGCGACGCGACCGGATGCGGGCGCGGTATAGCTGACCCCCGCTATCTTTTTGTCCGCGAAGACTTCCTGCCCCTTCTGCACCGCATCACCCACCGCCACTGACATGGTGGGTTTCATACCGACATAGTCTGGCCCGACAAGTGCCACGTGCCGGCATCCGGCTGCTACCACGTCACCGGTGGGCTGTCCCGAAAGCGGGATATTCATGCCTCGACGAATTTTAATCATGTTGTTGTCCGCAATAACCATTTAAGCGTGGAGTTGCATCCAACGCCGCTCTGGGGAGTGCTTGAAAATGACCACCTTGCCGCTACCGCCCGTCGTCCCCCGACACCCCGGGCGGTGCGTCTGCTTTGCGCATCTAACCTTGCCTTTCTGGCTTGTGACCGCTGGCCATCAGCGGGAACCCGGCCCCTTTTCCCGGTGGCAGGCATTTTAGCCAAGGCGGCAGATAAACACCACCTCGACATACCGCTTAAAGCGGCGCCGTTAACTCCTGCGGGTAGGTCAGATAGCGAATACCCGCCATTTTTTCCAATATCCGATATACCTGGCAGCTGTAACCAAACTCATTGTCATACCAGAGATAGCAAACCGCCTGGGTGCCGTTCACGATGGTCGCCTGAGCGTCAAAAATACAGGCCGCTCTGGACCCCACAAAATCCGAAGAAACGACCTCGGGTGATGCCGAAAAATCAATTTGTTTGCGCATGGCTGAGTGCAGGGCGGTGCTGCGCATAAACTCGTTGAGTGCCTCGACCGTGGTGGCTTTCGCCAGAGTCAAATTCAAAATAGCCATCGATACGTTGGGCGTGGGGACCCGAATGGCATTACCGGTCAACTTGCCCTCCATCGCGGGCAGCACTTTCGCGACTGCTTTAGCTGCGCCAGTTTCGGTTAGCACCATATTCAGAGGCGCGGAACGACCTCGGCGATCGGCCTTGTGATAATTATCGATCAGATTCTGATCGTTGGTATAGGCGTGAACCGTCTCAACATGGCCCGAGACGATACCGTACTCGTCGTCGAGTGCCTTGAGCGGGGGCACAATGGCATTTGTAGTACAAGAGGCCGCAGAAATCACGGCGTCGGAGTCCTCTATCTCATGGTGATTGATGCCCGCCACAATATTCTTTACATCGCCTTTACCCGGGGCTGTGAGAATCACCTTGCTGACGCCTTTGCTATTCAAGTGCTTTGACAACCCCTCACGATCTCGCCACATCCCGGTGTTATCCACAACGATGCAGTTATTGATGCCATAGGCCGTGTAGTCGACCTCCTCGGGGCTGTTGGCGTAGATCATGCGGACCTCATTGCCGTTCGCCACAAAACTTTGACGCTCTTCATCGACTCGAATCGTGCCCTTGAAGGCACCGTGCACCGAGTCGCGACGCAACAAACTTGCCCGCTTGACCAGATCGTTTTCAGCGCCGCCTTTGCGAACCACCACGGCGCGGAGTCTGAGACTATCGCCGCCATCGGTCTTGGCAATCAAAATACGAGCCATCAATCGACCAATGCGACCAAAGCCGTAGAGCACGACATCGACGGGTTGATCAACGGGCCTGTGAGCCGAATCAATGAGGTAGTCCAGCTCTTGGGTGACATATTCCTCCAAGGACAGTCCCTGGCCCTCGGCCTTGTCAAAGTACTGAACCGCCATACGCCCGACATCAATGTGGCTCGGGCCCAAAGGCAGGTCCTTCATAATCTCAAGGATGGGCGCGGTCTCAAATTCCGACAATTCGTTATGCTCCATTTGCCGGACATAACGGTGGGATTTCATGATGTCGAGGACCGACTGATTCACCAATGAATGGCCGTAGATGTAGCACTTAACGTTGCCGGCCCGGGCCATCGCGCCCACCTGCGGAATCATCGCCTCCGCCAGGGCCTCTCGCTCCTTCCAATCGGCAAAATAATCTGCTGGTCGTTCCCGCTTTCGCTGCTCTGACACCCCTGACTCCTCGGTCATTACATGGACGGGCGGCATTATCCTAGTTACGCCGGTATGAGGGCAAGTAATTCGGTAATGCTGGTGGTTTTCGGCGCTTTGACTGGTGACACCGGTCCGACACCCCTACACTAGCGAGCTCTTTTCGGTGTTCTTTCCCGCCCATGGTCGTCGATCTGCTTCAATCAACACCTTGGCCTGACAAGCCGGGTAGCCGGACGGCTGTCGGCCCCTGTCCGGATGCGAGCGCCGCGATGCTGGTCGCAGGAATGGCGTCACCTGAGCGCCTCATCGTCGTGATCACTCCCAGCACCGCAGCCGCAGCCGAATTTGAACGCGAGCTTGCTTTTTTTCTCGAAGATTCGACGCCGATATTGACTCTCCCAGACTGGGAAACACTGCCCTACGATAACTTTTCACCCCACCAAGATATCGTCTCGGAACGTCTGGCGACCTTCCATCAACTGCCAAAAACAGGGTCGGGGGTGTTAATCGCGCCAATTTCTACCCTTATGCAGCGCACTCCACCCACCTACTACATCGAGGGCAGCAGCTTTGATCTGACGCTGGGCCAGTCGCTGGTGGTCGATACCTTTGTAAAAAACCTCATGCTTAACGGGTATCGCGCGGTCGAGACGGTCTATGAGCATGGTGAGTATGCGGTTCGAGGTGCTCTGCTTGACGTGTTTCCCATGGGCAGCTCGCTGCCCTACCGCATCGACCTCTTTGACAACGATATCGAGACGCTTCGCACCTTTGATCCCGAAACGCAGCGAACCATTGCCAAAGTGGATCGTATTCGGTTGCTGCCCGCCCGCGAATTCCCGATGGATTCTCTCGCTATCGAGCGCTTCAAGATGAATTGGTACCGCCGTTTTGACGGTGATCCCGATAACTGCCCGGCTTTCACTGAAATCAGCGCGGGAAGAGTATCCCCGGGTGCCGAAACCTACTTACCGCTGTTTTTTGACGCCTGCGGCACGCTGTTTGACTATCTTCCAGCCAATACAGCAATTGCCATGGTTGGCGATCATTATCCTGCGGCTGAGCGCTTCTGGCAGGAAATTAATAATCGCTACGAGGAGTATGGGATTGACCCCAGACGGCCACTCCCCACGCCGCAGACCGGATATCTACCCGTGGACGAGCTCTATGGGCTGTTTAAACAGTATTCTGTCCTCGAGCTTAAAACCCAAAGCGATGCGCCCGCACACGTAGCTACCGGATGGCAGCCCGCACCACACCTCGATCAATTCGCGCCCGATGGCACTGCCATCGACCGTCTATCGCGGTTCCTGGACACCCATACCGGTCCGGTGCTGTTGCTCGCAGAATCGACGGGTCGCCGCGAAATCCTGCTGGAGAGTTTGCAACAACATGCGCTCAGTCCTGAACCTGTGGCTGACTGGCAGGAATTTGCTAGTCGCATGCCGACCTTTGCAATCTCGATAGCCCCAGTTGACCGCCCGCTTTACCTCGGCGAGGACCAGCCCGCCGTCATCACTGAAAACCAGCTCTTTGGCCAGCGGGTTGCACAGCGGCGGCGCCGTAAGACAACCGAAGAAACAAATACCGACGCAATTGTTAAAGACCTGACTGAACTACGACCCGGAGTACCCGTGGTTCACCTGCAACACGGTGTGGGGCGCTATCTCGGACTGCAATCCCTGACCATTGACGGCGATGCGGCCGAGTTTCTAGTGCTTGAGTACGCCGGCGACGACAAGCTCTATGTGCCGGTCAGCTCACTGCAGTTAATTGCGCGCTACACCGGTGCTGATCAAGACACGGCGCCGCTTCATCGTCTGGGTAGCGAGCAATGGTCTAAAGCCAGAAGAAAGGCGCGTGAGAAAGCCCACGATGTCGCTGCGCAGTTGCTCGATGTCTATGCGCGCCGGGAGGCCCGACCGGGCTTTGCGTGTTCCCTAGACAGCGCGCTTTGGGAGACCTTCTCAGAGGAATTCCCCTTTGAGGAAACCCCTGATCAGGCGGCGGCTATCCAAGCGGTGAAAACCGATATGTGTGCAGATCGGGTGATGGACCGCCTCATTTGCGGCGACGTGGGCTTCGGCAAAACCGAAGTCGCCATGCGCGCCGCGTTCATCGCCGTGCAAAATAAAAAGCAGGTGGCCCTATTGGTGCCAACGACATTGCTGGCGCAACAGCATTTCAGCTCTTTTCAGGATCGATTTGCCGAATGGCCCGTGAGGATCGAAGTGGTTTCCCGCTTCAAAAGCGCCAAAGATATTAGCGACGTTCAAGCGCGCGTAGCATCGGGAAAGGTAGACATCCTCGTGGGAACCCATAAGTTGCTCCAAAGTGACTTCCGTTTCGAAGACCTTGGCCTGCTGATTATCGATGAGGAGCATCGATTTGGCGTAAAACAAAAAGACGCCATCAAAGCGCTGAGGGCGGAAGTGGACATCCTTGCTATGACAGCGACCCCGATACCGCGGACCCTCAACATGGCGCTGGGAGGACTTCGAGATCTATCAATTATCGCGACGCCCCCAGCGAAACGCCTGTCGATAAAAACCTTTATTCGCGAGCATTCAATCGCGCTGGTGAAGGAGGCGGTTCTTCGGGAAACGCTGCGCGGCGGCCAGGTTTACTACCTGCATAATGAGGTCAAATCAATCGAGGAGTCCGCTCGCAAGTTGAGAGAATTATTGCCCGACCTGTCGATCGGCGTAGCCCATGGTCAACTGCGAGAGACAGAACTTGAGCGGGTGATGTCTGATTTCTACCACCAGCGGCACCACATTTTGGTGTGCAGCACCATTATTGAAACCGGCATCGACGTCCCCAACGCGAATACCATCTTGATTGAACGTGCTGACAAATTCGGACTGGCGCAACTCCATCAGCTGCGGGGCCGGGTCGGGCGATCTCACCATCAAGCTTACGCCTACCTACTAAGCCCACCCCGAACAGCATTAACACCGGACGCCCAAAAGCGCCTGGAGGCGATTGAAGCCGCAGGTGAGCTGGGCGCGGGCTATCAGTTAGCGACTCACGACCTCGAGATACGTGGCGCGGGTGAATTGCTCGGGGACGAACAGTCGGGCCAAATCCACAGTGTCGGCTTCGGGCTATATCTCGATATGCTGCACAGCGCTGTAAGCGCCCTGCGCCGGGGCGAGATACCCGACCTCGATGCGCCGCTCGATGGCGGCACTGAGGTCAAACTGCACGTGCCAGCCTTAATTCCGGATGATTATCTCCCGGATATAGCGACCCGGCTGGTGGTCTACAAACGAATCGCGGCCGCCACTACCCGCGAGGGACTCCGAGAAATCCAAGTCGAGATGATTGACCGCTTTGGTCTCTTGGTTGACAGTATCAAAAATCTGTTCGCGCAAGCCGACATCCGCGTGGAGGCCCAGCGCCTTGGAATTGCCGAAATAGACCTCAATGACAACGGGGGACATGTGGACTTCAGTAACAAGACACCCATCAACCCTCTAACCTTGGTGAAACTGATCCAGAGCAGCCCCAACACCTACGCCCTCTCTGGCTCAAGCCGACTTAAGATATCCCACGACATGCCTTCCCTAGAGGATAGAAAACTATTCGTGCACCAGTTATTCGACACCCTCTCGAGGGACGCTCAGAAAGATGCCAGCCAATGAGCCGGTCTACCATTACACCAACGCTCATTGTCCTCCTCTGCTGGCTATCCCTACCGCAACATGAGGCATTGGC
>Ga0181580_10003044_pt1 | contig 13592 bp, 6 predicted proteins | sample 071ome_23_FD_132413 | JGI IMG/M metagenome (GOLD analysis project Ga0181580, IMG submission 132413) | Coastal salt marsh microbial communities from the Groves Creek Marsh, Skidaway Island, Georgia - 071403BT metaG (megahit assembly) | ecosystem: Environmental > Aquatic > Marine > Intertidal zone...
TAACTTAAACAATGAGCAAAAATCTAAAGTTGTTGAAAACTTAGACAGAACATCATCTGTTAGAGAAGTAAAATTAGTTTACGCTACGTTAGCAGAATCAATGAATTTTACAGGAACTGAGAAAAAAACTAAGAAAGTTGTAGCTGAAGCTGCATCTAAACCAGTTGCTTCTACTGCTCCTGCAAAAGAAATTATTTCTGAAAACACAAATGCATTAGCTGAAAGATTTAAGCAATTAGCTAATATCAAATAATTAACTTAACATTAAAGGAAAAGAAAAATGGCAAATTTTGATTTATCTAAACTAATGGAAGGAAAGAACCCACAAACTGTAATGTTGAATGAAACAAGACAACTTAAAGGAAAATGGGAAAACACAGGACTTCTTGAAGGTTTAGGAGAAAAAGAACAAGGCTCAATGGCCGTTCTTTTAGAAAACCAAGCAAAGCAATTGCTTGATGAGGCATCACAAACTGGTGTCGGTAATAATAGTGAAGAGTGGAGTGGTGTAGCCCTTCCTCTTGTAAGAAGAATCTTTGGTGAGATTGCTTCTAAAGAATTCGTTTCTGTTCAACCAATGAACTTACCTTCAGGTCTAATCTTTTATTTAGACTTTAAGTATGGAACTGCAACTGGTGGAAAATCTACTGGTACTGGTGGTTCATTATTCGGTGGTACAGGTGCGGACTTAGGTTCAACTGATGTTGCACAAGGTGGTCTTTATGGTTCAGGTTCTTACGGATACTCTGTAAACGAATTCACTGCTTCTGTTGCAACTGGTGCTCAGACTTGGGCTTCTGCTTCTTGGGCTGATGTAGGATTTGACGCAGTACTTTCTGCTTCAGTTGCTGCAGGTGATGTTCAAAAAGTAACTTTCGCTGCAACTCAATTAGATAACGCTGATTTAGACGCAGTAAGAAGTTTCAGAATTTCTGGTACTGACATTACTGATAATGTAAACTTTAGTCAATTTAACTCTTCAGATGGTACAAACATCACTGCGTTTGTATTCTCTCAAGTAGCTGTTGACCAAAACGCAATTACAGTAAACTATTCAAGAGTACCTTCTGACTATGCAAGAGGTGACTTCGAAGCTGGTAAACCACAAAGAGGTTCATCTATTGATGCGGATATCCAAATCCCAGAAGTAGACTTAGAATTGAAGTCTGAAGCAATCGTTGCTAAGACAAGAAAACTAAAGGCTGTGTGGACTCCTGAGTTAGCACAAGACCTTAATGCTTACCACAGTATTGATGCTGAAGCAGAGTTAACTTCTATGTTATCTGACTATATCTCATTAGAGATTGACTTAGAAATCTTAGATATGTTAGCTTCTAACGCATTAACTACTGAGTACTGGTCAGCAACTATTGGTGAAGAGTATGTAAATAGTGCATGGACTTCTGCAACTGCAGGACAAGCATATCAGAAAAATACTTGGTTCCAAACTTTAGGTACTAAAATTAACAAAGTATCTAACAAGATTCACCAATTAACATTAAGAGGTGGAGCTAACTTTATCGTTGCTTCTCCTGATGTATGTACTATCTTAGAATCAATCCCAGGATTTACAGTTTCTGCTGATAAAGATGCAATGTCTTTCGCAGCGGGTGTAACTACTGTTGGTGCTTTAGCTAGTAGATATACTGTTTACAAAAATCCTTATATGACTTCTAACGAAATCTTATTAGGATTTAGAGGTTCTAACTTCTTAGAAACTGGTGCTGTATATGCTCCGTATGTACCTCTAATCATGACACCATTAGTGTATGACCCAACTAACTTCACTCCAAGAAGAGGAGTTATGACAAGATACGCTAAGAAAATGGTTAGACCAGAATTCTATGGTAAGATTTATGTTAAAGATTTAGCATCTATCTAATCTTAGTTAGTTCTTAGATAAAATTAGAGGGGTAGGAAACTATCCCTCTTTTTTTATGCCTTTTTGAAAAACACTATTCTTATATTTCTTTATATTTATAGATACGATATTAAAAGAGAGGAATAATAGATGTCAGTAGAATACATATACCCAGGTTCATCATCATTTGCTACGGGTTCAACTCCTTTTGGTACTTATGATTCAGAGTCTTCATTTCAAACCGATGCTCCTAAAGTAGCAAATTGGTGTGCAAAGAGATTAGGATATCCTGTCCAAAATGTGGAATTGGTTGATGAAAATCTATTTGCTTGTTTTGAAGAAGCAACTGCAGAGTATGCTTCACAAGTAAATCAATTCAACATTAGAAATAACTTAGATACACTTAAAGGAAATCCAACGGGTACGAATTATAGTGGAAAGTTAGTACAAGGTTCATTCTTACCAACGGTTGTTGGTATATCCGATGCTTATGGAACATTATCTGGTGTTGGTGGTAATACTGATATTAAAAGTGGTTCTATTGATTTAGTCATCGGACAACAAAGATATGATTTAGACGCTTTATTTGCAAGTGGTAGTGAGGGTGGAAAACGAATAGATGTAGTCAAGGTATTCCATGAGGTAACTCCTGCTATTAATAGATTCTTTGACCCATATTCAGTTTCTGGTCAAGGAACACTTAACTTAATTGATGAATTTGGATTTGGTTCATTCTCACCAGCAGCACAATTTGTATTAATGCCAATTTTTGAAGATATGTTAAGAATTCAAGCAATTGAATTCAATGACCAAATTAGAAAATCTGGACACTCGTTTAATATCACAAACAATAAATTACAAATTTTCCCAATACCAACTTCAACTGGTAAACTATGGTTTGAATATTTTGTGAGAGATGAGTTTGTACAAAACTCAACATCAGTAACACCTGATGTAGTTTCAGACTACTCAAACATAGGATATGACTTTATACCATATACATCTATAAATGATGTTGGTAGACAATGGATTAGAAAATATACACTTGCTCTCGCAAAAGAACTATTAGGAGCAATCAGAGAAAAATATAGTTCAGTACCTATTCCTGGTTCCGAAATATCGTTGGATGGAGCAGCATTAAGAGCTGAAGCACAAACTGAAAAAGATGCTTTGATTGAACAACTCAGAGAAAACTTGGAAGAGTTAAGTAGAAAAAATCAGTTTGAAATTAGAAATAACGAATCTAATTATCAGCAAGAAATGTTACGAAAAGTTCCATTAACGATATACACCGGATAAGATGCCAAGATTTGCATTAGATAGAGACATACGATTTTTTGAATCAATTTCAAAAGAGTTGGTAGATACTGTAATTGAAACTACGGTAGTTCTATTCAAACTTGCTATTGAAGATATCTCAACAAACCTTTATGGTGAATCTCTAAACAAATCTTATTATCAAGGTACGGAATGTACTGCAGTCATCGAAAGAGATGATACTTCGGTTTCTTATGAAGGTTTTGGTTCAGATAGTGGACAAAATGTAGAATTCAGATTCAATCGTATTACATTAAAAGATAAGGATTCTATCCCGAAATTGGTGATATTATTAAACACAATGATGCTTATTTCGAAATTGATAATGTAAGAGAGGACCAACTAATTGGTGGACAAAGTGGAGAGAAATTCTCAATTATTTGTTCAACATTTATGACAAGAAGAAGTTCTATTCAAACTGAAATGAGAGTTATATAATGAACAAGAAGGAAACAAATAGAGCATTACAAAGAGGTATCAAACCAGAATACACTAAGGGTGTAAAACTTTTAGATGTAGATACTACTATTGCAGAGTATATGGTGGATACTGTAATTCCTGATGTAGAAGAACACAATAGTAAAGTTAAAGTTCCCCTACTTTATGGAAATGCTGAAAGATGGAATAATGCTCGAGCAAAGGGATATCTGAGAGACCAAAGGGGTAAGATTCAAATTCCATTGGTAATGTTTAAGAGAAACTCTATTGAGAGAGATTCTAACTTAGCACAATTCAAAGATGTAAATACTCTTCCTGCTTATAAAAAATATTCTTCAAAAAATAAATACGAAAGATTTACCTTACAAACAAATGCAAAGTCTCCCTTAGAACAATATGAAGTTTCTGTACCTGATTATGTAACTGTAACTTATGAGGTAATGATTTGGACATCGTTTACCGAACACATGAATAAGATTGTAGAGGCATTTCAATATGCTACTGATAGATATTGGGGTAAAGAAGATGGATTCAAATTTAGAACTCGTATTGACTCATTTGATAATCAACAAGAAGTAGGAGAAGGTTCGGAAAGAATTATTAGAACCTCTTTCACTATGGTTGTAAACGCATATCTACTTCCTGAAACTTATGATGAAAAACCAACCGTTAGAAAATCATTCACACCAAAAAAAGTAGTATGGGGTGTAGAAACGGATTTAAGTGGACTTACATTTACAAATCCTAATATTATAAATGAATATCAAAATGTTTTAGATTTCGTTACTATAAGAAGTTCTCAAAGAGCAGAATTTGTAAGTGCGAATCAAGTTAAACTAACCAATGTTAGACAACCGGTTTTACCACCGGAACTCATAGGTTCTTTTGATACCATAAATTGGTATAGAGTTTACATCAATTCAGAATTCAAACCAGCATCGGTTTATTCTTATTCTTTTAATGGTGCAACAAATGAAATAACATTTGTATTTACTGGTCTTGGTTTTAACTTAGATTCAAACGATGAAGTAGACATTGTTGGTAAATTTGAACAATTATGAGTGATATAAAAACCATAAAAAATATAATGAAAGAAGTTAACGAACCCAATGAGTTCGTTATGGAAGAATACAATGGTACTCATCCATTATATTGGATATGGAGAGTTCAGAATTGTAGACTAAAGACTTTAGATAGTAGAGTTGCTGATAAAAGAAAAACGGAGCATCGTTTTGATGTTTTTATTTGGGGTGGTTACATTGCTCCAAGAGACTACAAGTACGAGCAGGTTGGAAACGATTTTCATATAAAGTTTATAAGAGCAAACTTTCCATCAATAATTGAAAATCCAAATGACCCAAATTTTGGAGAAGCATGGCAGATTGAGTCAAGTGATGAAATTAAAATTGAAGGTGATTTAGAGCAAGTTAACTAATGGCAAGAAGAAGACCACATATAGAAATTGGTAATATTGAAAAGAAAAGAGATAAGGAATCTTTTAGAACATTCTTATTAGATGTAATTAAAGATACATTTATAAAAGAGTTTACACCTACATCTATTTCCTTAAATGATGAATTGTTTACCCTTACATTAGGTCCTGTTGATAACTCAACACCATCGGATGGTGATTACACGGATTACGGTGATATAAAGGGGTATAGATTTGTTTATGAAGATTTGATTGTAGATGATGTGAAAGATTACATTGATGTATATTTATATGGAGTAAAGCAGACGGGAGATAGGTACGAAGTTAAAATATTCAATTCTATTGGTGGTGAAATAACTACTGGTAATTTGATGAACGGTGTATCCATCAAAATCATTTTTAATCAAAGTATTACATTAGTTCCAGCAGATGTGGTTAGAACTGACTTTGAAATTAAAGGTAAAATTGTAGAAATTGAATAATGGCTAGATTAATACCACAGAAGCAGATAGAAGAAATAAATCAGTTTAAGGATTCCATATCCGTAGCTAACTCTGTTTTTATTTCTGGTTCTCTTTTAGTATCTCAATCAATAGATATTGGGTCAACTGCCGATACTATACAAAGAATCACAGGTTCGGTAGAAATAACTGGTTCATTAGAATTAGATGGTCAGTTATCGTTTAAGGATGCTCAAAGTAGATTAGACGCAACCTCATCGTTCTCTGATGAATCTGTTGATACTCAACGATTTGGTGGTATTTCAGTAACCGAATTTGGAGGTAGTGATGCCACGATTTATGTATCTGCTACAAGGGGTGATGATACAAATGATGGTCGTTCACCACAATTCCCACTAAGAACTATAAAGAAAGCAGCCGAATTAGCAACTCCTGGTGATGATGGTAGATTTGGTTTAGATACTGGTTCTAACTTTACTGGTTTCCGAATCGATGTAGATACTGGTAATTATGTAGAAGATAACCCAATTGAATTACCAAGAAACACAACTGTTTGGGGAAGTGGTTTAAGGGTAACAAAAATTATTGCTAAAAACGAAAACGAAGACCTTTTTTGGGTAAATTCTGGTTGTTATCTTGCTGAAATGACTTTCGCAGGTCTAAGAGTTTATCCATCGGTTGATGTAGCAGCAAAAGGATTTGCTATTGCATTCGCACCAAACGCATTTATTACAACATCTCCTTATGTTCAGAACTGTTCGATGATTTCGAATCAGGAAAATTCATTCTTAGAAGCATACGAAGAAATACCTGCGGGTGGTGGTGGTTTGAATGTAGATGGTAATAGAATCCATCCCGACTCACCACTTGCTTCAATGGTACTTGATGCATATACACAAATTGCACCAAATGGTGTGGGTTGTCAGGTTGTTGGTAGAGGATTCATTCAGTTGGTATCATTCTTCACCAACTTCTCAGCATATTCAGTAAAAGTAATTGATGGTGGACAAGCAGTACTACTTAACTCAAACACCTCGTTTGGTGATTATGGTATGTACGCATCTGGTTCTCGTTTCATTACAGGTAGTGGTGGTAACCAAAATGCATTTATAAATGTACAAAATAACTATTCAATTATTGTTGATACAATTGAAGATGGTCTTTCTGCAATTCCACCATTGGTAACGAATACCGAAAATGGATATAGAGCAACTGACCCAAATGTAATTCCTCAATACTTTACTTCGGCAGATTCTAATGCTGAAGTTGCAGAAATTGCAAAATCTGATTTTAGATTAGTAACATCTGTAATTGAAAATGGTGATACTAATGAAGTTGCTTTAGTTGCAAAAAGTAGTACAACTGGATATTCATCAGCATCGGTTTATAATATTAGTGGTGATACACAAATCACATCATCATTAACTGCATCGGTTTCTGATATTCAAAAAATAGATACAAACTATACAATAGTTCTTGATATTATTGATAGAGGTAACGCAGCAACATCATCATATACTCAAGTTGAAAATACTTCAGCATCAATTTATGTTGGTGATGTCGAACAATATAAAAGTGGAATTGCAGTAACTTCTACAACTAAACAAATTGTTGGAGATAGGTTTGATGAGGTAATTGATATTATTACCAATGGACCAACATTTGCAGATACACTAATAACAAACACTTCAGCAAGTTTCAAATTTTCAAGTGAAACTCCATATGAAACAGATGTTATTTCATCAGATAGTATTGTTCAAAGTATTAGTGAATCTATATCGATTGTTTATAATATTTTAGACAATGGAACTGGTTCAAATGTAGTTCCAACTATTGTACCAAGTAGTTCAATAGCAAACCCAACGGTTGAATACCAAAATGCATACGAATTATTGATTAACAATATTCCATTTATTCAAGAAGAAACAATTCTTTATTTGTCATCTTCTTGGAGTGAATTTGAATACAATCAAGAAACTTGTAAAAGGGATGTTGGATACATTGTAAGTGGTGCCGCACATGATTTATTATATGGTGGAAATGAAGAATCTGTAAGAAGTGGTATTTTCTATTATCAGTATCCATCAGACGCAACAACGACACAAAAAGACCCTACACTAACTGCAATAAAATATGTTAGAGGTCTTACTGAAAATATATTAAAGAATAAAACATTTAGAGATACAAATTCTGATATTGATAATGGATATGATGTTTTATTCAATAACAAAGATTTTATTAGAGAAGAAACGATTGCATATCTAAGTTCATCTTGGTCTACTTTTGATTATAATGAAGCAAAATGTAGAAGAGATTTAGGATACATAATTGATGCAGTTGGAACTGACTTATTATACGATGGTAATGAAAGAACCCTCGAGGCAGGAAACTTCTATTACAAATACCCTTCGTTAGCAACTACTGATAATAGAACCGATGGTCAAAAACAACAAACTTTAGATGGTATAAAGTATGCCAAAAGATTATCACAAAAATTGGTTAACAATGAAACATTTGTAACTGCATCACAATCAATTCAAGCAGCAGCAGATTTAGCAAGAAAAAATCGTTCTCTTATTCAAGATGAAACGATTACATATATAAACACAAAATATCCAACATTCTCTTACAATGAGGCAAAATGTAGGAGAGATACTGGATATATTATTGACAATGTTATCACCGATTTAGTTTATGGTGGTAATGAAAGAAGTGAATTAGCAGGATTGTATTACTACTTATACCCTTCTATTGCAAATACAACTCAATTAGAAGAAACTTTAGAAGGTATAAGATACTCACAAGGTTTCTTACGAGAAATAGTATTATCAAACAATATCAATACACCACAGATTGTTCTAAATACTGATGGTAACATACGAGTAACATCTTATACACCAACAACAGGTTCTATTAGTGGTGGGGAAACTGAAATACAAATAGTATCTCAATCTTTCGGTATTATTGAAGATATTATAAGATATGGTGATTCTAATGTATTGGGTGCTATAGCAGCAAACTCAAGTGATATTGAATGGACTACTACAAGTCCTGTAAACACAAGTGGAAGAAATCAAATAACAAGTAGTACAAGTTTTGATAATACATACACCGAAAGTATTTCAAGTAATTATGAAACCGTTATAAAAATAATTGAAAGTGGTTCATCAATAACTACTGAAGAAACAATAGGAACCGATTCTAAAGGAAATCCAATATCAACAGTTGGTATTCCTAAAAATTCTTATGGAGACAATTTAGTAAAAACGGTAACTGGTGTAAACATTCCTAATGAAATTACAATAGTAAAAAATACCGATTCGGCAATTAAATTTAATAATAATAATCAATACACCGCATCGGTAACAGCATCTTCGGTTGAGGTAGCAAAAGTATCATCTTCATTCGCAGTAGTTTCCGATATTATAGAATTTGGAATTACTGGAAGTCGAATAATAAGTGGTTCATCTGATGCATCAACTTATTTTGAAGTTGTAACATTGGATAGTAATTATAACGCATTTTATTTTAACAAGAATCAGTTATCAAAATTTGATGACATTGATGGAAAGGATTTACCAGAAGATAGTGGTTCTTATGATGATGGAATAAAAGACCCAACACTTACTCTAAAACGAGGAGAACTATATACTTTCTCTATTAACTCTCTAAATATCGTAGATGGTGGAAGTATAAATCCTGATGAGAGACAACCATTCTATATTAAAACACAAAGAAAATCAGGAACAGAGTTCCAATACACAACTGGTATAACAAATAATGGAACAACATTTGGTACTTTAACATTCATTGTACCATTTGATGCACCCGATAGGTTATTCTATGTGAATGGAAATAATGTTTCTGCAAGTGGTGTAATTGATATTGTAGACAACTTACCTTTATCTGATACTCAAAGATATATTGATGTTCCATCTAAAGGTGAAATAGAGGTTGTTTACAACACTATTGATAATATTAAGGTAACTGATAACATTCAATTTAGTTCATCTTTTTCAGCGTCTGTAAATGATACTCATAATGTAAGTTCATCATTCGCAACCGTGATTGATGTTTTGGAGAATGGATTAGATAATTTACCAACGGTTGTTAGTAATATTACCGGTTCAATAAAGAAAAGTAATATAAGTCAATATACTTCATCAACTGATGCAACGGTTGGTATTAGAAATATTGTAACATCATCTTTTGATACAATTATTGATATCTTAGAAAATGGAACTGACAACATACCAACTTTAGATGACAATGTGTCAGATTTAATTAAAGTAACTTCAACCAATCAGTTAACATCATCAGTTTCTGCTGGTGATTATGAGGTGGGTCTTGTTAGTTCATCATACGCAACTATTATTGATGTTTTATTTAATGGGTTGGGTAATTTACCAAGTGAAATCTTAAATACTTCAGCAAGTATAAAAGTAACCAACACACCTCAATACATTTCTGCATCTTCGGTTAGTAGTGAAGAAATCAACAAAGTATCATCTTCGTTTGCTATTGTATTAGATATTGTAGAAAATGGAACGGGTAGTATTCCTACGATTGTAGAAAATGTAAATGAGAATATAAAAGTTGGAAACATAGGACAATATATTTCATCCTCTTATAGTGGTTCATTAGAAGATGTATCTTACCTTTCTTCATCATTCGCAATAGTAACGAGTATAATTAAAAATGGATTAAATTCGGCACCAACTCTTGTTGATTATACAACAAGATTGACAACCGAAAATGCAATAGCATCTTATGAAATATTAAAAGAAAATATTGATTTTATCCAAGAAGAAACAATAGCATACTTATCATCTTCTTGGTCAACTGCTTCTTACGATGAACAAAAGTGTAGAAGAGATGTTGGATTTATTGTTAGTGGTGCAGCAGAAGATTTAATTTGGAATGCAAATTCCGCATCGGTAGTAAATGGTAAGTTCTATTTTGAGAACCCTTCTTTAGCAGAAACTTCTCAGATAAATCAAACTTTAGATGGTATCAATTACGCAAGTAGATTGGCACAAAAACTTATTCAAAATATTGAATTTGTAACATCATCTGAAGAAAGGTTATTAACACAAACTTTATTAACTGAAAACACACCATTTATTCAGAATGAAACTATTTCTTATTTGAGTTCTTCATGGTCAACATTTGATTATAATGAAGTAACTTGTAAAAGAGATATAAACTATATAATTGATGCAGTAAAAACTGATATTGTTTATGGTGGTAATGAAAGAAGTGCAAACGCAGGAGAATTCTACTACCTATACCCATCGGATGCTACTGGTTCTCAATTACAACAAACACTTGATGGAATTGACTATGCAAGAAGATTAGCAGATAAAGTAATACAAAATGTTGAATTTATAACTTCTTCAAATGAGGCATCGGCATCTCATCAGTTATTGAGAGACAATAAACAATTCATTCAAGATGAAACTATTGCATATATTTCAGCAAGTTGGTCTGACTTTGATTATGTAGAGTCAACTTGTAAACGAGATGTGGGATACATCATTGATGCGGTTGCAACAGATACACTTTATGGAGGTAATGAAAGAACTGTTGAAGCAGCAAGATATTATTACCTATATCCATCGGATGCTACTGGTTCTCAATTATCTCAAACAACTGATGCGATTAATTACGCAAGAAGATTATCTGAAAACATTATAGTAAATACACAATTTGCATCTGCACCATTTAGTAGAACAAATGGATATGACCTAATCTTCAAAAACAGAAACTTAATTCAAACTGAGGTTGTAGAATACATTTCTTCATCATGGGCAGATTTTGAATACGATGATGTAAAATGTGCAAGAGATGTAGGATATATTTTAGACGCAGTATCTACTGATTTACTTTATGGAGGAAACGAAAGAAGTAGAGTAGCAGGTGAATTCTACTACCTATATCCATCAGATGCTACTGGTTCTCAATTAACACAAACAGTTGATGGTGTTAAGTGGGCAAAATCAATGACTGATGAAATTTTACAAAACAATTTATTTGTAACAGCATCGGAACAAAAGTTAGCAGTAGCAAGTTTAATAACTGAAAATAAACAACTAATACAAGATGAAACAATAGCATATTTATCTTCATCTTGGTCAACATTTGATTATAACGAATCTAAATGTAAAAGAGATGTTGGATATATTTTAGATGCAGTTGTGACTGACTTTGTATATGGTGGTAATGAAAGAAGTGCTAAGGCAGGAGAATTCTACTATCTATATCCTTCAGAAGCAACTGGTTCTCAACTATCTCAAACATCGGATGGTGTTTCTTTCGCATCAAGACTTACAAATAAGTTAATTACAAATACAACTTTAGTAAGTCCTTCGATAGAAAGACAATCAACTTATGATTTATTATTTGAAAACAAATCATTCATACAAGATGAGGTAATATCTTATATTTCTTCTTCTTGGAGTGGTTTTGACTATATAGAATCTAAATGTAGAAGAGATACTGGATATATTATTGATGCGGTTGCAACTGATACACTTTATGGTGGTAACGAGAGAAGTGTAACTGCGGGTGAGTTCTATTACTTATTCCCATCTGAAGCAACTGGTTCTCAATTACAACAAACATTGGATGGTGTAAGACATGCGGCAGGTGTAGCAGATAAACTGATTGAAAATACAATATTTACTACTGCCTCTTTAGACAAAAAACAATCTTATGATTTAATCTTAGACAATAAAGACTTAATTCAAGATAATGTTATTGACTTTATAGACCAGACATATCCATACTTCACTTATAATAGAACTAAGTGTAGAAGAGATACTGGATACATTATTGATGCGGTTGTAACTGACTTATTGTATGGTGGTAATCAAAGAAGTGTTGTAGCAGGTGTTTATTATTATCTATACCCATCTGAAGCAACTACAACTCAAATAATAGAAACTGTACAGGCAATACGATATGCCGATTCAATTAGTAAAAAGGTTGTACAAAATGAAGAATTGGTAACACCATCAATTTCTAAGAACACGGAAAACAATATTAGGTTTACTAATTCTACTCAATATACCGATTCATTAGCAATTAGTGGAAGTGAAGTATTAGAAATAAGTTCTTCATTTGAAACTGTTACTGGAATTATAACAGATGGTGTAAAATCATTTACTCCAACAGATGCATCATATGACCCATCAAGTGGAGATTTTGTAATTACTATTGCAAACCATTCACTAAGTACATCAAATGGTATTTGGATAAAACCTAATTCATTTACCTTTACTTGTGAAATGGATGGTAATAGAACTGAACATATTTTACCTTCACTTGGTCAACCCGCATACAATAATAGATTACCAATAACAGCAACAACATCAGATACTATAACTGTAAATGTTGGCAAATCAGGTCCGAATATTGAATTCAATCCAACTAATGCATCTTATGACCCTGCAACTGGTGATTTTGTGGTAACTGTTGGAACTCATAGTTTAAGTGCTGGTGAAGGTATCGTTATGGAACCTGAATCATTCGCATTCACTTGTGATATGGATGATAACCAATCAGTTAAATCTTATCCAAGAGTTGGTATAGACCCTAAAGCAGTTCGTTCTATTCCTCTAACTGCGGTAACTGATACTACATTAACATTTAATGTTGGAGCATCTGGTCCAAACAAATATTTCACACCTGTATCTGCATCTTACAATGCATTAACTGGTGATATGACATTGACTGTTAGTGAATCATTCGGATTGGGTGTTGGTAGAAGTGTAGTATTGGAAGATGAATCATTTGCATTCACTTGTGACCAAGATGGAAACACAACAACTCATTCTTACCCAAGACCAGGTTCAGACCCATATGCTGGAAAATCAATTGTGATTACTTCAGTTGGTACAACAACACATACTATAACCGATGCACCATACGATTCAGCAACTGGTGATGTTACTATAACAATTGTTAATCACGGATTCTCAAATGGAGATTACATCAAATTAGATGATAACTCTCTAACTTATACTTGTGTATTAGATGGTAATACAACTACCAAATCTTACCCAAGACCTAATTATGATTA
>Ga0181580_10003049_pt1 | contig 13585 bp, 10 predicted proteins | sample 071ome_23_FD_132413 | JGI IMG/M metagenome (GOLD analysis project Ga0181580, IMG submission 132413) | Coastal salt marsh microbial communities from the Groves Creek Marsh, Skidaway Island, Georgia - 071403BT metaG (megahit assembly) | ecosystem: Environmental > Aquatic > Marine > Intertidal...
CAGTCAGTCACCCGCGCTCCCCGACGCGTCTCCCGCGGTCGCTCTCTGGATTACATCGCGCGAAAAAATTACCCGACGCGCGAGCGTACCATTTCGAAACGAAACCGCGATAACCGAAACGAATAATCGTCTATTCAACGCCGCCTCACTCGTCGAAGCGCGCGCGTCGCGTCGGCGTCTGCGAACGCGCGGATGGATTCGACGGACGGTTGGGTACGACAGATGTGATCTTTGAATTGTTTTTACATTGGTATTCTCTGGTGGCGTCCACCAGACCAAAACCAAAAAAATGATGAATGATGATGAATGGTTGACGTCGGCGTCGCCGCGTCAGACGCCCGCCCGCCCGCCGACGATCGACGACGCCGACGGATCGTTGGAGGTTGGCGAACGTTCCTTCTCCTTTATCGCTCGCCGCGCGCGTAAAGTGCGAGTGAGCGGTTCACCTCGACGGGTCTCGTCCATTCATCAATGTCGGCGACGTGTCGACAACAGTGGATTATCGCGCCGCTCGGACGACGCGCGCGTCGTCGCCCGACGGCGCCGCGGTCGCGGGTTGAGAGGTCGCTCCCGTCGACGTCGACGTCGGTAAATCTGCGGACGACGTCGCGCCGGGTAGGGGCGATCGCGCCGGGGTCGGACGCGAGGGAGACGACGGGGGAGGAGGATGCAGGCGAAGGGGCTCGCGACGAGGGCGTCGCGGCGTACGACGCCGACGACGACGACGACGACGACGACGCGGTGACGAACGCGCTGCGCGTGAACGCCGATGGTGGTGAGGATGAGGTAAATAATAAAGCGGATGACGCGCGTGGGAAAGAGGAGACGCGACGGGAGAGAGGCGAATCGACGACGTCGAGGTGGGCAAAGGTGGACGTCGGCGGGGCGTTGGCGGCGTTTGGGAAAAAGAACGCGTTACCCGGCGGAACGTCTGGAACTTTGAAGAAGGATGGTAAACGGGAGGTGAAGAGCTCGATCAAGGTGACGGATAAGGATAAAGTGATTCAAGAGTGGGGTGATTCGATGTCTTGGGATAGTTCTCGCGTGGATGGGACGGCTTTGGATGGACAAGCCGCGCCGTCGCCAGATTTATTTGACGCCATTTTGGGGCAGACGGCGATGGATGTGGACGAATTGGAGCGAGTTGAACGCGCTCGGCGCGCGAAGAGGCTCGCCAAGGCGTTGGAGAGGAGACGTAGGAAGAAGGAGCAGCAGCTCAGGGAGGAGAAGCGCGTCGAAAAGGCGCGCGCCAAGGAACTCGCCAAGAAAAAAGGGAGCGCCTTCATTTCAGGAGAGTGGGAGGACGCTTTCGACGAGGAGAATCGATTGGAAGAAGAGGAAGTGGACAACGTGAAATCCATTCGAGAGATGCTGTCTCAAGTCATGGAGTCGGACGTGGCCAAATGGATGTTCAACTTTTTCATCATTCCGACAGTCATAGCCAAGGTCGTCGAGTTTTCCATCATTAGCCCCATTGTTAGCGAGGAGCTTAAACTGGCGGGCCAGGATCGAACGACGATCGAGCTTCGCGAGGATCAAGAGGTTGATATTCTTGAGAAGCTCCATCGTTACGAGCAAAAGATTGAGTTTGAGACTATCATGGGTCGACAAGCTCCGCTCACGACGATTGAGAAGCAAAATTTGCTTCACAAGGAGGCGGAGCGCTTGGAAGCGCTCGAGATCCAACGCGCGATTGCCGTCGAAGGGAACCGATACAGCGATCTTGTCTTCATCAGCGCGTTTCTCATCATGGTTGTCGTCTACTCTGATCAAGCCAAGCTCGTCGTTACCGGTACGAAGAATGCTTTCTTTGCGCTCGAGCCGGCGCAGCAGGCTTTCATCCTTCTCCTGTCTTCAGACGTGCTCGTCGGCTATCACTCTGCGGATGCGTGGCAAACCGTGTTGCGCAGCATCGGTGGACACTACGGTATCCCCGAAGAAGAGAATCTCATTTCGCTTTTTGTCGCCTTCGTACCGGTTTCCGTGGACGTGCTGTTCAAATTCTGGGTGTTCAAGTACCTCAGACGCATGGCTCCGTCCACGCAAGTCATCTTAGACGATATCGACAGGCATTAAAGACTACGAAAGCAAAAACCTTGCCGCGGCGCTTTACTATTGTTATTACAAAGTTTGCGAAATATAGCTCAATCAATCACGGATACCTCGGTAACACGTCGAGCGCGATGGATTTCACCGATTCGAACGCATCGAGCGTGCAGACGAGCTCGAGTCGATCTTCTCGTCTGCGTCGGAACACTTGCCACGGCTCTGGGTAGCATCTGAACAACACCGCCGGGTTGCTTCCTTTAAAGTTATAGATTACGTACACACCCTCAAAGTTTTTGGCAAACTCCCGAAGCGGTCCCATCTCCCCCATGTTCCAAAACGGCGGGTAATAATTGCTCCGCGTTCGCTCCAACTCGCCGTTCACAACCACCAAAGGCCGTCGCGTACCCTTCACCGCGTCTTCGTATAAGTCTCTCGTGTTGGCCAATTCCGAAATATTCGCGCTCGGATACGCCACGACGAACGCCTTATCGTCAGCCTTCATCCTCTTCGCTATGGAAACTTTTTTATTCAACAATTTATCCAGCCCGCTCACCGACAAGAAATTTGGGTCGTCGACGTAATCGATCCGACCCTTCCAATCCGCAAACTGCGCCTTGGTCTCCGACTGTTCGGGCGCACGAATCCCATCCGGCGTCGGGGAGCTTCCCGTCAGCGCCAATTTCGCCTCAACCTTATCCGGGAACAACACTCGCGTATTCTTTTCGATATCCTTAAACGCCGTTCGACAGACGCCTCGCACGCGCTGCGTCGTCAAGTTACACTCCACGTTCCCTTCCAAATCCCCCGGCGCGGCGTCCAACGACCCGGGTGGGAACTGTAACTCGATCAATTCAATCCCATCGCGCATCGCCGCCCGAATCGCGAGTCCAGCCTGTCGCTCCAGCGCGTCGTAATCGCTCGGGAACGGCGTGAGCGTTGCGTTCGAACGCATCGAACGCGTCGAATTCATCGGCGTCGTCGTCGTCGGCATCCTTCGCGACGCTCGACGTCGAGGCGACGACGCCTCGCGCGCGGTGAGTCCGTGCGTTCGTCCGATGGTCTTCGTCGATCGCATCGTCGGTCCTTCCTTCCTTCCGTCGCGCGCGCGCGAATCAGTGACGCATTTTATTCGGACATTCGGTTGTCGCCTCAGCGCATCCCGAACGGCACGCCGACACACGCCGTCGCGCGATCCGACGCCCGAACCGAGCGCTGAGGCGCGGGTATTCATAAAGAGGAGACGTGCGACGGAACGATAGACGATGTCGTCCGCTCGGTGCTCGTTGACGACGACGACGACGCGGATAAGATGTCAGCGAAACCAACAACGAAACCACTCGAGTTCGAGGGCGACGACCACGACGGCGCGCGCGCTACTGCGACGTCGACGGAAATCGGCGTTGTCGATCGACGTAGACGAAGACGGGTCGATACGGAACGGCGTGGGTACGCGCGCAGTCGCGAAGGAGGCGGCGGTTGACGACGACGACGACGTCGAGTGCGTGCAGAGGACGGTGCTGGAGTGCATGCGAACGGAACTGCGCGAAGCGTCGAACGAATTACTCGCGCTTCGGCATCACTTGAGAGAGACAGAGGAGGATGCGGATAAATATCGAGCGTCGTATGAGTTTTGTGCGTCGCGCGGGGGGGTGGAGTCGGTGCGAGATCGGTTAGCGATGTTGGAAAACGCGAACGGGGCGGCGCACGCGACGAAGAGGGATTTGGCTGGCGAGACTGGTGACGAATCGAGGATGCGAGCGCTTGTGGAAGAGCACGGGGAGATTATTCGACAGTTGAAGGAGGAACACGAGAAGAATTTGGCGGCGGCGATCGAAGAGGCGACGAATCGGGAGCAAGATACGGCGCAAGCGGTGTCTGACGCCATGCAACACATGCTCGACGAGAGTGAAACGCGTAATAAAGAACTCGAAGAGAACCTCGCCCGGGCTTTGAAGGAGGAAGAGGCACGACTGGAAAAGCTGGAGGCGGAGATTTTGGAGCGTTTGCGAGCCGCGGAGCGAATCGGGGCCATGGCGAGCGCTTCAGAATCGGACAGGACGAAGGAATTATTAATCGCGGCCAAGGCGGATAGAGACGCCGCAGCGGAAAAGTGCGCCGTGCTCGAACGGACGCTGGAGGAGTTTGAAAACATCACCGTCGAGGCTATGATTGAGCTCGAAGATCGCGTGCGCGCGGTACAGCGCGTGAGCGATGAGAAGGATGCGGCGCTCGACGACGCTCTCACTCGCGCAGAGCGAGCGGAGCGGGCGTTGGAACGAGCTGAGGCGGAACGGGACGACTCCATCAAAACCTTCATCGAGGAATTCGCCATCGAGCGCACCGAGCTCGAGGGTAAGATTCAGGCGCTCGAACTCGTCGTCGAACAGAACATCGCGACCGAGTCATCCAGCGGTCAAGTGATCGAACAGATGGAGGCGGCGTACAAAGCTAAAGAGACGGCGTACAAGGAACAAATTGCAAAGCTTAAAAAGGCAGCGTCCATCGGCATGGAAATCCTGAGCGTCAAGGACGCCATCGCCTCCGAGTGCCAGCGATTACACGCCGATCTCGACAAGGCGGAGGATGAGAAACACGCTCTAGCGATGGAACTCGCCGAATTGCGAGCGAAACTCGAGTAAGTAAAGACGACGCGCGGTGTAATATTTATTCGCTTTCTAATATCGATCCCGTCGCTCGAGTTTGAATAAAAATCGTATCGTCATGATGATTACAAACAATGGAATCACCCACGCACTCTTTCCGCGGGTCTCTTTCCTCTTTGGAATTATTATCCCCCGTCGAAACGGCGCCTCGAGCGTTCGAAGAAGCGCGAATAAATCAAACGAAATTCCACCCGTTCAGTCTGGTTTTCAGAATCCGTCGTCACTTTGCCTCCTCGAACGCCCCTTCGCCCTCTCGACGCATAGCTCTCGCTCTTCTTTCTTTACTACCATTCGAAATTAGCCGAGCTTTCTCATCGCCTCCTCGATATCCTTCATCGCCGGGCGTCCGTTCTTCCTAAACAACATTTGTTGTCTTCCGCTCCACACGTCTCGTCCACCCGTCGACACAGTCACCGTGATCGGGTACTTATCCACCCGGTTCGCGATCACGTTCGCGTTCGGTCTCGCTTTGAGTATCGCCGCCTTTGCGGCTTCAAACTCTTGCATCCCCCCGTCTCAGTTGTGGCTGAACGTCACCGTCACGTCGTCGGCACCGCCGCTCATGTCGTTTCCGTTCGTCGAGAATCTCTTCGTCGTCGCGCTGTTCGCGAGTCGTCTGTGCACCGCCGGTCGTTTGCTCGATGCGCGATGCGCTCTACCGATCCTCGCGATGATCGTCGCTCGGAGCATTCAAAAACCGACCGAGTCGACGGTCGTTCGAAGCGACGCTGAGTGACGTTAACGCGTTTTGACTTTAACCTGGACGCACTCGGACGACACACGCGCGCGGTCGATCGGTCGATCGGTCGATCGGTCGGTCGAGGAACCGAAGCACCGAGACCGAAGAGTCGATCGATTCGTTTCCGTCGTCGGCGTCGTCGGCGTCGTCGTCGTCGTCGTATTCGTCGCTCTCGTCGTGACGCGCGCGCGCGTGCACAAGATGAACAACGTGATGACAGTTGACGCCACGACACCGCCGAGCGTGATTTTGTTGAGCGGAACGCGCGGGGGCGTCGCGGCGACGATCGCGGCGACGATCGCGAGCGGGATGAGCGGGATGAGCGGGACCGGGGGTGCGTGGGACGTCGCGTCGAGGGTGGCGCGCGTGGAGATTCGCGTGCACGACCCGCGCGACGCCAGCGCGAGAAGGCTCACGAAGGAAGACGTCGAAGCGTCGGGTGGGGTGCTAGAGCTGGATGACGTCGGGAAGGATGGTCCAGAGGTGATTGCGAACGTTGTAAATCGAGACGCGTCGGCTTGGGGGTTGTCAGCGCGTTTGCGAGCGGCGGCGTGTTCGTTTAACGGGAAGACGTTGGACGTCGAGCGAGTGGCGGCGTGCCGAGCGACGAGCGTGGCGCACTGCGACGGCGGAGGGACGCTGAGTCAGGCGTGCGCGACGTCTGAGGCGTGTGCGAAACTTCGGAGGGTGGACGACGGTGGGAGCATGGCGAGGACTGAACCGAGGTTTGTGTTGGCGCTGGCCAACGCGGTGACGGGGTGCGTCTTCGCGAATGACGGCGCGCGGGCAGAATCGAAGACGTTGTACGCGGCGCTTCGGCCGTCGTCCACGGCCAAGTTAGCGGAGGAGTTGACGTCGGCGGACGCGGATGAGATGACGAGGCGACGGGATGAGCTTCAGGCAGCCTTACACTGGGAGTTTTTGCGAGCGCATCCAGAGACTCGACCGCTGCTTGGAATCACGGGCGCCGACGCGACAAAGTGTATTCCAGGCAACGCGGGTGACGACGACGAGGCGGCGGGGACGGCGTCGATGTGTGGTATCGTCGGCGCGGTGGCGGTGAGCAAGTTGTTTCCAGAGGCGAGCGGGTTCGACGCCGCGCGCTATAGCGATCAGTGGTTGCACGTCGATGCGTTGGCGCTGTATCGACCAGATCGAGCCGACGCACATTTACCACCTCCACCAAACAAGTCGGAATACGATGCGCTCCCGAGCGAAGCCGGTCAGGATGCCGACATGAAAATTGACGACGACAACGATACCTCGGAGAGCTTTAGCACGCAGGCTCGGCTGTTTGGGTACGACGCTCTCGACAAATTGCGCGAGATGCGTGTGCTCGTGTGCGGCGTCGATTCGGGCGCCAACGACGCGTGCATCGCGGCGCTCGCTTCGGTTGGCGTCGGAAACGTCGACGTCTTTGGAGCTAGCGGTTCTGGGCGATTCCTCCGTCGAGAGTGCGAGGTGGACGACCTGTGCGATCTGGATGACTTTGAATCGTACAAGTACAACGCCGTCATCCGCATGAGCGCGCTCGCCGGGGCGAACGAAATCATCGCCAACGTGGGTGAGATTAAGATTCCAGTCATAGAAGTGGCGAGCCCGGCGCTCGGGGCGTGTTCGGTGCACGTCAATCCGGGTCTTAACTTTGCAAGAGGTGCATACGTGGGGTGGATGGACGCGCCGACGGCTCGTGTGGCGGCGCACTTGGCGGCGATGGAGGTGGTTCGCCTGGCGCAAGGACGGGAACGAAGCGCAAAGGTTATCGCGTACGACGGCAAAGGTATTTACGACGCGTCGGTGTAATGTAAATCGCTCTGACTTTGTACTACTACAATGTATCGTTCGCATCAGGTGGATGCATCATCGCGTTGGTTTTTTTCTTTAACCGCGGTTCTTCTTTCCCTTTTTCTTCTTCTTTGTAGATTTGGAACCGTCTTGTGCGCCAGTGTCATCTTTTTTCGGAGAGATTACCTTCTTGAAGGACGCCAAGCCTCGCTGAAGCGGTGAAGCTGCGAGTTTGGCTTGCTTTTTCGCGTGGCAGTCGGCGCATCGGGCCAATCCTTCGGCGCGCGCGACGATACCGCACTTTTCGCACATGTTGTCTACGCCGCCGCGCGGCGGCGTAGACGGATCGGACGGCATTTCTCCGTAGCTCAAGTTTCTCGGCGGTGTGATCTCGCCGGCGAGCGCTTCGTCGGTGCTGATGTTTCTTCTCGAGTTGACGGGAGAAGGCGGGGAGATTGGCCAGGGATCAGGCGACGTCACGTCTCGCGGCGGGCTTCCGCTAAAGTCTCCCTCGACGCTTTGCATGTCGCGAAGCTTACCTTGAAGCTCATCGAGCTCCTCGAGCGCCTTTGAGATTCCCACCGGGGTCTTGCACTCTTCGACGCGCGTAAGGAGCATCGTCATGCGCGCTTGGACGTCCCGAATGTCGTCGCCGCTTCCCTCTTGAATGCGCTCAGCCAACGGCGTGGTGATTCTAGACATTACCTTTTCGAGCTCCGCCGGCGAGGCAAACCCAGAGACATCAGCGCCGCCCTCTTGTTGCGACGTCACCAAGGTGAGCGTTTCGAGCATTTGCTTGAGCTCCTCCTGCATCTCACGTTCGTGCGCTCGAAGCTGCACGACTTCCTCTCGCAGTTCCTCGCACTCGAGCGACGTCTGCACGTTGCCGCTCTCCGCTTGTCTCAAATTCACCTCAGCATCCTGCAACGAGTGCGTCACCGCCGCCAACTCACCTCTCACCGACTCCAACTCCTCCATCAACGCCACGTTCTTCTTCCTCGCCGTCTCCAACTTTTGTTCCGACGCCCTGGCATCCTCCAATTCGTGTTCCAGTTCACCCATGCGTTTCGTCAACGCCCCATTCTTCTCCGTCAACGTCTTCACATTCTCCCTCGCCGCCTCCAAATTCTTATTCGCATCGCGCGCTCTCTCCTTCAACCGGTTATTCTCCTCCACCACCTTGCCTTCCTCGCTCAGTTTCGCCTTGTAACCTTCGATTTCCTTTCTCAATTTCTCCGCGCGAGAGTTGGCCACCGTCAACGAAAACCGCAACTTTACGCTCTTCTCCTTTTCCTCCTTTGCCGTTCGCGACACCCCTTCCATCGCCGTTTCCAACTCCTTCACCCGCGCCGCGAGCGTCCTACACTCACCCTCCGCTTTTTCCAACGATTCCCGCGTCTCTTCGTGATCGGCGTGCGCCAGCGCGAGCTCGCACTCCGCGTCGATCCGCATCGTTTCGCTCCGTTCGAGCGTCAACGCGCTTTGCGAATCCCGTTCCCTCGTCGTCCGTTTCATCGCCTTGCCGCGTCCGATGAACGCCGCGGACGCCGCCGCGACGCCGATGAAGACGTTCGCCATGACTCGCGTCGTCGTCCGAGTCGCGGGTTCGGTCGCGGGACGCGTCGGGGTGTGGAGATTGAATCGAATCGAATCGCATTCATCCATCCTTCCAACGGTTTTCTCCAGCGCTTTTAGTCTGTTCCCCCGGGTTCGTTCGTCGGCTTTGGCTTGGCGCGTGAAGCGTGCGTGAAAACGACGGGCGTGCGGGTGCGTTGGTAACACTACTAAAATATATCACTCCGAATGTCTCGGTAGAGCAAAGCGCGACGGGTCCGGTCGACGCCCGGCTCTTCGTCGACAGCCTCCGTAGCTTCGAGGACGAAGCGCGCCTTTTCGTACGCCCGAATCGCGGGCGCGTTGTCAATCTCGACGTGGACGTACAACACGCGCACGGATGGGTGATCGGAGGCGAGGGCGTCGATGGCGGCGGCGAAGAGGGACTCGGCGACGCCGAGGCCGCGGAATTCCGGGGCGACGCAGACGTTGAAGGCGTAGGCGCGCGAACCGGCGGATGGCGAGTCGGCGTCGAGCGGACGCCGACCGACGAGAGATTCGCCGATGAGGGATTCGCCGATGTGGACGTCCATGGTACCGACGACGATGTGGTGGGTGTGAGTCGTCGCGGTAGCGGTGACGACGCTCCAGCGTCGAAGCGCCTCGACGTCGACGGCGCTCTCTCGATTTGGAACGCCGGCGTCCACGCCGTTTGCGAAATCGAGAGAGCGCCCGGCGGAATCCGACGGAACGAGCGCGGCAAAGGTGATGACGCGCATACCCATGCGTTGAAACTTGCTCTCTCTAAGTTTCTCGCTCAAGATTCTATCGCTCCACCACTCCAAACGCGCTTTGATGTCCACGGGAAGTCGAGTCGAGTCGTCCGCGTCCGCCGCTCGCGTCTCAAAACTCGAGCGCTCGTCCGCGTCCTCCTCAAACTCGTAAAACGATCGCGTCCGCACCGCCGCGCACGCCCCGGGCAAATTATCAAACGAAACATCGTCAGCACCGAGTTGGACGCACCGAAACGACGCCCCCGTCGGCGTCGTCGCTCCTTCTTCCTTATCCGTCGCTTTAACCGAGCTCAACCGACGCGTCGTCGAACTACGTCTCGCGCGCGTCTCGCCCACCCCGCACGGCGTCCCGAAACCTAAAGTCGCGAACCACACCGCGGGTGGCATCTATCGTCGTCTCTCGTTCGTCCGTCCGTCCGTCTCGCTCGCGATCGCTTTTCAGTACCCTTTATTCCCACGAAGCCTCGAACGCATGTCGAGCTGACCTTTTCTACACGCAAAGTAATTCCCCCGCTTCGTCTCGCACTCCCCCGGAAACGTCGCCCCGTCGACGCCTTTCGCGCACGCGCGCAACGACCGCCCCTCCTCGACGACGCAGGATGAGTTTTCGACGCACCGAAGCAACTCTTCGAGCATTCCAGAGCAACTTTTACTCATTCGTCGCGCGCAGAGCTCTGAAGCGCTCGACGGCACACGATGACGCCCGTCGGTGTCCCGGTGGACGACGGCGTCGATGTCCCGGCCGACGACGCCGACGTCGTGACGTGCGCGGTCGACGCGCTCGATTGGTCCGGTCGAGGGTTGACGCGCGCGCCGGCGCTCGCGCCGTCTTTCGCGCACGTCACGACGCTCAACTTGTCGTCCAACGGTTTGTTTTCCTTGCGCGGCGTCGAGCGTTTGCCCGCGCTGCGAACGCTCGACGTGCGGTTTAACCGCCTGCGCGCGCTGGATGAGTTGTGTACAGGTCCGGCGAGGGCGACGCTGCGTGCGTTGGACGCGAGCGGGAACGCGATTGAGAGCGTGAGGGGATTGGCGTTGCCGGCGTTGCGGACGCTTCGGTTGAGCTCAAACGCGTTGAGAGACGACGATGATGATGACGACGAGAGTGCGTTTAGCGGGATGGAGGCGTTGAGGATACTAGACGTGGCGGATAACGCGCTGACGCGCGTGCCGAACGCGAGCGCGTGCTTGGGATTGCGCGCCGTGGGGTTGAGTAGGAACGCGTTGTCGTCGTTGGAAGAGCTCTCGAGGAGGTTGCCGGCGACGGTGACGGATTTAGACATTCGAGGGAACGACTTGGTGGACGTCGAGGAGTTTAGACATTTGAGGTATTTTCCGAGATTGGCTCGGTTGTGGTTCAAGGGGAACCCGATGGAGGCGCGGGCGGTGCACTACGGGTACGACGCGAGGGCGGTGGCGGCGTTTTGCGTGGCGACGCTGCGAGAGTGCGACGGGGCGAGCATCATCGCGTCGTCGTGGGGCAAAGCGGCGAGGACTCGGTTGTTTAGGAATGATTCTGGGGAGTTGTGCGAAGATTTACTAGCGATGATGAGCGAGGGTGTGCAACCGTGGTTTCTCGGGCAGTATTTGCACAGCGTGTGCGAGAGACCAGAGACGACGACGCAACGACGCGCGGCGATGATGCGAGATCAGAGCGCAATGTTCTCCGTTTCTTCGTTCGTTCCTCTGAAAAAAGAGAGTGGTGGTGACGATGACGGTGGAAATGGATTCGATGATGACGACGATGAGGAGGAACAGACGTTTATGGTTGAAGCGGAACGCGTCTACACGGATGGCGACGCCGAGCGAGCTCCTTCGGCGCCGAGAGGATTAGACTCTACCGCTGATTGGTTGTCTCAAATCGTCTCCGACGATAGCTCGGATGAAGGAAAGGACGAGGTTGAACGGGAAGGTCAGACTCCAGTGAAGGGGAGCGCGAACACGACGTCACGCGTGGTTTTTAAACCAGCGGATGAGATGAGCTTGGATGAACTTCGCATGATTTCGCCGATTCGGCAGACGCCGCCGTCGAGGACAATTTTCTTCGAGGATAACGACGAGGAAAACACGCGCGGGGATTCTACGGTGGAATCAACCGCATTTTACTCGATGGAAGACGAGCCCACGACGTCACCGCGAGGTGCAAGTGCCGCGGTGCCGACGATGACGACGTCAGCGTCGTCGTCATCCTCCATGAGATTGCTCCGCGCCACAGACGTCGTCGTCGACGCGAAATCGACCAAGAAGCGGAACGAAGCGCGACGCAGAGAGCGCGATGGAAAAAGAGACTTGATTGGTGATTTCCAAGACGCACAAAAGGACATACTGAGTGGTTTGGGGGATGAATCGTTTGAAAACTCTCCAGATTTGCGTCCGCCTCCGGCGACGCCGCCGAAACGACGAGATCCAAACGCGTTCGTTTTCACAGACGACAGCGAGTCTTTCCTCGACGACTTTTCCGAAGACGACGAGGATGAGCTATCCCTTCGTTCTTTCATCTTAACCGGCGACGAAGACGTGACGTCTCCGCAAAAGATTCGCTCTAATTTACAAAGAGCCGTTTCCGATTTAGCCAAGACGGCGTCTCCGAAGCGCGTCGCCGCGACGGCTAAAAAAATCGAAGGCATGATTTCAGCCATCAAGCAATCGCGCGTGCGAGCGGGTGACTATAGTCCATCCGATTCCCTTAGCCAACATTAGCTGCGTGTGTTATATTAGCACCAATTCTAGAAACCATCCAAAGTCTCATCAATCATCATGTGACGTACACGAGAAATGTCCTCACAATTCATCATGACGGACGCACGCAAAGAAACACCGCTTTGTCTTCTTTCCCGCTCAAACCTCGCAAAGTACCTCACCGAGCGACGCAAGCTCTGCGACAAATCTTCCAGCGAATCTCCTGATGCACTACGGGGGCGCGTCGCTTGTTTGCTTAGTTCTGACCAAACCTTTGGCGTTGCCCTGTCTCTCATGCGGAACGTTCGAGTGCAATCAATGCCTCTTGTTCGATACAAAAATCCAGCGTTGAAACCCGGACCGTACGACGCGTTGTGCTTTCTCAGCGTCGGGGATTTGGTGACGACGATGATTGAATACGTGGACCGGGCGAATGTGAACACGAACGAGGATTCAATGTTTGCTACGATGAACCGACTCGCCACCGTCGGGGTTGAATTGGAGAGCTTGCCGTTGTCGCAGTGCAGAACGAGATGGGACGGTACGGTGATTTGGTCGGCAACGGCGAAAACGCAAAATATGGCAGAGTCACTGGAGAAGAATTTTTACATAACTGATCAAGAACGGCCCGGTGATATTCGGCTACGATCCATGCCGCATCGTTTTGCGGTGCTTGATGACTCAAACAATATCGAGTTTATCGTTTCGCAGTCTGACATCGCGATGTACCTCTACACGAACCGAAATGTGATTACTGATTTCTGGACTGAGGCGACGGTTTCTGAATTGGGACTCGCGCAGACGCCGGGTGTGGTGAGTGTCGCTTGCTCGACGATGCTCATCGAGGCTTTTCGATTGATGGAACAACACCGCATTGGCGCGCTCCCCGTCGTGGATGAACCAACCGGCGCGATGGTTGGTGTCATTTCAGAGAGTGACATCACGCACTTCATCGCTGGGGCGTCTTTCGCAGCGATGGCGTTGCCCGTCGGGGAGATGCTTTTGCATTTCAAATCGATTCAGACGTGCGCGCCGCTTACGATACCGCGCACGGGTGTCTTCAACCCGCAGTCGTCGCCGTACGCGGTGACTCTCATGCAACACGCGGCTGAGTTTTTGGTCGTGTGTAAACCCTCTGACACCTTGACTCACGTGCTGTCACTCATGGACGACAACGCCGTGCATCGTATCTTCGTCGTCGACGAAGCGAGCCGACCGACGGGCGTCATTTCGCTCGCCGACATCCTCGTCACCGTGAAACGAATGGGCATGTCGTGCAAGGACTCGAAAGAAGCGCGCGAACGAATGATGATTGCGTGAGA
>Ga0181580_10003052_pt1 | contig 13574 bp, 12 predicted proteins | sample 071ome_23_FD_132413 | JGI IMG/M metagenome (GOLD analysis project Ga0181580, IMG submission 132413) | Coastal salt marsh microbial communities from the Groves Creek Marsh, Skidaway Island, Georgia - 071403BT metaG (megahit assembly) | ecosystem: Environmental > Aquatic > Marine > Intertidal...
TACTGCTCAGATGATAGTAATGGCTGAGAACGTAAATCCTGGAGAACTTCTAGCTCATATCCCTATGATATGCAAGGAGAAATCAATACCTTTCATTTACGTAAACGATCAAGCATACCTAGCGGAAGCTGCTGGTATGACAACTGGAACACGTACTGCAGCAATTGCAGTTATGTCAGTAGAGAAAGATGGAATGGACAGATTCAACGAAGTCAAGTCTCACTATGAGACAATGACTGCCTGAGTTTTCTAAATAAATAACTGGAGGAAAAAGATATGGCAGTAGAATCATGGCCAGCAGAGGTCGTTGAAATTGTCGGTAGAACCGGTATGACTGGTGAAGCAACTCAAGTTAAGGTTAGAGTTGATGACTCAAACAACCCACGTGACATTGGACGTATTATTTCTCGTAATGTTGTAGGACCTGTTCGTGTTGGAGACATTCTGATGCTCAAAGATACTGGTCGTGAAGCACGACGTCTAGGGCGCTGAGGTGAATAAGTATGCCAGAACGTAGAATATGCAGTTTCTCACATGAAGAGATTGAACCTGGTACAGGAATAATGTATGTCAAGAAAGATGGTTCAGTTCTTTGGTTCAAGGACAGCAAAGCTCGAAAGAACATGCTGAAACTTGGACGTAACCCACGTAGAATGAAGTGGACACGCCGATATGTTAAGGGCGGAATAAACTAATCTTTTCCGATCGATTTTATGGAAAAAGAAGAAAATAACACAAATAGTGGTAACTTTAGCGAAATATTAGCTCTTTTGAAAAAAGCATTAACAATATACATACATGAAGGGCAGGAAAGAATAAGAGAAGAAGAAGAGTATGAACAATATAGAGAACAGTACCCATTTGAAGAAAACTACCAGTATAAAGACGAGTTTAAAAATAGATGGATATAAGAAAAGTACTTTTACTGAGAATATTAACTCAGGAAGTATTTTTTAATTTATTCCGGCTTCTGAATTGATATCACCCTCTCGAGGGTTGTGATGGCATTTTTCCACTCTAGACGGACTTGAATTTCGTTAATACCTTCCGGAATAAGTCCAGCCCTAATTGGAACCCTATAAATTCCATCAGCATTAGGAGATTTTATTGATTTACGAGATATCCCGGTTAGTACTTCTTCACCATTCAAAATTTGAATTTTTAACGTTTTATGGCAGTTGTTCGGCCGAAGTACGCTCAGGTATCGAGATCGACCTATGGGCCAATTTCCATTAGGATCATCTTCAATTGTCCAATCCTCAGACTTAGCTGGCGGTGCTAGAACGCCCCTTCCAGGTTGGGATCGTAAGAATCGTGACATTACCTCGTTTTCCGGATATTCAGACCCATTTCGAATCGCATCTTCAACCCATGCATCCATACATTGCCAATAAAATTCACTTGATTTATGATAGGACTGTCTAATTTCTATCGAATCAGATTTTAAATTTTTAAGTGGCTTGAGGGTGAAAATAAAATCCGACTCAGATAAAATACCATCTCCAACTCTACTCCTAGTAGCTGAATAAATTTGAATAAATCGATTCAATAAAACTCTAAAATGAGTTTTTTGCTGGAAAATAGTTCTTTTCGTCCATCCTGATTCGCCATGTTTGATCCAAGATTTACCTATAGTAGAAATCCAAGCTGAAAAATAATTCTCTAATTCTTCTTCGATAACTTCTTCTCCAAAATCACCATTTGTATCATAAGGCCCTCCAGGTAAGAACCATTTCTTGGAATACTTCAACCACTTCGTTATATCTACACAATTGGTGGTACCATTAGATTTCAGCATCTGAATTTGAGATTCAAGTGGAGAACCAGTAGAACTTAATTTAGCAGCCATAAGATATGCCATTCTATTTGCACGATCATGATAATTATTTTCTTCAGGAATGTAAGTACCCATACTTAAATCTCGATCGTGATGAGAAATTCTAAATCGATAAGCGAGAAATAATTGGTGATCCTTGTCTAGTTCCTTTGATGTAGTATTAATTTCTGTAAATAATCTAGCTGCATTGTCAGGACCGTATGTTGGAGGTATTAGAATAAATGGAATTTCGAGAAGATTGCCCATATTTGATCTTGCAGCACCTCTAACACGATGTTGCCCATCGATTAACTTCAATGGACGGAGGCTTCCTTCTAAAACTCCATGCTCACAAATTTTGGCGACATTGATTTCAAGGGTTGATTGATTATTATCATCAACAATCACTTTTACTAAAGAAGGATCTACATGTTCATCAAGATGGATAATCACAGGATTGACAAAAAAGCTGTTCCCAGTACGTAAGAATGATTGAATATGCTTTACCCGGTTCAAAATTAGCGCTCTTTGCCACTGATTTCGTTCTAAATTTGGATCAAGTACTCTGTCAACAGTATCTGATGCAGAAAGATCGTTTGGAATAGCCGGAACATCTGAAAAAATGTGTAATGTACTAGCAACAGAATTACCAACATATACCATGGCACCAGGGTCGACGCTCAATCGATTAAGTGGAATTGAAACAGTATGAGTTGGTTGATTTTCATTTATTTCAAAAGTAAAAACATCCACACCATTGAAATTTCTCTCTTTGCACGAAGTGAATAAATCTGTCTGTATGTCGTACCTTTTACGATTCCACCATTTCCAAGCTTCTGGATAGACCAACGTTTCCATATGCTTATCGAATGAATTAATTCCTCCACCCGTCCATGTAATTTCGTCTCTAGCATCTGCGAGTATGGATTTAACTTCGGCAACTTTTCCCTCAATCACCTCAATTGGAAGTTCATCATAATCATCCAATAACATCCAGACGGACTCTTCCCAATCTGCAAAATACTCATAATGATCTGAGTTTTGAAATTGATTCACTGTAGCAAAAGACTCTGAAATTTGATGTAACCATAACTCAACTGTTTCATTTATACTCATATCACCAACTCTCGGGGTAGTTCGTATACTTCATGATCTATAGATCCTATGCCTACTTAATCTCAATAATATAATGAATCTGGACGTAAAACATATAGAATGAAATGGACACGTGGATATGTAAAGGCGGAATAAACCAATCTTTTCCGATGATTTTATGGAAAAAAAAAGATTTCAAATCTAAGTAGGAATAAGTCTCAACTGTTCATAATATTTGATAGATAGGATCAAAGCAACAATCATTATCCGTTGACCATTGGTTACTAGTTCAGAAAATTTAAGAGAATTGATTTATCAAAAGCTTGTAAAAGCTGAAGGGAAAATCATTTCTATATCTGAGATTTATGAATTTGTCAATGACAATTGTAATTTCGATGAAATGGACTTGATACCTCCGAACTTATACGGTAAACCCGTAAAAGAACCAAGATGGAAAAGAAATGTCAGAAATGTGCTGAAGTCAGAGAGCGATAAAAATAACATAATTTGGAAAGGTAGAGGTTTATACTCATATTATCAACTAGAATCCAGTTCTATTGAATCTCTTTCGTTTAATGTAGTCCCCAGAAAAACATTTTTTGGTTTAGATAAAAGTCAAGCACATTGCTTTACCATACCAAAGGTGAATAATTTAGAATTGAAGAAAATTTATAATTTATCAGAAAAGAAGTTACAAGATAATATTCATTTAATATATAATAATAAAAAATTTCCTGCAATAATCAGGCTGGTAATAATGGATAGAAGTAAAACTAGGAAGTTAGCGAGGGAAGATTTGCCTTCTAGAGAAATTATCCAACTTAGTTGGATTTCATTCAAAGAAACAAAAAATATGATCAAAAAGGAATTTAATTATAGCTTTAACATAGTATCGAGAGGAGGTAATAATGAAGCAGAAATAGCCAAATTTGATATTACGGAAGAGAAAAATTTCCAAGTTTCATTGATAAAAAAAAATCCTAAAATTGAACTAAATAAGAAGATTAAATCTATCACATGTAATATTCCAAGTTCTTTTGTTAAGAGAAATATAAAACTAGCAAATGATAGAGGAAATGGTGAAGCTAAATTATACATAGGTTCTGTCAAGGATAAGGAAATATTTGATCAATTTTTCAATAATTGGCATCCAATGAATACTTACGAGTTAAACAAGGTTGATTTACTACTTTATCTGCAAGATGTTGAACTAGACTTTTCAAAGCAGAGTAAATATAAGGCAGTAAGTAAGAAACTTTATCGCGAATTGTTCGATAAAGTTGAGAGATTAGAGGAAAATCGGATAGATCTTACTTACCATGAAGATAAATCGAGATATTACCTTCGTGGTACCAGCGATGCTTGGAAATTAATTCGACAAACTTGTTTACCATTAATCACTACTTTGTTAATCGAAGTCAAATCAAATAATGATGATGGCCCATGTGATTATGTTGTGAGAATTTTACGATCAGACGAAGAAAGAGCGCCAAATCCAACAAGTGGGATAAAGAGTAAATCGAGAAAAAAGAAAACTCCCCGTAAACCTAAACAGACAACAATCAAACCAATGCCCGAAGATAGTCGGACAGTTAGTGACGATTTGAAAGACAGAGTTTGGAGAAGAGATCAGGGGATGTGTCAAGCCAATTACAAACTTGATTCTAGACTTGACAAAAATACAGGGGAGATTTGTGGTTCAAATGAGAATTTGGAATTCGATCATATTGTTCCGTTTTCTAGAGGAGGGAAGACTACTTATAGGAATTTGCAGTTACTCTGTAGAACTCATAATCGTATAAAATCGGATAAAGAAATCTAATTCTCCCATAAGAAGACTTTTTACTATCTGTGAATAACAATGATGTATGAGTTCAGTTTCCCGCTACACTCAAGGATTTGACGAAGTCAATGTTTTGCATTTGGTTCAGGAACATATTTTGTCTGAGTAAAACGCGCCACCCAATTCTCAAGTAACATTTGTATCTGCTTATACTAATGCCCATGGAGTGCTTTTGTTGGTAGAAGGATTGACTAATGCTTCAGAACGTGGGGTCCATCTCAAAGCGGTGATTGATAGAAACGGATGCACTAAAGAGGGTCTTAATGCACTGTGCCATTTCTTCGATGAAGTAATCCTTATCGCATTCAATGGATTGATATTCCATCCAAAGCAGTTTACATCGATTAGAATGAATGGAGATGCATGTGTTGGTGCAATTACAATTGAAGGCAGCGCCAACCTTACCGGTCTCGGGCTATCGTTGAATATCGAAGAGGCATTGGTGATTGAGTATTCAGCTGTCGAAGATGCTCAAGAAATTCAAGATTTACTAGACTCAGTGAATAGAAAATCAGACCCTGAATCCTTGGTTCATGGCAGAGAAATGGGACTTGCATCACCTGAAGAACCTCAGAACGCAGTCTGGGTGATTAAGGATGCCAATGGACACTTGATTCAGCAAAATTACGAATATGTCTCAGCCAAGAACTAGATCCTGAGAACAGAAAAAGAAGTACACGAACTCGTAAGAGAACCAACGATGAGAACCCAAGAAGAATGAGTGGTCGTTCTGCAGGGCGTCGAACATTACCACTTCCTGAGGGAGTATCAGTTTCACAGTTTAGAGATGTCAACGAGGTAACTCCAGAGGTTGCAAACGAGAACAGACAAGAGGCTACCTTGGAAGCAACAGAAGCAATTCTTGAAGAGATTAATGCAGAGATAACCAGAGGCGAAGTTGACGATGAAAGACTCGATACGACAGTGATAGGCCTGATAGGTGAATGCGAAATACGACAGATATCATCCGGGCATGCACCAAACGAAGTGATTGGCGCAGATTTGGTAGGTGTGTACAAATCCCTTGCTACTCAGGATGCCGAACTTGTTCATGGCGGTGGTGGACACGCTCAAAATGAGATGTCCTGGCCAGCAGTTGGGCGTTGTCTGAGCGGTAATATCGGTGAAGGTGCAGGAAACGCACTTACAATACGAGTTCGAACCTATGATGTTTTGACTGGAGATATAGTCGAAACCGTGAGTGCATCGATATATCGAAGAGTCAGGGAGATTCGAGGTATCGAAGATAGAATCACATTGAATCCTGAGGTATGGCGTGGTGGTCATCTACGTCGTGGCGACATAGTTGTATTCGTCTCAGTTAGGTCTATGGCAGATACAACATCACTAGCTCAATCTCTAGCTTTGGAAGAAGGAAACCCTCACCTTCTGATGATCATCGTTCCCCAAACACATCCGCTTCACAGTAGATTCCCCATCTATGAAAGTGGGCGGGGACAAGGTACTCTTCGTCTGAGTTGAAACTCATTCCAACAGTGCTGCTATGACACGCTCTAAATCGGCTTGTCGGATTTGTCGTTCAGGCAATTCGTCGAACAACTCTTTGACTCTGATGGCTCTTTCCTTGAGGCTATTGAAAGTCTTGTCCTCAGCAGCAAGAACAGGAATAGCCTGCGCCATAATTGCGATGAGGACATCTACAACGATTGAGTTGCCTGCCTGTCTGTAGAGTTGGTTGTTTGACACAACCTGCTTGAAGGAATCACAGAAGCCCATCAGTCGTAAACACTCAGTAGGTGTTAACATGCGAATTCGACCTTCAGTAGTAACATAGTTATCAATTCCTGCCCTATGATTCTTATGCATAGAAGACAGTAATGGCCGAGCTACCTCTAAATCAATCTTTGGAGCTGATCTAAAGGTTTTGGTTCCGGAAGACATAACATAGGCCTCTACTTTTTGACTCAAGAAATGTTTCTCATCGACTAAGTGCTGACCATTATTCTCCTCAACAAATACAAAATCACCGTGCCAATTAAATTGTTGATTTGCCTTCTGACAAAGCATCACTTCACCATCGATTTGGGTGTATTGCTTACGATGATTTTTATCCCATGTAACAAAATCAACACCTTTAGTATTGAGAAAATATTTTCCTGCAACCTGATCTTCTAAAAAATCCTGCATATTTGTCTTTAATTTTATTTTCTGTGGAAAAGAGAATTTTTTATCCCCTTCTAAGAATCCAACTACAAATACGCGTTGTCGATTCTGAGGGATACCATAATCTCTCGAATTGAGTACTTCATGACTCCAGGAATATCCAGTATTATTGAAGCACCTTTCGATAACTTCCCAAGTCTTACCTTTGTCATGTGTATACACACCTTTGACGTTCTCCCAAATGAACATTTTAGGTTTTATCTCATCTATAAGACGCACAAAATCATAGAATAAAGTCCCTCTAGCATCATCAAACCCTCCTTGATGTCCCACAAAAGAAAAACTTTGACAAGGACTTCCTCCAACAAAAAGATCTACATTACCCCTATACTGATTCCCATCCAGGAAAGTAACATCCTTATGGAAGTGTTCTTCAGAAACATCATAGTTAGCTAAATAGGATTCTTCGACAAATGGTTTTTTGCCTCGAGAAAGATATAGTAAGTCCACAGCCTTTTTACGAATATTATAATCTTCGATTAATGGTATAGAATAATTTAGAACTTCTTCTAAATTCGGACTACTCTGTTTTACATTAGATGTATTTAACTCGTTTTTAGCAGCTTTCTGAACTCCTGTTAATTTTTTATTTTGTAATTTATACAAAAAACATAATTCTCTTACTTGCTTTTCGATACCAGTAAGATTTGAAGAAATCTTACTTTTTTTACTGACACATTCAAGGCATGAGACAGAAATATTGGAAAGCAAATTAGATTTCTGTGGTGAAATACTAAGCGGAACTATATGTTCTAGATAGAGAGGTTGTGCTTGATTACCACAATTCCAACAACTATGCAATTTTTTAATATCTGGAAACTTTACTCCATTATTATCCAATAAGTCTAACAAGTCAAACATATGATTTTTCTTAGTACATTTTTCTGTCCAATCGATATTGCTATTATCACAAGCAAAAACGATTTCATGTTCTATGCCCATTCTTTCAAGGGAATGTTCGATCGCGCCAATACCTGAGAAAACTGTAGCTACTCGCATCGAACTCACTCTATCGATCACAGAATCGATAGTACATGATACTTCTGGTCTCAAGGGGACTTTTTACTCTTCCAATAATCGTATTCAGAAGGGAGATTGTCATATATCTCCTGTGCAGGCATTGAATACCAATCAGTAGTCAATTTCATTTGATTTCGTAAATCTGCAACCAACCTGTTAATGTTTCCTGGGTTTTGTTTCGTCGAGTATCCTTTCAATAGCTTACTATTTTTTTCATCCCAATATAGCATTCTGATTAGTTCAATCAAACTACGATTAGAAATCACTTCTATCCTACCTGCAGTTTGCTCAACATCATCTCCGAATGAATAGATCTTCCCAGATAACAATACATCTGCCTTGTGTGTTGTATGTTTATTATATTCAAATATTAGATAAGGAGTCAATGCAAGGTGTCTTCTACCACGTAAAGATTCTTCACCAAATCCTGAATTAAGACGAGGTATATACTTAGGATATTGTTCGGCTTTATCGTTCTTTTCCATTTTCACATCTCGCTTTCCGTCATCAGATATTGGACAGAATTGATCAAAATAGAATAGAACAATTGATGCCCAGAGATTACGATTACGAACGGAAACTTGACGAGTTAATCCAGCTCTATCGAATGTTTCAGTAAGATATTCGGCTAGCTCAGACTTGTTGTTGAACTCCTTAGAACGTTGTAAATATACTGTCGGAATAAAAGGTTTAGAAAAATTATTATCATTTAACAAATGTCTCGGCGCGGGAGAACCTAATGCAGCTGAATCTGCCAAATAATTTCTAAATGCATCAACACCTCTGTCATTCAATATTCTTAATTCGACCAAATTACTCGCCTCCATACATACTAACTAGAGTGGTTGTTAAAGAACGATTTTCTGAAAATTCTAATACCACTGAAGATATCCAATTCGTCAAAACATCCATCGACTCATACTCTCCAGAATCATTAGTTTTGGGAGGATGAGTACCTGACAAAGTTGTTGCAAATCTTATCCATGATCCTCTCCAAGTAGGATCATCATACCAACGATGCATGTCATGCTTTTGATGGATTAGAAGCCAGTTAAGCATGCTTTCAAGTACTGAAGGCATAATAGAACCCATCACCATCATGTTTTTGTCTAGAGGCCAACCTGTATTGAGAGATTCATTCCACCACTTGTCATTGAAAACAAGCTTAGGATATTCTATAGTTTCATGAACTTCAAGCATCCATGGTCTTTCACCAAGATCTTTGTATTCAGGAATTATCATACTTCTACGAGATCTAGTATCAGGTAATGCCAATGTCACAGTATGTTTCTTACTAGCAGCTAATAATTCTCCATTTTTAACAACTCTAATAACAAAATTAGCGCTTGTGTATGAATCTAAATCTGTTAATAATATATTCTCAGGAGTGATAGGGTTCGAAAACAATCCATAGTTAAATCTCATGAATGACATGTCTACATTAACATCAACAAATACATTTGCATCATCAGGAATAGTAGCTAGTCTTTCGGCTTGCATCCAATCAAAATCTACCTCAAGACCTGGAGGACCTGAGGCCATCTTAATTAATCTACCATCAATACATTCCTGAGGAATTAAAATCCTTCCTGTATAATTGAAATTTCTGGTAGTCATTTGATTACCTCCTTACTAATCATCATTGGTCTCGCGTGAATAAATAAGTCTCTTTTCGGATCAAATCCTGTAATATCAATAGAATAATCATTAATTGGTCCTTTAACAGAAAAAATGAATAAATTTCCTTCTGCCTTTTCGAGGTAAACTCCGTCTGATTCGAAATCAATGATCCCCTCGGAAAAATCAAAATCAAAATTCTTCCATTTTTTTAGAGGGTCCGAGTTATCATCCCTTGAATAACCAACTTTAACTCTAAATAAATAATCAAAATCATGAGATAATTCCCCGTATATACTGAAGCCTCCAGTAGTTTTCTGAATATCCCAAGAATGATTCCTATTGAGGTCTTCCGGAGGCTTTGGAGGTCCAATAATAAGTTCTTCCTCAATGCCACTATTATTCTTCTTTCTCCTTCTTAACTTCTTTCTTGGTACTTTATTATCTTCAAGTTCGATTTTTTCTGAAGGAAACCAATCATCTAACCAATCAGTTTCAAGTATATTCTTCTCCTCTTGTAAGTATCCAATGATTGTTTGCGAGGAGCGTCTGAAAAATCTTACAATATCGCCAGCATATTTGTACTTCTTTTCAACTCTAGATATTCTATGTTGAGTGTGCGCAACATCTTCACTATCTCTAAGTAACTGTTCCAGTCGCCCGTCAGGAGAAATCATAATAGCGATAAAGCCTGATTCTTTAGGCTTGTATGGTTTGTCAGGAACTGATAGGTAGCGTCTAATCCAAACTGCATCAGATCCTCCATAAGATTGGTGTTTTTTTATCAAAATATAAAAATCTGACATTTCAGAATATCTATCTATCTTCCCTCTATTATCCTTTTTGTATATTGGTAAGGAAGCACGAATCGCCAAAGGTTCACCCAATTCAAGTAATGATCTCATAGATTGATAATCTTCATCTTTAATCAGTGATCTATCCCAGTAAGGTTGTCTCTCCCCAAATGGTTCCAATTCAAATATTTCTTTCTCTCGGCCTTGAGCCCACCAGGATGCGAGTTCAACCATCCCTAGCTGACATTTACGATTCGTACTTGTCATAGCACCAGCGATTTCCCCTGTCCAATCCATTGCATTTGTAACTTCATAAATTGTTTCTGAATTAATGAGGACAGAATGTTGACCCACAACTTCAACAGTTAGTTTATTTTGGCAAATTGGAAGGAAATAATTCCGAATAATCGACTCAATAAGTTCTTCTGATTGGTACTCCCTCTCAGGGAATGGGATAATCACGGAAAGACCTACTTGATTACCTCTTGAAAGGTTGAAATCTTCACATATCTGTTTGAAATAGGTTTCATCTTGACTCGGTAATATTCCAATACTACCATTCTCATTATCTTCGAATCCAAAGTCACCATATGGTTGGTATTGCGTACCTCCTATTTGATGGCTCTTTGATATTGAATTACCGAAAATCTTGATACTTTCCGTATCTCTACTAACAGTGATGAAAGATCTTATTTTTGATGCTAAAGCAAATGATGCTTTACCGTACCCGAATGAACCACCTCGTGACTTTCGAGCCTGAGTTCGGTTTGTGTTACGATGAAACCAATAAAAACGATTATTTTCAACATCACCATTGTCAAAGAAAATATTGGGATCGCCTTGAAGGCCTAGAGTATGGAAATCTTCAACAACTATATACGACATGTCCTCTTTAGAAGATGGTAGATTGTCTTCACCTGCTGCAACAAGATGCTCAAAAAGGCCATTTAGATAATTATTAGCCATTGAACGAGGCATGGATCGATTACCTGTATGAACTGAGATACGCATATGAACAGGGTGTTCATTACTGTATGAAGCATCAAGACTATTCTGGGCAGATTCACGTATTACAGCACCAATTCGAGGTAATTTTTCGAAATGAATACCTTCTGAAGGATCTACATTCCTAATTCCCCTGTCTCGTATTTCTATAAAATGCCATTTTGGGTTAATTGCTTCATTCATTCTTTTCACTCTCCCTATGTAAAATATCTTTACCTAAGTCACTAATTAGGAAATTTTTGGTTAAACCATTACGATTAGGATAGATTAATCCCAATTCTTTCATCCTTCCCAACAGTCCCCCTAGAGTACTGTTGATATGGGTCATCAGTCTATTTTTAGCAAAACCATCAACTCTAGAAATTTTCTTTCTATTAGCTTGCTGGATATATTTTTCCCATTTCTCTATCCACCTAATATGACAATCGCCATCAGAACAATTCTTCGTTCTAACAAACGCATAACTATTTGAGTCCCAGCCAAAAATTGGATCTTTAGACGTTGCATCATCAATGATCTTCAAAATATGTATCATCCAGAAATACTCATCCGGATTTATTGATCTAATCTTTTCGACGATTTCTTTCGTTAAGTATTCCGGATAATAGGTAATCAATTTGGGATAATCTCCTAAAATCTTTTGATCAGCTGATAACCCATCTGTTGCTATGTAATCTAAATAATTTTTAATCGGAGACTTCAACTCTAGAATAGATAAATGTGAATAGCACACCTCAAGTTTACTATTTACTCTGAATTGTTCGCGATTTACAAACTCGATATATCCAATTTCTTGAAGGAACCCTCTATTACGATTCAAACCATTTTTCTCATTCCCACCAATAATATTTCTGAAGGCAATATTTCTTGGCCCCTCTCTTACGGGAAAAGCATCACTCATTCTTTCACCCCTTCCGATTTTATGAACTTCTTCAAGTTTTCTGAGGCTAGAATTAAGTTTGTTGCTAGTATTAGAAAAATTGACTATTAATTCTTGTAGATTTATAACATCGTTGTTAGTATTATTGGCTATTTCATTTATTTCTTCAATCATTACGAAAACTGTTGCCCACCTATTAATAAAACTAGGAAGAATTTTAGAACCACCTCTAGATTGGTCTTGCCAAGGTTGATTTTCTGTTGGAGAAATATCCAAAGAACCGGACATATGTTCTCTAGCAATTGGTTCAACCACCATTTTGCTTAGAGAAGTATTTAAATTCTCTATTACTTTGTTAGAAGGTTTTTTCCAAACACTATTAGGCCCAAATTTTTCGATAACCATATATGATGAATTGCATTTAAAACACATAAGTGGAATCTGTGGTATGGGATTTCCTAGAGATAAGGGAATTTTCATTTCACCGCCACAATTTTGTAAGCAACTGATTAGTATACTTATTTTTTCTATGCGAACACCTCCATAAACCTGAACATTAACGAGGGTTTTACCCAAATCCTATTATCTCCATAATCTACTAATTGATTTTCAATAGCCCCAATGAGCCCTTTCATTTCATTTTTGGAATCAAAAACTTCTGACACCATGTCAAAAGTTATGCTGCCTCCAAAATCATATAAATGCAATACTGCAGCTGATATATCGTCGTCTAAATCTTTATAATTTTTTAATACCTTCATAATTCTTCACACCTAAGGCACCATTTGGGTGTGGGTATAGCTATATTAATGATTGCATTAATCTCTCAAATAATCTTAAAAATAGTATTTTTTTTTACATTCTTTTACACTGTATCCTTCATCGATTATTTAATAAGCTAAATAATGATGCGAAAATACAGAGGTTGATCAGTTGCAGAGGAATAGATCGTCACGAAAAATATCGAGGATATGTGACGTATGTGATGCTGAGCACATTGGATATGGTACAAAATGTCTGAAATGTGGTTCTAGATTAGAAAAGAAAATACGAAGATCAGCTCCCTCAAATGAGAAAAGACTGAAGAAACTGAAAGTCAAAGGATGCAAAGGCAATAAGAAATCATATCAGAAAAGAGTAGAAGCTAGAAAAGCAAGTAAAAACATACAAGAGAACACCGGTAGAATGTCTAGAGTTTACTACTGCAGCGATTGCAATAAATATCATTTGACAAAATTGCATAGTTAAACGATAAGATTTCATATTATCCCTTTGATTGAAATAGGGATGGTGGGTCGGCCGAATCATGTCAGAGATGCA
>Ga0181580_10003061_pt1 | contig 13567 bp, 8 predicted proteins | sample 071ome_23_FD_132413 | JGI IMG/M metagenome (GOLD analysis project Ga0181580, IMG submission 132413) | Coastal salt marsh microbial communities from the Groves Creek Marsh, Skidaway Island, Georgia - 071403BT metaG (megahit assembly) | ecosystem: Environmental > Aquatic > Marine > Intertidal zone...
AGGTGATTTGCTCTTATTTTTGGGTCCAGAAGACATCCTAGATGATGTAGTGGAGTGGATGGATTGTCTGCCGTTGGCGCCCAGGGGACTCGACGTGATTCAACGGGAAAAAGCGAGCTGGGCTATAACCCTCTTTGCTGGTGCCATTGGACTGGCCAGTTTTGAGCTCGTGTATTTGCCCATTGCACTCGCCTGTGTCGCGCTCCTCTACATCTTGCTCGATATCGTGCCACTGTCTCAGGTTTATGAATCAATAGAGTGGCCGGTCATCGTACTTCTCGCCGCCATGATTCCCATTAGCGTGGCGCTAGAAGTCAGTGGCGGTACGGAACTGTTAGCGGATCTTTTCGTTCGCGGAACACAGGGTTGGCCCATCATTTTGATTTTGACGGCGCTCATGGTAGTGACCATGACTCTTTCAGACGTCCTCAATAATGTCGCCACGGCGCTTATCGCCGCACCGATAGCCTTGGATGTTGCACTTCGTCTTGAAGTAAATCCAGATCCCTTTCTCATGGCTGTGGCGGTCGCGGCTTCTTGTGCATTTTTGACGCCCATCGGCCATAAGAACAACACTTTGATTATGGGCCCAGGTGGCTATGCCTTCGGCGATTACTGGCGAATGGGGCTACCTCTTGAGATTTTAGTAGTGATCACTGCCATCCCCATGATTCTCCTCGTCTGGCCACTCTAGCAAGTAAGCCCCCGGGGGGCCTCTAAAGTTTCCTGCTCATGCCAGTGATCCCGCTGCCACACATCAGAAGCTGATTTTAAAAAAAGAAGAAGCTACCCACTGTCGTCTATACAAGTGTTTCTGTGCAGACACTTAAGGACTGGGGATGACTAGGGAAGCTACTCCAGTCGAACTGAAAAAGTCACTTACCCCTCACGGACATCACAGAGTCAAACAAGCTCTTGACTCGCTCCATTGCCTTGTCACTGGTGTACAGTTCCTCAAAACGAGCAACAGCCCAACAGTCGCCGTAAATTGGCTCAGCGGTGTAAACGTTGTAGTGCAACGAGCCAGGACATGTGCCCGTGACTTCAGCGAGTTTATAGCCATAATCTGGCTCGAAGGTAATATCTACCTCTGCATCCACTCGTACATGTACGGACGGATTTCCCACGACTGAACCGCCGGCTCCACCAGCACTTCGAACGATGCTGTATTCGCCATCGTAGTTATCGTCGAAGAAGATGTGGGTGCCCTCTATTTCTTCACCTGAGTCTGGGTTCTCGTAGGTAAAGTAGACCTCAGTGACCCGGCTGCCGAGCGGTTGGTCCGTCCCCTCTGCGCAAAAGCCCCAGCCGTAGCTTTGTCCCGGCTCGACAACAAACTCTCCCGCATCAAATTCCTTTACGCCAAACACGGAACCATCTGGCCTAAGAAAAACTGTGGTTTTTGCTTCTAAAGTATATTGAGAGGAGTTCCCTAACAGCACCCCTTGGAAAGGCGTTTCATCCGCACAAGAGCCATAGTAAGGTTTTTCCTGAACAGCAGCATGGTCGAAATCTCTGCCTTCATAACCAGCAACAATAAATTTGGTGTTGCTCAGTGTTCTTTTGTTATCCGCAGCATTTGACTCGCTCGGTGGAACTCCACAAGGAAATCCCAAGCATGAATTAGAAGGGTCGGAAAACGTAGCAAGTACTGCTTCGTCATTGCGTGTGTAGGCCATTAAAGTTGCAAAAACAGCTGACCGTACCTGTCCATAGCTATAAGAGTAAGCGGCAGATATTGGGTCTTCGTATTCTTCTCGATTATGTAACGCACCTAAGTTGTGGCCTATTTCATGGGTGAATGTTCTATCTCCGCAGTAATAGCCAGAGCCATCTGCAGGATTCCATTCAGTGACACCAGTAGCCCAAGCACGATAGCTCCAGCCTTCTACGACACTCAAACTTGCCCGTCCACAGTTTTCTTCATCGTTATTCTCCTTATCAACTCTCACAACGTGAACAAGATCAGCGTTAAATGTCTCTCTATCATCGTCAGCAGATGTGAAAGGAAACTCTTTGTCTCTCAGTAGATCCAAAACAGTGGTGTTATCCTGCGAACTGTTAATGGTCACCGGTATAAGCCCAGCTAGATTTAGCGTTAAGGCGATTCCGGTCCGATCGTAGGCAAAGTTACTGTACTCAAACAGGTAGTCGACGGTGGTTTCTGGGGTATCCATTTTGCTGTCGTAGTAAACCAGTACGTCGATCACGGTATCAGCCTTGTAAACTGGATAAGTCGCTTCATCACGCGCAGCCGAGACTCTTTGCTTCACCTCATCATTGAATGAGCGAGTCTTAATGTCGCTGGGGTTTAGCTCGAGTAATTGTTCGGTTGGTTCAAATAGACGCAGCTGCGGAGCCGGCACAGCCTCATCAATGGGCCTCGGCAGTGCTGAAGACTCTCGCTGAACTAACAGGGGCGACCCATTCTTAGAACTGATTGTGTAAAAGTCGGCACCTACCGCCAATGAGCCTTGCATCTGACCGTCGGCAGTAATGATCAACACGAAAGTACCGTTACCCTCCGTAGTACCCGACAAAGATCGATTACCAAGGGAGGACAGCGTAGAACGTGCAATCGTTACATCGTAAGTGCGCCCACGACTGGTTGAGACCTGAAGCAGATCGCCTACTTCAAGAGTAGGGGCATACAAGTCCTTACTAGAAGGATCACTTCTTCCATCTAAAGAGAAAACCGAGGACGTGTCTGCCTTTGCGAGGACGGGAGCCAAAACCATCAACACCACGGGTAAGACTCTTGTAAGCCGTGTCAAAACCGGCTTGTCTCTTACCATTTCAGATTTCCAAAAGTGCCAAGCAAATCAATCTTGGAAAGTAACATACCAGATCGTCAGGTTTGACGCTTTAGTCGCCGGCGCGCAGCTGGAATAGTCCTCCTGCCTTGTCGAAGCTCGAGGCTGATGTCTCTAAATTAGTTGTTCGATAGATGAGGATGATGGTGCCCAGGAGAGGACTTGAACCTCCACGCCCTTTCGAGCACTAGCACCTGAAGCTAGCGTGTCTACCAATTTCACCACCTGGGCAGCGGGAAACTCTGAGAACCAGAGGGCGCGAAGGGTAAAACTCCCTCGAAAGCTTGTCAATCTTGGCGCCAATTTCTCGAAATTGGTCAAAAAATGTTGTCGCATATGGAAGATTGCAAGCGGGCATTTCCGGGCATACCGTGACCAGACGTTTTGTTGATGCCTACCTATGCCAAAACTGTGTACGTCAGTCCTCGATGCCATCGGCGCGACTCCGGTAATCGCGCTATCGGGCTTTGCTGACCCGGGCGGGCCAAATCTTTTTGGCAAGCTTGAGTGCACCAATCCGGGCGGTAGCATGAAAGACCGTGCAGCTCGGGGCATGATCGAGTGGGCCGAGCAGCATCACGGCTTGAAGCCTGGTGCCCAAGTGATCGTCGCGACCTCGGGCAATATGGGGGTTGGCATGGCGATGGTCTGTGCGGTTAAGGGCTACCGACTCCTGTGTTTAGTGGACGCCAAGATCAACCCTGCGACCGAGCGCTGCATGCAGGTTCTCGGTGCTGAAGTGATCAAGGTCTATCAGCGTGATGAGACGGGGGGCTACCATCTCACCCGCTTGGCGCGGCTTGAATCTTTAAAAGCTGAGTATCCCGATGCCGTCTATCTCGACCAGTACGATAGCCCTGCGGCCGTCGCTGCTCACCAGACGACCACTGCGCCTGAAATTCTGGACGCGCTGGATGGCGAAGTCAGCGCGATCGTCATGGTCGCAGGTACGGGCGGTAGTTCAATGGGCGTAGCGCGCTTTTTTAAAGAGCATTCGCCGAGCACGGATTTTTGGCTGGTAGATGAGGAGGGATCATTGGCGCTTCCCTGTAATAAGGGGGCGGGTCAGCGTCACCTCAATGGCATGGGTACCAGCATTGCCCCAGGCAACTACGTCTGGCCTGAATTTGATTCCTTTGTGGACCACGTGGTGTACGTTCATGCCGAAGAGAGTATCCGGGCAGCGATTCAGCTGGCGAGGGCCGATGGGATTATGGTGGGCGGATCAGGAGGCGCCGCGGCTCACGTCATGCGTAACATTGCCGCTGCCAACTATGGACCCGATGACAATCTTGTCGCTGTCCTTCCTGATCACGGGAGCCGTTACACCGAGACACAATTCGATCCCGATTGGCTGGCCGCCCGTGGTATTAATGTGCCCGAGATTTTTGACGAAAAGCCCACCCCTTGATTGATACCACGTCGCTTTTACTGACTCAGGCCGACCTGCAGCGTTGCGGTGCCACGGATATTGATCGGGTCGGTGCGGCGCTTGAGCAATGCCTCATAGCCCATGAAGCCGGCACGTTTACCGCCCCACCCAGCAGTTTTCTGAAGCGACCCGAGTGTCCCCATGTCGCCGATCGGATCATTGGGCTGGCTGGACATTTAGGCGCGCCTTTCGATATTGAGGGTCTCAAATGGGTTGCGAGTGCCCATCAAAACCCCGAACGGGGGTTGCCTCGGGCAAACGCTGTGATCGTACTGAACGATCCCGAAACCCGTTTGCCGTTGGCGATTATGGAAGGCGGCTTGATCAGCGCAATGCGCACCGCTGTCGTGCAGGCATTGGCCGCTCGTTATCTTGCCAGACCGGACTCGACGTCAATGGGACTGGTTGGGGCCGGGCGTATCGGTGCCCTGACGGTCTGGGCGATCAAGCAATGGTTTCCTGATATCTCAACGATTCGTGTTTTTGATCTGAGTGCGCGAAAGGCCCATGCCCTTTGTGAGCATATGGCGGGACTCAATATTGCTGTGGAGGCCGTAAGTTCATTTAACGAGGCTCTCATCCCCGCCGATATCGGCATTGCCGCCACCACGGCTTTTGATCCCTGGGTAACGCCGGAATGCTTCAAGGAGGGCTCGCTGTTTCTTAACGTTTCCTTGATGGATCCCACCTTCGACATGGTGGGTCTTGCGGACAAAATTATCGTCGACGACTGGGAACAATGCATTCATTCGGATCGGGTCCTTGCCCGCATGCATCGCGAGGGTCTGGTCGATCGGAACTCCATTCACGGCGAATTTGGGGAGATTATTTCGGGCAAGTTGCCGGGTCGTGAATTCCCTGAGGAGCGAATTTTCTTCAACCCCTTCGGTCTGGCTATCGAAGATCTGGCGGTTTCTAAAATGGTTTACGACAGGGCGATAGAACTGGGTGTCGGCCAGCGCATCCAACTTGTGGACGAGGAGTGGAACGTCCTCTTTTGAAGGCTTTCGCTCCCAGCGCGCCGTCGAGGCAGTATCGAATCCCGGAGATTGATGTCCTGCGCGGCTTTGCGCTTTTTGGGGTGTTTCTGGTCAACATTTTTGCCTTCGGTGGAGACGCCAGTGCCTGGACGTCCCATACCGATCAGCTAGCATGGTCGATTAAGCACATTTTTTTCGAATCCAAGTTCTGGGGCTTGTTTAGCCTGTTGTTTGGTATTTCCTGCTGGCTGCAGTGGCGTGGTCATGCACGGTTTTGGGTAGTGGTTCGACGTTTGCTCTTTCTCTTTTTCGCGGGGGTAATTAACGCTCTGTTCTTCGAGGGCGATATCCTCATGTTGTACGCCCAGCTGGGTTTTGTCCTGTTACTTATTCACCGTTTGCCCAATCAATTGCTGCTGGCGATCGCGGTTGCTCTCTTTTTGGTTTTCCCAATCGCCCATGGGTTGAATCCCGATCGCGGCGAGCCTGACTATCCCGATGATCCTGCTGAAGCCGCTGCGTGGCTTCAGGAGGACCGTGAGGATGGCATTTATGTTGCGAACCACCTGGGCGAGATTGTGGCCTGGCATGTAGAGGCGCTGCCCGAAGTGCCTTGGGCAGACTATCAGTGGCCAGACTCGGGCCTAGTGGTATTAGCCATGTTTTTATGTGGTTTTGTCGTCGCGCGGGCTGGCTTGCTTGAGCGGTGTCTCGAGATGGGGAGGCAGTCTCGGCAGTTTGCTATCTTGGCGTGGGTAAGCGGGCTGTCGCTGATGGGGCTTGAGCGCTGGCTGTCAGTCACCGTCGGCTACAGAGTCTTTGGAGAGGCGATTGACTCATTCTCTGTGCAGTTGGTTGGGGATATCAGTTTCGCCCTTGCCACCTTGTCTCTTGTGGTTGGCTGGTTCCTGACCGTGCTGCTAGTGTCACGTCGATACGCCGATGTTGATGTTGTAAAGGCGATAGAAGCCATGGGCAGAATGAGTTTGACTATGTATTTCCTGCAAACCGTGATCATCGTCGCGGTGTTTTATGGCCCGGGGTTTGGCCTTGCCTACTCTTTGGGACCAGCGCCATTACTCTTGCTGGCTGTGTTCACTTATGCCGTGCAGCTAGTGCTTGCCCGCATTTGGTTCCAGATCTTTCAAGTGGGGCCTGTGGAGTGGCTGTGGCGATGGGCGAGTGAAGGCTCTCGTCGTCCCTTGCGGGTAAGGCCACGGTCAGGGTAAGACCAAAAATATCGATCTCGGAAAAGGTCGGGATGAGGCCGGGGACTTGTTGCCATGCCAACGGGTGATGAAGAAGAACAAGCTCGCCGGAATCATTTTCTTGAAAGCATAACGAAGCCAGCCCCTGCCGCAGTCCCTGCCCAAAAAACTTGAGCCCCGCCTCTTTTAACCGCCACAAGCGGAAAAACAGCGCTCGGGGTTCGTCCAGCACCGGCGCCTTGCCCCTGTCACCGTCTGCTTCACGTAATCGGGCCTCAATGAGCGCTGATTCGATGACAGTGAACTCTTCCTTTGCGATCGATAAAAAGTTGATCGCACTGTCGGGAACCTCCGCATCGATACCAATACTGGCTACCTCGCTTACCGCGGCGATACACCGGTCTCCGGCGGTGGTCCAGCTGATGGCGTGTTGGGGAGAGTCTAGCTGTGGTTGATCAGGAGATCCTTGCCCGGTATTCGATCTCAAATTGGACGCCAAAGCCGCCAGCACCTGCGGAGGATGTTGGTGATTTATCGATTGGTTGAGCCAGCGATGCAGGGCGCGTCGTTGGGCAAACCGGTGTCGGTCTTTGGGGTTCAGGAGTTGCTGTGCCTTTGACCGTTCGGCGGCGCTAAGGTGGGATAGGCAGGCCCGGGTCAGGGCTTCATCGTCTTTCGCTGACCAGCAATAAAAAGTCACTGGGGTCTCATTAACGCTGCGTTTCTCACTGGGGGTCTCGAGAGCGAATATGGTTTCGAGATCGGTTTTGCGATGCCGATGAACGGCATCAGAGGTCTCGCAACAGAGTGAGGTGGATATGCTCGTCATGATCCTGCCTCGACTGCAACAGGTTCCGCCGGGCTTCCCCCATGGACGCCCGAGGGCAGCACCATCTCTTTCAGTACCAGAGAACCTGCGGCTAGCGTTGTTCCCTCACCAAGCTCTGCGCCCCCCATAAGCGTGGTGCCCGCGTTCAGGGCAGAGCCCGCGCCAACCGTTGATGCCTTGATCGAAAGCAACCGGTTTTCGAAGCTATGTAACTGCAGCTGTCCGTCGACAACCGAGTTGGCGTCAATGTCCACGGCGTACCAATCAAAGGTTTGCAGGGGCTCCCGCAACAGCACGTTGGACCCGAGTCGACAGCCAAATGCCCGAAGCAGGGGATTTCCTAATGAAGACTCGGCCATCGTGTTGAGCAGTGGTCCAGCCCACCGAAAAAAGCAGTCTTGCGCGAAAAAGTAGGTGAAGTGGCGCACCGACCAAAAGGGCGTCGCGTGATGTCTACCCCACCCTCGGGCTACCAATATTTTCTGAACGCTGAGGGCCATTAGGGCGAGAATCCACGGGGCGGTCAGCAGCGAGAGTATTGCGCTCGACAGCTCGCCCAGTCCGAGGCGGGAGGTGGCCACGAGTAGCACCGATACCAGAATAAAAGGCATGGCGGGTGTCAGGGCAACACCCAGCAGATCACCGATGGTGACCCTTAGCATAAACAATCCCCATCCCGGTTTTTGCTCGGCGCCAGTATCACTGTCACCAGTTTGCGCAAAAGACAGAGGAGGATTTCCTGCAACGACAAGCGGAGGGCCAGCTCGTGTCCGCAACTGTTGTCGATAGCTGTCATCCCCGATGGGAGTGCTTACGCCAAGCAATAGATGGTGGGGTAGGTCTCCCGACTCAGCGACACTGTTGTTGCCGATGAAGGCGCCACGACCAAGCCGCAGAGGTCTGAGCGTGAGGAGGTCTCCCTCCTCGTCGAGGCTATTGGTGCGGCATCCTTGTGCCATGAACACATCGGCTGCGGTTGAGAGGGCCTCGGGCACGGTGTTGACCATCACATCACACTCGGTGGCGCCTACCTGCTCAAAACGAACCCCGGCAATGGCTCTGAAATACTGTCCTAGCAGAGTCCAGGTCCACAGCCGTTGGATCTGATTCATCTTTTGTTGCCGATAGCGGAGCAGTATTCCTCTGGCTGACGTCCCCGCGATCAGACCCGGCGTCGAGGCTGTCAGGCGGATGAATAGGCAGGCCAGCAGTGAGCTGAGGGCCAGGCTTATCCAGACGCCGATGACACTGGTAAGCAAAAGCGTTCCAATTAAATCGGACAGTGACGACTCTGCGCCGCTGTCAGAGATGGGTGAAAACCCTGCCAGCAGCCATTGGCTCGTCGTAGCCAGAATAAGAGCAGAGGGTAGGCTGAAGAGCGCGATGTCCATGACAATCTGTGCGACCAGACCCAGTAGCTGTGCACGATGACGCCGTTGGTCCACGTTTGGAAAGCATCTGCGTGGCCTGGTGGGTGTTTGCACCTCCCCGGCGGCGCTGGCGGGGACTCCCACTAGCATCTGATTCGCGGAGTAATTGGTCCCTGCGGCGGCACTTAGTGGCGTCAGCCAACAGCCCGCGCTCATTGTTGTCCCCCCATCGACCGTGGCCCGGTGCCCTATTTTGACCCGATCGCCTAGGCTCACACGATCGATGGTGAGGGTTTCGCCTTCCCAAGCAAGCGTGTTGATGTGTGCGCCGCTTTGGATGGTGGTATCTACGCCTGCGGACAATAAACAAAGTGGGCCGTGAAACTCTGCGCTTTGAGAGAAGTGTGATCGAGCGCCTATGCTGGCCCCCAGTTGGCGGAGCGCCCATGCGTAGATCGTCGGACTTCTCAACCAATTTGAGAAGGACTGCAACACCTGATTTTGTTGACGATTGGTCCACCAGACCCACCAGTGAGTAACGCTCCATTTCGGGTATTGACCAGGCTGAAGATGCTGATCGAGGCGCCGTTTGAATAGGCGGCGAAGGCACATGACCCAAAAAAGATTCAGCAAAGGCAGCGTCATATAGGCGAGATAGCCGGCAGCGGTCACCCATATGAGATTCAGGAACTCCCCGGTTAGCAGGGCATCCTCGGGATCTCCCAACACGATCAGCGCCGTAATAAATAGCCAGATTGGAAGCCTGAGCAGAGTGATGCCAATGGTCTGGAGTAAGCCAAATTGTCGTGGCGACAGTCTTTTCGATGGCTTGGGCGCGGGCTTTGGTTTTTTTTCAAGGGTACCCGACTCGCCGGCCCCGTCATTCATGCCTGGCGTCGTTTTCACGGATTGCTTGTGGAGTTTTCTGGCGCTCCGTGCATCGGTCAGCAGCAAACGAACCGAGCAGTAATAGCCTGCTGTACGCAGCCGCTGGCTGAGCTGAGCAATGGCGATGGAGTGCGCGCCACAGGTCACGAAATCATCATCCAAAGCCAGTCGCTCACCAAGCACTGAGCGACAAATTTCAAGTATTTCCTGTTGCCCGGAACTCTCGATGGCAGGCTCTTGGTCCGACGTAGTCTGCATTCTCAGCGGTTGCGGCAATTCTGTGGACACGTGGGGTAGCGCGTTTCGGTCTATTTTTCCTGACAGTGGTTTCAGCGCGAATGAGGACACCAAAAAAAATCGACTGGGAATGGCGTGTGTCGGGAATAGGTGTGCCATTTGCTGCTGAACTCGGTGAATCCAGTCGGTGGAGGCGGGAATCGCGGTCTCTGCCGGGATCTCCCTGGCCTCAGATAATGACGGCGCCAGTACAAAAGCGATCAACTCCCCATCTCTGAGGTCAACGACCGCAGTCTCTATCGCGGTGATGTGATCTTGCAGATACGACTCTATGCCCTGAGCTTCGACCCGGTGACCCCGGACTTTAAATTGAGCATCGATACGCCCCTGTAATTCCACCTGCCAGCGGACCGGATCAACACGGCAGTAGTCACCTGTTCGGTAGAGCCGGCCAAGGTCTGGGTGCTCAACAAACGCGTCCTGGGTTTGCCGGGGGAGATTGCGATAACCCATTGCCAGCTGTATTCCGCCGATGCACAGCTCTCCCCAACTCCCATGGGGAAGTGGCGTGAGGTTGTCCGGATCGAGAATGAAGTAGTCGACGCCGGGGAAAGGCGCTCCGATAGTCACCGGTTCGTCGGGTCGCAGCAGCTGGCGGCTGGTGTCTGTGCTGACTTCCGTCGGCCCGTAGGTATTGACGATTTGCCTTCTGGCACGACTCCAGGGCTCGACCAGGTTGGCGGGAAATGGCTCTCCCGCCGGAATAATGTAGCGGCAGATCGGGTAAGGGAGATCCTTCTCGGGCTGATCGCTCAGGGTGCTTAAAAGTACTGGCGGGCAAAACAGCGCGGTGACTTCATGCTCGCGAAGCAGGGGCATCAAATCAGGGCCTGAACGGATTTGCTCTTTGGTCAGCAAGACGACTTCCGCACCAAAGACCCAGGCACTGTAAAGCTCAGAGATGCTGCCATCGTAACCGAGAGAAGACGTGAGCGATGTCGCGTCTCTGCCGGCACAAAGATCAAAAAAGTCTGCGTAGGAGTTTGCCAGATTGACATAGCCCGCATGGGCACACTCGACGCCCTTGGGTGTCCCCGTCGTGCCGCTGGTGTAGAACAATGAAGCGAGCGTGTCGGCGGGCCTGCCCAGCCATGGAGAGCACGGGGTGATCGCCGGTCCGGCAGCGACCTCATCAATATTGATCAGCAAGTCGCTTGTAGCGCCGAGGACGGCAGCCTCATCATCACTGCTGTGGAGTATGACGACAGGGCAGGCATCCTCGAGCATGTGTTTCAACATGCCCGGAGGGGCGTCTGGATCCAGAAATACCTGAGCTGCTCCGGCTTTCAGAATGCCCAGATGTGCAGCGACAACGTCGGCACAGTTTTGTTTGATACAAACACCGACAATCTGATTCGGCCCGGTGATATAGGTGCCGAGGGCTTGCGCGATTTGATTGGCGCGATGGTCAAGCTCACGGTAGGAGAGCTGCTCCCCGGTTTCAGGTACCGACAGAGCTGGATAGTTGGGGTACTGGCGCGCGGACCGTTCAAAAATTTCGTGGAGATACTGTACCCCCCGTTGATGAGGGGTGCGCTCCCAGGGGGTGGGGCTATTGCTGTTGCGAAGCCGGTAGGGGTCGGTGTCTGGGGGCGATACAGGATGATCCTGCACCCAGCGATAGCGCCACCAGGCGAGGGTGCTCAAGGTCAGCAAGCAGGCGCAGCCGCTAATCACCAATGACATGGCGGTCCCTGCCTCAGTTGGGGGATCCCGTGAAATAGGACTCCATTGATCCCCGCCGCCGGACGTCCAGGGTCACGCAATGGAAACCGCCACCCAACATGCGGGAGTGGCGCAACTTGACTGGTGCGACATTCAGGCCTTTTCGCTCCAGCAGCGCAATTAGCTGGGTCTGGTCGCTGTCTACCACAACGGTGTCCGGATCGATGCTGAAAAGATTCATATCGATCCACTCACTGCCGATCGCTCGCTGCAGATAGTCCGCACTGAGCCGTTCCTGATTTTCCATCGGAGGACTGTAAATGACTTCCCACTCTTTCAGGAACTCTGGAATAGTGTCATCGCTGAGGCGCTCTGGATTGGCCAGCACCAGGCCTGGCCGCAAGGCCACCAGGGTGGAGTCGATGTGGCTGCCAAAGTAGACGCCCTCAAGGAAATGTATCCGATACCTGTCGCCCAGAATGTTTTGCAACCAGCGCCCCCCCATGGCGTTACCCGTTGCGCTGACCAGGTACAAAAGATCACGTCCAAAGCGCAGAATATTGGCCGCATCAAACGCGGGTTCCAGATTTTTCGGGATGGGTTCATCTCCCGGCGCATCGAAAAGTTCGTCTAGCAGTCGAGGCTTCGGCGCGCTAAACCAGCGAGCCCCCGAGTGAAAATACTCCATGAGTAAATCGTGATAGCTGTGGGTTTCCTGCGAGCGCCCGCGAATAACATTGGGTGTTTCAATAAGCTGATCGCCAACGGCCAATAAAATGTCGCGCGGGCAGTAATTATAGTAACCCGCAGTCTGCCATTCGATGGTGCCAAAGGTTTTGTCATGGGCCCAAGGGCTGGGCCGTCTAACCGAGACCCCCGCCGAACGCAGTACGGCGGCAAAAGTTTCTAAATCTTCCTCTGCCTCTTCGATAATGTGTTGCGGAAAGGGACCTTGGGGAATCTGATCGAGGCGTCGATCTGGGTACTCGGCCAAGCGAGTACTGGGGTCGGCGTAGGGAAAGCGGGCGTTGACCGCGGTGCCAATGATCACCTCTTCAAGCGGATCCCACTCATTGCAACTCCAGACATATGACATAGTGCGGCTCTTAGAGGTTGGGAAGGGCAGGGGTCAGATTGGGCATATAGTCAGGATGCACTGGCCTGGAGTAAGACACAAAAAAGGCCGCCGGAAGGCGGCCTTTGCGACAAGCGCTGGGCTTACATCTTTTCCCAAAGTGCGCTGCCATGGCATGACAGGACTTCGCCTTCCGACTCCGCGACGTCTGAGCTGGGATAGGCATCCCACCATTTACCGTAGTCGCCGAAGGAGGCCCACCCAACGAGATAAACCAAATCGGTACCATTGCCGTCTGCCGCGGCAGCGACAGGGAACAGGACCTCCGTGCTCATGCCCTTGCCTCCGGGCAATTCGGCGGCGGCTTTCTCCCACTTGGCCGCGTACTCTTGAATTGCTTCCTCAGAGACATCTCCTTCCATGCCGCACTTCCAAATTTGCACGGGGCTACCGGCAAAGGCCTGCACGGAGGTCAATGAGAAGGCTACGACTGCTACAGCTGCTAATTTTTTCATAGTGGTCCCTTGTGGTAAGTAATATTCAGACTAGCCAGCGGCCGTTGAACCTCTGCTCGTCTGACCGATGGCTGCTTCCAGTCTCCACGGTAGCAGTGCCCCTGTGGGGTCTCAATGATGATTCCTGCTGCGGGGTATTCCAAAAGCGACAATTTGCTAGCTTCAGAGCGCTCTGGGCTTGGATTTCGACCAGCGAGACATCGAAAGCAAAGTGCCGGATAATGCCCCCAGGCGCTCTCGACCCTCCTGCCTAGTCGATACGAGAAACATTTTGTCAAAAAAGAAAACCACCCCTGTACCGGTCAGCGACCCCCATGCCGCGCGTGAAGCCAAGCGGTATGAGAAGCCAATCCCAAGCCGCGAGGCCATCGTCAATGTGCTTGAGGAATCGGGCCAGCTGTATCGCTTCACCGAGTTAGCAGATCGGCTCGGTCTGGCAGGTGACGAAAACCTGGAGGCTTTGCGGCGACGGGTTCGCGCCATGCAGCGTGATGG
>Ga0181580_10003062_pt1 | contig 13566 bp, 12 predicted proteins | sample 071ome_23_FD_132413 | JGI IMG/M metagenome (GOLD analysis project Ga0181580, IMG submission 132413) | Coastal salt marsh microbial communities from the Groves Creek Marsh, Skidaway Island, Georgia - 071403BT metaG (megahit assembly) | ecosystem: Environmental > Aquatic > Marine > Intertidal...
AGATGATAAGAGAAAATATGTAGAATATCCTATAATTAGATTACCGGGGTATGATTATGGTTTATCTTTTAATAATTCTAGAGCAGTTTCATATACATTTTGGAATAGTTTTAATAAACATAATTATATGTGGTTAAAAAGATACGATAAACAATGGTCTTGGGTAACAGCTGTATTAGATGAAAAAGAACACCTTGCACATCTATACTTAAACGGTACAGAAATAGATTCAAAAGTAGGTTTAGGTAGTCCTTCACCTTTAAGATTTGACGGTAAGTTAAAAAGCTATGGTACAAACGATTTTTACTTAGGTATGTCACCATCAGAACCTGAAGAAAGTAGTTTTAAGTTTTTTAAAGGTGATATAGCTAAAATACAAGCATGGAATAGAGCACTAAATCCTCAGGAACTTAAATCTCTTCATACTGAGACACCAACAGAAGGATTAACTATTGATATAGACCTTAATAGAGAAGGCAATAATATAGAGATATACAACGCTGAGACTAAACAAGAAGATATTAGAATACCTAATTCAATTATACCACATAGAGTAGAAGGTAGGATGAGATGTTTACCACACAAGGATGAAGGTATAGTTGATGGTAAGTTCGTAAAAGGGGAAACAACAGCTAGAAATGAAAGAAGATATGTACTCGAAATGCAAAAAGGAAGCTGGGACTATAAAGGTGATGGTATTAAACAATTGAAATACGAATTAGTAAAAGAAACTAAACTAACACCCTGGGCTAAGATGTTAGATATTAAGCTATGACCACACCAGCAGAGGTAAAAAAGAAATTAGATAAAGTAGGCTGTGGGTTTTGCTTGGCAAAATGGACACAAGTAACTATGCATCTAGGTACGGGTATGACTCATTCGTGTCACCACCCTTCACCTCATAAAATACCTTTAGCTGAACTTGAACGTAATCCATCAGCTCTTCATAATACTAGATTTAAAAAGACTAGAAGAAAAGAAATGCTAGAAGGTAAAAGACCTTCTGAATGTAATTACTGTTGGAATGTAGAAGACAATTCTAATTCATTTTCAGATAGAGTATTTAAATCCGCAGAACCATGGTCTTTAAATGATTATGATATAATAAAAGATAGCTACTGGAGAAAAGATTTTAACCCTAGATATGTAGAAGTTTCTTTTGGTAATGCATGTAACTTTGCATGTTCTTATTGTGGTCCTCAATATTCGTCAAAATGGGTAGAAGAGATAGAAAAGCACGGAGGCTATCCCACAGAACATAAATTTAACTCTATTGATGATATAAAGGCTAGAGATCAAATGCCATATAAGCAATCAGAATATAACCCATATATAGAAGCTTTTTGGAAATGGTGGCCTGATTTATACCCAGATTTACATACATTCAGGATGACCGGTGGAGAACCTTTAATGTCTAAAGATGTTTGGAAAGTATTAGAATACATTAAAGATAATCCTACAGTTAATCCTAATTTATCTCTTTCAATAAATACTAATTTAGGAGTGCCGGATAAATTAGTAGATAAATTTATAGAAATTGCTAAAGACTTATGTGAAAATAATAAGGTTAGAGAACTTATAGTGTTTACTTCTGTTGAAGCAACAGGAGCACAAGCAGAATATAGTAGATTTGGTTTAAAGTATGAAAAGTTTTGGACTAATATAGATAAAATACTAACAGAATTACCAAAAGTAACAGTTAATATAATGGCCACTTATAATGCTTTATCTGTTTTTACTTATTCTGATTTAATAGATAGAGTTTTTGAATATAAGAAAAAGCATGCTAATGGTGAAAGATACTGGGTATCGGCTTTACAGTTAGATACAGCCTATCTAAGATGGCCAACTCACTTATCTGTAAAAATATTAACTGATGAGCAAAAACAGCTGATATATAAAAGCGCAGAAAAAGCGTTATACTACGGTATAAAAGAATTTACAAAAGATAACTACGGGTTTTCTAATGTTGAAATACAAAAGATAAAAAGACTATATGACTACTCTATAGGTACATCAGATTTTAATCAAGACAAATATAGAAAGGACTTTGTAAAGTTTGTAGACGAATATGATAATAGAAGAAAAACCAATTTTTTAGAAACATTTCCACAATTTAAAGAACTATATGCTGAATATAAATAAAGGGGAACCTTGGTTATTTTGGCCAAGTAGTATCTGTGATACGTTTCCTGAAAACCCATCTAACTTACTTTTAAGTGGAGACAAAAGTTTTGAATTTACTTTAGATTTTATTTTAAAAGATAATTCTATAGAACAAAAAACTATATTTGCTTTGGTTCCAAGATATACAGGTTTAGACTTATACAAGAATGAAACAGTAATAACAATTACATACGAAGATAAACCAAGATACTATAGATTACCTATGATGATAGATATAGGTGTAAATACAAGTGTAAAGTTTGATCATAAACCAAAAGAGTATTTTAAAGTATTTATTAATAAGGAAGAAGTAGTTAAAGAATCATTAGAGGATAAAACATTTGGTATAAGTGAATTTCCTCATATTATCTTTGGAGCAGGTAATTTTCCAAAGAACGACTTTAACCTAAACTATACCGAGTTAGATCTACTCAGGTTTAGTGTATTTCAAGATGGTAATATACTAACTGATCATTTTTTTGAGGAGAGAATTTTTGATAAGTATGTAGATATAACTGGTAATTTAAATTTTATACATAAAATATAATGGGAGTTTTTGCAAAAAAGGATAATGAAACGTTTCAAGAGTATAGGGATAGAGCAATTAATAGCCTATCGCCTTCGTTTTGTGGAGCAAAGTGGTATAATGAACCATATGGCTAGGTAATGGAACTACTACTTCTTGCCATCACCCTCCTGCTCATAAAATACCTTTAACTGAATTAGAAGTAAGTTATAAAGCATTACATAATACCAAATATAAAAAAGCAGTAAGAAAACAAATGATGGAAGGTATTCGCCCTAAGGAATGTGAGTACTGCTGGAAGATAGAAGATTTAGGAAAAGACAAAGTCTCTGATAGAGTATATAAATCAGTCATATATACTGATAAAGAACTAAAGGATGCAAAAGAGACAATGGGTTACACTGAGGACGTCGATTTAAAGACGTTAGAGATAGCCTTTGACGGTAACTGTAATTTTGCTTGTTCATATTGTAATTCTTCTTTCAGTACTACCTGGCAAAAAGATATAAAAGTTAATGGACCATACCAAAATTTAGTATCTGATGGTGCAGCAGCATTTCAACATGATGGTTCTCATGCTATGCCTTACGGTAGAAAAAATACTGATAATCCATATATAGAAGCTTTTTGGAAATGGTGGGAGGCAGAGTTACAATTTAGTTTAAGAGAGTTAAGAGTAACAGGAGGAGAACCTTCTATGTCTCCAGACTTTTGGAAACTTATGGACTGGTGGAAAAAGAACCCAGACTGTAAAGTACCATTTGCAGTTAATTCTAATTTAGGACAAAAGAAAGAATTATTAGATGCTCTTATTGATGCATCACATAGTTTTAAAGACTTTACTATATATACGTCTTGTGAAGCAGTTGGATTACAAGCTGAATATATTAGATTTGGATTAGATTGGTCTGTGTGGTTAAAAAATATGTATAGAGTTAATGAAGAAGCTAATGTTAAATCTGTTAATGTTATGATGACTATTAATAGTTTATGTCTCTTCTCAATAACAGAGTTTATGGATGAAATGTTAAAACTTAAAAAGAAGTTTGGACAGAATGCAGCAGTAATGTCTTTTAACATTTTACGTTTTCCATCATTCCAATCTATAGTTACATTACCAAAAGAAATAAGACTAGAAAGAGCTCAAGCAATGCAAGAATGGCTTGATAAAAACTGGCAAGATGGTAAAAACGGATTTATGGATATTGAAAGAGATGGTTTACTAAGGTTAATAGAATATACTAAATCAGTAGATACTGGACACGAATTTACTTCGTCACTTGAATCTAGAATTAGAGACTTTAGATCTTTCTATCAGCAGTATGATAAAAGAAGAGGTAAAGATTTTCACGCAGCATTTCCTATGCTGAGTAACTGGTTTAATGATTTACCAGAAACTAATTTAGCTCCATTGACAAAACTTGTAGACGGTGATGATGCTAAATCAAATAGATATGTAGAGGGAGTTTTAAAACAAGCAGAAGATGAAGGATGGGTGTTGAATCCTCAATGGGCTAATCCCGGAGCACAAGATTATGTAGAACCAGATGATCAGCAGCAAGATGATATGATAGATCTAATAGAAGAATTAAAAAAAGATCAAGATACTACATATGCTGGTAGCCAAGTAAAAAAATTATGAATGAAAATTTAAAGTTTCCAATCAATACTGCAACAGCATGTCAGTTTAAGTGGACATGGAGCACAGTTTTCTTATCTACAGGTACCTCTGCATCATGCCATAGATGTAAAGGATGGGATGTATCCGAAATTATGGATGATTTTCATAACCATCCAGGAAAGATAAAAGATAGAGAAAATATGCTTGAAGGGCAATGGCCTGGAAATGGATGTGAATACTGTAAAAAGATAGAAGATGCAGGAGCAGAAAGTGAAAGAACAGCATGGGTAAACGATTTACCTTTTTCTCCAAAAGAATTAATCGAAAATCCAAAGGCCACAAGAGTAACCCCTAGAATATTAGAAGTCTACTTTAACAACAAATGTAATCAGAAATGTGTATACTGTTCACCTTATTTTAGTTCGTTAATACAAAAAGAAGTACAGAAGTACGGACCGTTAGAAAGTACATATCATTTAGACGGGTTTGAACAGAGAGCAGATTATAATGATTTAAAAGATAAATTTTGGATTTGGATGGAAAAAAACTCTCAAGATCTAAGGGAGTTTAGAATATTAGGTGGAGAACCATTGTACCAAGAGGAGTTTAGTGAAGTATTAGACTTTTTTAGAAATAGACATCATCCATTTCTTAAAGTTATAGTTTTTTCTAACTTAAAACACCGACCTGATAAATTTAAAGATAAAATAGCTATAATAGAAGAATTTATAGAGCAAAAAAAGATAAAAGAATTTAATATGGTCTGCAGTATGGATAATTGGGGGCCACAAGCTGAGTTTGCTCGACACGGTATGGATTTAGTAGAATGGGAAGAAAATTTTAATACCCTTTTAAACTCTAAACTTACCATCACAGTTCATTCTACCATTTCCCCGGTGACTTTAACAACCATGGAGGGTCTTTATAGTAGGATAATGGAATGGAATAAGATTAAAGAAGTCACATATAGCTGGAACACAGTTGCTAATCCTGAATTTATGAACCCAGAAATATTAGGAAAATATGCTAAACCTTATTTTGATAAACTTTTAGATATTATACCTAAAGATAATATAACTGGAAGTAAAATTATAAAAGGATTTTATACCCAAGTTGTTAACCACGAGGTAGATTACAACCGTATACAGAGATTAAGTAATTATTTAGATAATATAGACAAAAGAAGAAATACTAACTGGAGAGAACTTTACCCGTATATACCAGAAATCCTTAAAGAAGTAGAAAATGAGCAACTCTAATTTGGCTTTTCCTATAAAGACTGCCACTGCCTGCCAATATAAATGGACATGGAGTACAGTATTTTTATCTGTCGGAACATCAGCATCATGTCATAGATGTAAAGGATGGGATGTTAGTGATTTTATGGAGGACTTTCATAACCACCCAGGTAAGGTATCTGATAGAGAAAAAATGTTAGAAGGCCAATGGCCCGGTAATGGTTGTGAGTACTGTAAAAAAATAGAAGATGTAGGTGCGAAAAGAGAGAGAACAGCATATATAAACGATATGGAATTAGCACCTCCAGAGCTTTCAACAAATCCACGTGCAACAAAAGTTACTCCTAGAATTTTAGAGGTTTATTTTTCTAATGTATGTAATCAAAAGTGTACATATTGTTCTCCTTTCTTTAGTTCACTTATAGAAGCTGAAGTACATAAGTTTGGTCCTATAGAAACTGAATATTCCTTAGATGGGTTTAATGCTAAACCTGGTTACAAAGAGAGAAAAGATAAGTTTTGGCAGTGGATGGATAAGTATTCCCACCATTTATTTGATTTTCAAATATTAGGAGGTGAACCTATGTATCAACCGGAATTCGAAGAGTGTTTAGTGTTTTTAGAAAATAAAAAACATCCTAATTTAAAATGGAAGATATTTAGTAACCTTAAGCACGATCCAATTAAATTCGAAAAAAAATTAGAAAGAATAGAAAAACTTGTAGATAGTAAGAATATAAAGTCGTTTGAAATAGTATGTAGTATGGATAATTGGGGACCACAAGCTGAGTTTGCAAGATCAGGCATGGATTTAAAACAATGGGAGCAAAATTTTGACACACTACTTAACCACAGTAAAGTCATAATATCAATACACTCTACAATTTCTCCTATAACTTTATGTACTATGGGAGATTTATACAGCCGTATAAAGGATTGGAATAAAGTAAGAGAGATAAAATTTGGCTGGAATACAATAGCTGCACCATCCTTTATGAACCCAGAAATTTTAGGAAAACATGCAATAAAGTTTTTTGATGAAGTACTAGAAACATTACCTGATAATGACAGTAGAAAAGAATATTTTAAAGGATTTAAAAAACAGGTTACAGAAAGTCAAGTAGATCCTAAAAGATTACTTAAATTAAAAAACTATTTAAATAATATAGATATAAGAAGAAATACTGACTGGAAATCTTTATATCCTTGGCTATCGAATACAATAGATCAAGAGCTTAAAAAAATAAACACTATAAATGATTCTGAAGCAGAAGACCAGCTACATATGCTTAATGTACTAGAAACTTTAAGAGACGTTCCAAAAGAAAATGAAAATTAAACCATCAGAGGGGAATAAAACATTCTGTATGGCACCTTGGTCCCATACCTACCTTTCACCTCAAAGTGAGAGAAGAATGTGCTGTGCATCTAGAGAAAAAGCAGAATGGGCAACACAGTATCTAGATTCTGATAAAGCAGATAATGACTCTTCTTATAACCCAGGTGCTTTAAAAGATCATTGGAACTCAGAATATATGAAAGGTATTCGAAGGGATCTTATGGCAGGTAAAGAAATACCACAATGCCAGGTATGTAACAACAAATTACTTAACGTCTCTATCTATAGAGATTATTTTAATAAGACATTATTTCCAAATAAAATAGATGAAGCATTTGAGAAGACTAGAGACGATGGTTATACTGAAATGAAACCTATATCATTTGATTATAGAATAAAAAATCTTTGTAACTTTAAATGTAGAATGTGTGGGGATCAATTATCATCATCATGGGAGGCAGAAAGAAGAGCGATGGGTGATTACGATCAAGAAGAAAATACAGACTTTTGGGCTAGAAAAGAAAATAAACCAGCTATAGAAACCTTTCAAAGAGATGTAGCTGAAAAAGAACTATGGGAAGCTGTTAAAAATGGAACTATTGAAGAAATATACTGGGTAGGAGGAGAACCTTTAATGTGGGAAATACACTGGGAGGTTATGCAATACCTTATAGATAATAATCTTGCAAAAAATGTTTGGATAAGATATAACAGTAATTTTTCCAGGTCAAAATATAAACATTGGAATTTAAAAGATATGTTACCTCATTTTAAAATGGTACAAATGTGCGCATCTATTGACGGTACAGGCGAAATAGTTGAGTATGTTAGACATGGTATTAAATGGGATAGCTGGATAGCTAACTTTAAAGATTTTTTATTTTTAAATAAACAATATGGAGAGTATGGTATAGCTTTTGACTTAACTATTACAACTCCAGGTTTATTTAGCTTAAAAGATTTATTTGATTTAAGTTTAGAATTAGATGTACATACATTGATTAAAACTACATTTGCATTTGATAGCTCTATTATGATGTGCCCTCAAGTACTACCCAGAGACATATACAATGAGGTTATAGACGATATATTAGATTATATTAGACCTAAGGTAGAAGCTAACCCAAAATATAATTACTGGATTACATGTTTAGAAGACCTTAAAAACAGACAGGTATTCTCAGAACAATACCCAGATTGGAAAGAAGGTTTAAAACTCGGTAAAGAAAGACTAGCAAAAGTAGATAAGTGGAGAAATAACGAGGAAATATTAAATAGTATTTATTTAAAAAATAATAAAAAAGTATACGATTGGTGGAACAGCAGTTTAATATAGCAGATAAATATAAGGATAAGACCTTTTGTGTACTTCCCTGGATACATTTAGCAACTCATCCAATTGGTACTGTAACACCATGCTGTATTACAGACATGAAAGATAGTATATCAACAGCTGCTCATGAAGATAATGATAGAGCACATCTTTTTTTATCAAAGGATAGTTTAGAAGAGATTGCAAATTCTAAAAGATTTAAATCTATTAGAAAGCAAATGATGAATGGAGAAACTCCTGCTATTTGTCAAAAATGCTACAAATACGAACAAGGTGGTGTAGAGTCGAAAAGATTAGAATCAAATAGAGTTTTTGAAAAATTTATAGACCAATGTTTTCCTAATACTAATCCTGACGGTAGTTTAAAAAAGGTAAATTATAACTACGTAGAATTGAGATTAGGTACAGTATGTAATTTAAAATGTACTACTTGTAATCCATTTTCTTCTAATAGATGGCATCAAGACCTTCATGGATTAACCGGAACTGAATTCGAAAAAGATTATTTTAGAAATGATATTAAAACAGAATGGTATCGAGATTATAACTTCTACGATGAATTATATTCTAAATGTAATAATTTACAAGAAATATGGATCAATGGCGGAGAACCTACAATGATAAAAGAGCATGGATATTTTTTACAGAAATTCATAGATGATGGATCTTGTAATGATATTGATCTACACTATAGTTTAAACTGTACCCAAATGCCAGACCATTTTATAGAACTTTGGCAACAGTTTAGAAAAGTAAGAATACATTTATCTATTGATGATCTAAAAGAAAGAAACTACTATATAAGATTCCCCTCAGATTGGAATACAATAATGAAATCATTTTATAAGATTCTAGAGTATAAAAACATATTTAATTTAGAAGTATGTCAAACTGTGAGTGCTTTAAACGTATATAACATAGATAATTTTAAAAAGTTTACTTTAGATCATGATTTAGTTATATCTCATAATTACGTTCACTACCCCAACCATTTACAAATAAACCTAATACCAGACAGTATGAAGGCAGAAATACTAAACGGTATTAAGTATATGAGAGATGATGAGATAGAAAGATTAAAAATAGAATTATTTAAACCCTATACACAAAAACATGTTGACAGATTTCATAGTTTTATGAGGATAATGGATAAAACTAGAAAAGTTTATATAGAAGATTATTTACCTGAGTGGAAAGGTGTTATTTATAAGTAAAGATATGAGTAATAAAAGACAGTTATTTATTTTTGGTGATTCTTTTAGCGCACCTTGGGCAGAAGCAAATTTAGACCGTAATTCATGGTTAAGAGATTACTTTAAATTAGAAAAACAAAACGGAGAAGAAGAAATAAAAGATCTTCAGTACTGGTTGAATGAAAAACTTTTTAAACAATTTACTATTATAAACTATGCTGTATGTGGTATAAGTAATGATAGTATTTTTGAATCACTATATAAACACTATTGTGATATTCAACCAGGAGACTGTGTTATATTACAGTTAACAACAGTTTCTAGGGTAAGAGCAGCAAACCTTAATGATGGAAAATGGCTTGAAATACTTACACCACCTGTTCCAGGAACTGAGCAGCATATAATACATAATACTTTATACCAGCCCGCTGATACTATAAAAAGAGGTATGGAAAGACTAGAACCACAGTACTTAAAATATATGGAAACGAAATTAAAATTTATAGAACATATATTTAACACTAAACAAGTTAAAATATGTATATCAGCATTTGATTCTAAACTTTTCGACTTTTTAAGTGATCCTTTAATATATCAAAAAGATTTTTATTCTAGTATTGGCGATAAGTACCCTGCATTAGTTGATACCCATCCATGTTATGAAGGTTTTTACGAAATCGCGGAAAGATACATTAATTGGTTTAGCAAAGGTGATTATTTAAGTGCAGATTTTTAATATGTTTTGGAGAGAACCGCTATTTAATGAAGATTTATTATGGGGATTAGATTTTGAAGCTTCGTCGTACTGTAATGCTAAATGCCCTTTATGTGTAAGACATGTTGATGGTAGTCCTATATTGAACCCACATCTACAACAAGTAAATATTACATTACAAAATATTAAAGATTGGTTCCCATTGGAAGTAGTTAAAAAAGTAGGTAAGTTAAGTTTTTGCGGTAATTACGGTGACCCTTGTATGACACCAGAACTTATCAATATAATTAATTACTTTAAAAATTATGGACCAGCACCTACAGTTATTAGAACTAACGGAGGTCCCAGAAATGTACAATTTTGGAAAGAAATTGGTAAAATATGTGATACTACGGTTTTTAGTGTAGACGGTTTAAAAGATACAAATCATTTGTATAGAATAGGGGTGAATTGGGATAAGGTAGTTAGAAATATGAGAGCATGTGTTGAATCAGCTAATGAATTTGGTAATAAGGTAGAATGGGAATTTTTAATATTTAAACACAATGCCCATCAAGTTGAGGAGGCTAAACAGCTTTGTATAGATTTAGGTATACATACTATACAATTTAAAAGACCTGTAGGTATGGATCACCATAACAGTAAAGAACACCCGAGCTTTATAGTTAGAGATAAGACAGGAGTTCCAAAATACACCTTAGATTTATCCGAAGAACATTACTTAGAAGGATACTCCCCAGTATTAAAGAATATAGAGGATGTCGGTAAAGTCGATATTAAAAAAACTTATGAGTACCTCAAAAACAATAAAAAAGAAGAACTAGATTTTAATAATTATAAAGAATTAGAGGATTGTAATATAAATTGTAAAATGAATAAAACCTCCGGAGAACAAAGAGTAGTTGATATGTTTATTGCCGCAACAGGAGATTTACTTCCGTGTTGTTTTATAGCTACGGATTATCAAAACCCGCATTCAGAAACATATAAACAGTTACAAAAATACTTACCGATAGAGAAAGTTTCTTTACATAATAATAAATTTGAAAACATACTGGAATTATTTGATAATAATATATCATCAAATTGGAATAGTAAACACGAAGAAGGAAAGTTAATAAAATGTAGTCAAATTTGCGGTACTTTTAATACATTAAATAAAAGTTTCTATAACAAAGAAAGAGTTAGTTTCTAGTATTTATAATATATGGCCTACAAATCCCCAACAATTTGCCCTTTACCTTTTAGTAGTGTCTCATATTCCATGACTGGACAGATGGGACCTTGTACTAACTGTTACTCTTTAACTGATTATCAGACAATTGAAGAATATTGGAAAAGCCCTGAGCTTAAACAGTTACAAAAGGATATGAAAGAGGGGAAAAGAAATAAAAACTGCCATGAGTGTTATATGAGAGAAGATGCTGATGCTTGGAACACCAGACAGTATCTAGAAAAAGAAATGCCAGATTTTAATTTTGAGGAAGAACCTAAAGTTAAAATGCTATGGTTAAGATTTAGTAATTTATGTAACTATAGATGTTTAGATTGTAACCCTACTACCAGTTCGTTAATATTTAATGATTTTATTAAAAGAGGGGTACTAGAAGGTGAAGCAGTAGTACATTCAGGAGGTAGTGAAACAGATCTTTTAGATCAAGTTAAAAAACATGTAGGTTACTTAGAACAGATAAGCTTTTCAGGAGGAGAACCATTACTACATTGGCAACATTATGAGGTATTAGAATATATGATTGAAAAAAATATACTGCCTACTGTTAAGTATTTTACAAATTTAAGTATTTTAAATTATAGAAAAAAAAGTTTAGTAGAATTATGGAGTAAGTTTCCTTCCATCTCTGCTAATGTAGGTTTTGATGCTATGGGAGACGGATGTAACTATTTTAGAGGTAATATGAGTTTTGATAAGACCATAGACAACATTAACACAGTAAGAGCAAATGTTCCTCAATGTGAAATTACTATTGTAGTTACTTTTACTTGGCTGAATGCTATCAATGCTTGTAAAATGATTTTATGGTTTTTAAATAATCACCCAGAACTTAACGTAGCACCTAATCAAGTATTGCATAGATATTTAGATATGAGAGTAGCACCACAATGGAAAAAAGAACAAATTAAAAAAGCTTTTGAAGAAGTTATTCAGCACCCAAGAATAAAAAATAATTTAGATCAAAAAAAAGCATATGAGGGACTTATAAAAATGATGTATAGTGCAGACTATTCTGACAGATGGGTAGATTCGATTTCTTGGTTAAGAGATATGGATAAATGGAGAAGTATGAACTTTCAAGAAGCATTCCCAGAGCATTTAGATATAGAAATTGATAAAATGGTACTCAAACCAGAAATGGAAGAAGGAGCATTATTAAAATTTTTAGAATTAGGTGAAATGTAGTTGTATATTTTAAAATTAATTACTATATTAAAGTATGAAAGTTATAAAACTTACCGAACAAGAGATAAAAGCAATAGAAGATATTAAACTTCGTAAGAAAGCAATAAAAGATGAAATAGCTGATATAGGTCTATCAAAAATTAATCTTAAATTAAGACAAGAAAAATTAGAAGAGTTTTACTCTAAAACACTTAAAACAGAAACTGATATTGCAAAAATATTAGAAGAAAAATATGGAAAAGGATCCGTTGATATACAGTCAGGGACATTTACTCCTTTAACTTAGGTTTTCACTAAACAACACTCTATTTATATATGTAGACGAACACCACACACATAGAGTGGTTTCGTTTTTTCACATATATTTATATAAGACAATATTATAAACTTTACCGAAAATGGCAGAAACAATAGTCTCACCAGGTGTATTTCAAAGAGAAAATGATATCTCTTTCATCGCCCCAGCACCTTTAGAAGCAGGAGCAGCAATTATAGGACCTACTGTAAAAGGACCAGTAGAAGTACCTACAACTGTTACCTCATATAGCGAATACGTTAGAAAATTTGGGGACACTTTTGAAACAGGATCAGAAAAATCTGAATTCTTAACTTCATTAGCAGTTAAATCTTACTTCCAGCAAGGAGGTGACACTTGTTTAGTAACAAGAGTTGTAACAGGATCGTTTACAGCAGCTACCGACACAGGTATTACAGCATCATCAGGATCAGCACCTTTTACTATAGAAACATTAGGAAAAGGTACTATCATGAACAATACAAGTTCAGAAAACAGCGATGGTTCTTTAATTAGTGGAAATTCAGATAATATAAGATATGAAATTTCAAATATTAGTAATGCTAAAGGAACATTTACACTTTCGGTAAGAAGAGGTGACGATAATCACAAGAACAAAGTTATTTTAGAGACGTTTAATAACTTAACTCTTGACCCTAACTCTGATAACTTTATTCAGAAAGTTATTGGTGATACTCAATTATCAGTTGCTACAGATGGA
>Ga0181580_10003064_pt1 | contig 13565 bp, 7 predicted proteins | sample 071ome_23_FD_132413 | JGI IMG/M metagenome (GOLD analysis project Ga0181580, IMG submission 132413) | Coastal salt marsh microbial communities from the Groves Creek Marsh, Skidaway Island, Georgia - 071403BT metaG (megahit assembly) | ecosystem: Environmental > Aquatic > Marine > Intertidal zone...
AACGAACCGTGATCGGTCAATGGATGGTTGGAGGGATGCGATCCAATCTTATCGCCCGATCCGATTCGGCGCCCGCCCGACGCGTCCTTCTCGACTCCCCGCCTTTGGGCGCGCGCGCGTCCCGACCCGCGGCGTTCTAAACGTCCGTCGATCCCGCTCGTCTCGCTCGTTCGCGTCCGTCGCGAATCGACGCGCGGAGCGCGCGTGAAGACGTGACGTCAGGGGCGTTTTCGCACGCGCCGCCGGTGTTTTCCCACATGTCCGATTATTACGTATTGTAGAAGTTCTACAACTATATGATACCATGATTGGCGTTTTAGATTTACACATATGTTTTGGATCTGATACCATGAAATGTATACAGAATACGAGATAAGCTGCGTCCATGCGCGGGCAGGAAGGTTCGTTCGTCACACCGCGACGCGATGTACGTCGCCCACGCCTGGCCCCGCGTCTCGCGCGCGCTCGCGAGCGCGCCGTGCGGTGCGATGGATCCGGGCGCGTCGTCCGACGCCGATCGCGCGGACGCATCGCTCGGAATGACGACGCGCGAGGGACAAGATGACGACGCTGACTTAAACCGGATTACTCAACGGCAGACTGCCGACGTCGCGTTGACGCACCGCGAAGCGCGCATCATCGCGTGGGTTCGCGGACGCGTCGTGGAGTTTCGCGACGCCGGCGCGTGCGGGGCGACGCTGGGGCGGGTGGAAACGGATCTAGGGGAGGAGGCGGTGGACGCAACGTGGCGCGAGTCGTCGGCGAAGACGGAAACGGACGAACGAAGGCGAAGAAGGAAAAATAGTGGGGATGGGACGACGACGTCGAACGGAGGGGTTCGGGAGGAAGAGATTGAAGTCACAGCGGCGTTCGCGACGGTGAGCGTGGACGGGGAGGTGTTTGTGTCTTCGGCGAGAGCGACGCGAAGGGGCGAGGAGACGCGAAGAGGCGAGTGCGAGCTCGAGCGAGTTATACGTTTGGATGATGGAGAACGCGCGACGTGTTGCGCGTCGGACGAAGACGAAATCGTTGTGGGGACGGATCGTGGACGGGTGATCTTTCTCACGTGGTCTCGTGGGGTGGAAGGGCGAAGCGTGGGGTTGGGACGAAGCGAATGGAACGACGGAGGCGCGGCGAGTGTGGATTGGTGCGCGGATACTGAGACGCTCGTCGTGCGGTTCGAAAGCGGTTCGACGTGTGCGGCGACGATTGATTGGAGAGGAAACGTTTTGACGACGAATTGGTTCGAGGCGACGCCGACGCCGGCGATGTGTGCGGCGTTTCATCGCGGGACGCGCGCGTTGGCGTTGGGTGACGCCGAAGGCGACGTTCGAGTGTACGAAGACGCGACTACGTCGACAGTTGGCGAGCCGAAGATTGTTTTCAGCTTGAAACCCTGGGGCGTGAACGCGAGAGATACCGGTGCGGCGACGTACGCGTCGTGGTCGCACGACGGACGCGCCCTCGCGGTGGGGTACCGTCGTCAAGGATTGAGCGTTTGGAGCGATTCGGGATGTTTGACGATGTGTTCGCTGCATCACGGATTTGGCGGCGATTCGACGACGCAGATAGAGAGCGTTTTTGACGGTGTGGCGATGAACACTACGACGATGGATAAATCGTCCATCTCGCCATCTGACTCGACGAACACCACACCGATGATTGGCGCGTGTCTCGGCGCTCCCGCGTGGGGATGCGGCGGGTACTCGCTCCACGTCCCGACGCGCACATCCGCTGGCGCTCGATTGTTGGAATACTCCCTCGTGCGCAACACCGGTCGCGCGCACTGCGAAGCGACACATGCGCACGATGCGCTTGAAAATGAATCGTGCGTCTTGCTCGGTGCCGATAGGATATTCCTCCTTGCGGCGGCTTCCGCGTCGAGTAAAATGCGTCTGCGTCAAGTCGTCTGTCCTCGCGAGTATCTCTCGATGCGATGGCCGCTTCGCATCGCGAGCGCGAGCCCGAGCGGCGAAGTGGTAGCCGTCGCTGGCACTCGAGGGTGCTTGATGTACGACGCGTTATCCGAGCGGTGGTTGATGATGCAGAACGAATCGGATGAAAACGCAATGGAAACCATCGACTTTGCTTGGTTGCGACCGAGAGGTTCGCCGGCGGCTGCGCCGCCGATTCTCGCCGCGTGCGCCTCATCCAGTAAGACGCGAATGTTTACCAGTGGGTCAAAAACATCGTACGGGATGCATCTTTTCGCATCCGAACGGTTTCAACACCTCGGGTGGTACCCTCTATCGGCCGAACCAGTGTGCGCTCGCTCGCTCGGCGCGCATCTCGTCGTCGCCTTTGCCAATGGCGAAATCGCCCTCTTCACCTCTGTGATTGAAGCCGACGGAACGCTCGCGGTATCCCCGGTGCGAGAGTCGAACGGTCAACGACGCAAGACGACGGTCAATCTCGACGGTGATGATGAAATCGTTGGTGTGAGTCTGTTGTGCCCACACGGATATGTGATTGAAGAGGACGCGTCAGAGGTTCGAGAGTGCGTCGTCCTCACGGCGCGGGGCGACGTTTTGATCGTCGATCTATCTCGCGAGTTTGAACACGTCGTCGCGATGCGAGGCGTATCAGAATTTTGGGTTTCATTCGGCGATTCTGAAGATGATACCGCGTTGTCGTCGTCGTCGTCGTCGGTCAATCACCAGGGACGTGTGTTCGCGTACGGTTCAGAGGGTATGCGCGTCATGCACGTTCCCGAAGCCGACACTCGATCGATATTACGCGACGGCGCGTCGAGTCTCACGATTGACGGCGCGGATAAACACCCCGAGCTCGAATTCGACCGAGAGCTCTACCCAGTGGCGGTGAGTTCAAGGTTGAACCGCATCGTCGGCGTCGCGCAAAAGCTTTCGTTTTCAGAGTCTGGTGAAGCGCCATTTTTTTCCATCGCGCCAAAGATGCACAGTGTCGTTCCGTACACGCTGCGGAAGCTTTTGAGCGCGGGCCGAGCCGACGCAGCGTTGGCGTACGCTCGCGTCGCACGCGTTCAAACACCGCACTTTACGCACGCGTTGGAGTGGTTGCTCTTCACCGCGTTGGAGTCGTCGAGCGCGGATGCGCATTCGCAAGAAATGCTCAAGAATTCCATCGAGTTGCTTTCGAAGTTACCAAATTTTCTAGACGTCGTCGTCAGTGTCGCTCGCAAGACAGACAGCTCGCAGTGGAAATCGCTCTTCAAGTACGCGGGAACCGCGAGCGAACTCAGCCTGAGAGCGCTTAAGCATAACCGGTTACGCATCGCCGCGTGTTACATTCTGGTTGTCGATAAGCTCGAGGACGAAGCCGTGGGTAAAGAGGTGGCGGTGCAAATTATGCAAAAGGCGTTGCAAGCGCGCGATTACAACCTGGTCGAGGATCTCATCAAGTTTCTCTTAAAACCCATCTCCGAGACGCCTCTCGGAAAACGCAAACCGGGCCTTCTAAAGCGCGCGCTTCAAGTGGTTGTGCCACCCCCGAACAGCGTGCTCGCGTTGGGTGAACGTGGCGACGAGGAGCTCGTGCTGGACGAGCCCGAACAGTTGATTTTGAAGACGCATTTGGACGAGTTGGCGGATGGCAAAGAGCTCGTCGCCATGGGCGCATTCATAGCCATTACATCCTTTGATGGCGTCGGATACTTGACGCACGAGAGCGATAGAGAAGGAAGCGCGTACATTTCAGATTTTGCTAAAGCGCTCGAACAGGGCGCCAAGCATGTGCTTGACGGCAACGCGTTTGATAGAGAAATCAAAAGAGAGAGTCACCTGATCAACGCCGGATCGGTGGATTTCGACGAACGTGGAGACACCGCTCACCTGACGCATTTGATGGATGCGGCGCGTCACGCCGAGTGCACGGACTGGACGTTATTGTGCGCCACTCTCCTCGGGCGTTTGGATGTCCTGAAGGAGATTTTTGAGGCGCAACGAGAATTACGTGAACCATGGGTGAAGATTTGCCGCGAACGATGCGAGACTTCGACGCACTCCAACCTAGTTAGACATTTGAGCCAAGTGGTTGCGGACGTGGAAAAGTTTGAGATTCACTGACGCGACAATCAAGGCAGCAATAGATTTTAGCGACAACATTCTTGTAGATAGGAAAATAACTGTTGGTATTCGGATTTTTGACATGGCAACGCGTCTATTGTTCGAGGAAGGCGTTCACGTACTCCTTGATCTCGCCCTTTCTATCTGACAAGGATTGTCCGAACTTTGTCTCGAGCGCTTGACGGACGCTCTTCATGGAAACCTCTTCCATGTTGGCGTCCTTGAGCATGGCTTGCACGGCAGTCTTGAGGTCGTGGCCAGACGGAGCTGCGACAGCCGGAGCCGGAGCGACCGGAGCGGCCGGAGCGGCTGTCTCGACTGGCTTGGGCGCCTCGACCGGAGCGGCCGGAGCCGGGGACGGGACGGGAGCGGGCTTCGGGGACGGCGCAGCTTCCTTCGCGGGCGTCGGTACCGGCTTCGGCTTGGCAGCCGGCGTCGATTTTGGCTTCTTGGCTGGCTTGTCGGTGAATTCCTCGTCGCTGTCGTCATCTTCCTCCTCGGATTCCTCCTCCTCTTCCTCCTCTTCCTCCTCTTCCTCCTCTTCCTCTTCTTCTTCCTCTTCGTCTTCTTCGTCTTCCTCTTCCGCCGCGGGCTCCTCCTTACCGGTGAGCTTGGCGAGCTTGGCTCGAAGCGCAGCGTTCTCCGCCTTGAGCTTCTTGATCAATGCTTCCTGTTTCGCCGATCCAGCTGCCTTGGTCGCCGTCGTCTTCGCCTTTTTAGCCGCAGCTTTAGCGTTACGCTCTCTCTTGCGATCTCTCGCCGCCTTTTTCTTCGCTTCCGCTTCCGCGAGCGATTTTTTCCCGCTCGCCTTGGGTGCGTCCAAAAACGCCGCGAGACGCGCCACTTGCGCCTCCTTCTTCCCATCCGGTCCAGATCCCCGCGGGAGCTCAAACAAATCCAGAATGTCGTGTAAAGTATCCTTAAACGCCCGGTTCAAAAGGTCCATTTTCACTTCGCGCTCCGCATCCGTCTCGAACACCCATCCGCTAAACTCGCCGATCTCCGCCTTGACGCTCGCCTGCTTCGGCACGCCCTTGTACAGCAACCGATACACAAACTTCAAAATGTCATCCTTGCGCGAAATCTTTGACAGTTTAAACGCCACGTTCGGGATCTCTGACAGTTTCACCCCTCGTCCGCGCTTGACGACGGCCGTCTTTTTCTTTTCTTCAACCGGTGCGGTGTACACTTCAACCTTTTTACGTTCGCGTTTCCCAAGCGTCGTCATCGTCGGCGTCGTCGTCGTTTGCTCCGTCTCCTTCGGTTGCTCCGTCGTCGCGTGTTCGCCGTTCATGCCGTCCATTGATTGATTGATTGATTCGCTCGGATATCGATTCGCGCGCGCGTCTTGATGTGACGCGACGCGCTGCGACGCGATGCGTCAACTGTTTTTGAAATTTCAAAAAAAATTAAAAATTCGATCTCAACCGGCGCCCGACGACGCGCCGCCACACCGCCGCGCGCGACGACGGAGCGCCCGAACCGATGTTTAAACGCTTGGTCAATTTCATCCAGGCGTACAGGGCGCAAACGCGCGCGCTCGAACGGATCCGCGCCGAACGGGCGTCGCTCGAACGAACGAACGCAGAACTCGCCGGGGTGTCGAAACGCAACGCAGAGGTTGAGGCTGCGCTGCGGGAGCTGGCGAAATTCGGCGCCGGGGAGGCGGAGAGGAACGCGTCGGCGGTGGAGGAGGCGGAGAAGACGGCGAAGGATATCACGGATCGGTTGGGGGAAGTTTCGGAGCGGAGGATGCGGGACGCGTTTGAGGCGGAGAGGGCGTTGGCCGAGTCGTTGGGAGGCGCCGAGGCGCGCGCGGAGGCGTTTATAAAGTCGATCGCGGAGGATGGGAAGTCTCGTGAATAGCGTGTAGCGTGCGTAGTTGTTGTAGATTTGTTGTTGTATAATTGATTGTCATCGTGTGGCGTGGGTGTATGTAAAAAAATTATTGTTCGGCGGCGGGCGGCTTATCCGCTTGCACTCGCATCGCGGGCTTGGCGAGCAATCGACCAGTTCCGCGTCGGACGCCTTGAAGTTCAGGTCTCGACGTCGTCGACTCCGTCGGTTTCTTTGCTGCGACGCCTGGGCTATCGTCGAATCGCATGTGCTTCACAGGCCTGTGTTGGGACGGACTCGCGGGCGGCGCTTCGGCGTTGACGTCGCTCAAAATGCGTCTCGCCGTGCCCATAGTTGCCGGTGTTCGGCCTGGCGTGCGGCCGGCGAGCGGGCGCTTGATTGCGGGCGTTCGTGATGGCGTTCGAGATGGGGTCTTAGCGACGCTCGCCGGCGGTTCGACACCCTTAAGATGCGCGATTTCCACCTTGGCGGCGTGCAACGCCATTTCGAGCGAGTCTATTCTCGATCGAGCGGCGGAAGCCTTTGACTTGGAAGCCGCCGCCGCGCTCTTCGCCTCCTCGACTTCACGTGTGAGATCGGACATTTTGTTCTCCATGTCATGCGCTCGCTCTTCGGCGCGCTTTCGCGCAGCCTTGGCTGCGTCCAAACGCGCGTCCGCTCTGGATTGCGCGTCGCTCAACGCGCCGGCGTCGTCGCCCTGAGAAGAAGACAAAACTCGTCGCTCAAGAGATCGGATTTCGTCATCTTTCGCTTCAACGAGCTCTTGTAACTGGCGAATCTGCGTCTGCGCGTTGCTCGCTGCCGAGAACTCGGCGGCAGCCGCAGATTTAGCTCTTGAGATTTCCTCCTTGGCTGCCGCGAGCTTCTTTTCGGCATTTCTAATGTCGGCGGCAAACGCCGTGCTGAGCAAACCCTTTTGTTCCTCCAAGGCGGTGGCGTGTTCGGAGACCAACTCTTCGCGCAGAGCGTCTTGCGCCTTGGCGTTCGCTTCGTCTTTCGCGGCGAGCTCCTTCTCCAAATCGGCAATTTGAGCCTTGTATTCGCTCTCGAGCTCGCCAAGCGCCTTTGTGTGTTCCTCATTGAGCGCCACGAGCTCGGCGTTGTGCGCCTCCTCTGACGATTCGGACGATGCCCCTTGTTCCAGCGCAGCGTTGAGCTTTGCGTTGACGTCGGAAATTTCCTCTGCGTGCTTGTGCTCGAGCGCGGCGATTGCCTCGGCTTGCGCCGCGTTGATCTTTTCAATTTGCTCTGCAAATGCGCGAGACTGCGCGGACATCTTTGAGTCGTGGACAGCGACGAGTTCCGACTTGTTCGCCTCGTGCTCTTCGCGCATCTTTTGAATGGCGACTTCATTTTCGGCGCGCAACGCGTCCAAGGTTCGAGCGTGCGATGCCTCGAGCTCCGACGTTCGCTCGACGAACGCTTCCTCGAGACGTTTGGCTTGCGCCTCCATCTCGGCGGCGTGCTCGGCGCGCATCGCTTCCGCGCTCCCGGCGCCCTCACTCTTCGCCTCGGCCACCGCGTCTTCGTGTTCGCGTCGTAATCGACCCATCTCAGCCTCGTGCTTCATGTTGACCTCGGAGATCGCAGACTCGTGCGCGCGCGATCGGGCTTCGAGTTCGGCTTCAAATTCCGCGCGAGACGCCGCCGCGGAGCGTTCGAGCTCTTCTTTTTGAGCCTCGAGCGCAGCTTGAATTTCACCCTTGGCCTTGGACAGCTCTTCGCGAGTGCTTTCCAGCGCGGCGACCGTCTCTTCAAAGGACGAGTTGGCGCCAGCCGCCTTGGCTGCCGCCTCTTCCACTCGCGCCTCGAGCGCAGCCTTTTCCTTCTCCGCCGCCGCCTTGTACGCCATCAAGGACTCGAGCTTGGAGAACATCTCCTCCATCACCTCCTTGTTCTCCTGGAAAGTCGCCTCGATGCGCGCTCTGTCCGCCTCGGCGGATTCCCTGGCCATCTTGTGCTCGTTTTCGAGCACCTCAGCCGCGAGTTGCGCCGCTCGAGCGCTCTCGGCGATTTCCTGGCACTCCGTCGCGCGTCTCTCAGCGGCTTGAATGCTCTCCTCGAGCGTCTTGTTGCGACAATCAGTTTCCTCCTTTTCGCGCATCGCCAACGCTTTTTCATCCAGCGCCTTTGCCGCGAGCTCACCCTCGGCGACGATGAGTTTTCGAAGGTCCTTGAGCTCGTTTTCCGCCGTCGCCAATCGCCCTCGATTCGCCGAACGCTCATTCTCCGCTTGCAATCGCTCCGCTCGCTCTTGCAACGCCGCGAGTTCGATGCGCACGCGCACCACCTCGGGCGGATGTTCCACCTGTTTTTTCAGCTCTTCAATCTCCGCGTTTACGCTCTCGGGCGAGAGAAGCTTCTTCTTCAGCGCTTCGTCGCGCAATCGAATCACCATTTTGGCCGACTGTAAATTCTTATCCAGACACGCGCACAAATCCTTGGCGTTTTCGAGCTTGGCTTTGAGCTTTTCGAGTTCCTCTTCGCCATCTTTTGCCGCCGCCGCCGCGGCGCGATTCGCCTTGGCCATCATGTCCTCGAGTTCAGCAATCTTTGCCGAGGCATCGCCGGTAAAGTTACCGCCACCGACGTTGCCGCCGCCTTCGGCGAGGAGCGCGCGCAAGCGACCGACTTCGGCGATGAGCTCCTCCGAGGACCCGACGGCTTCCTCGTTCGCCACCGCGCGCACCTTGACGAGCTTGGCGCGCTGGGCAAACTTGAGCGTCGACATGGTTTCTTCCAAGTTGACGTGCGCCGGCGAAACGCAGGCGAGGAGCGTACACCTCGAGCGTCCTCCGAGGGCATCCTTGAGCAAAAACGTCAGCTTGGAATCGCGATACGGCACGTGACGCTCCTTGCCGTCGGCGAGATCAACCAAAGCCTTGATGACGTTCCCCAACGCGGAGAGCGACTTGTTGATCGCGCTCGCCTCTTTCAAACGCTCGCCCGCGGCGTCGGTGCTCTTCTGTCGCTCGCTCCCGGCGAGATCGACGAGGTGTAACAGCGCGCTCTTCTTCGTCGTCGTCGCCGACGCGTCAGCCTTACTCGTGCTCGTCACCGAAATGGTAAACACGCTGTGCGAACGCGACGAATCGGCATTCATGTTCGTCTGTCCGACCCGACGATTCGCCGCGCCTCGTAAAAACGCCTCGTACGTCTGCTCCGCACCGACGACGCGCTCTTCCAAAAGATTTTCCACAAACGTTCCGCGCTTCCCATCCTCGCGAATATTCGGCGCCGGCCCGTCGTACTCGCCGCTCATCAACAAATCCCGCAACGTTTCGTTATAAATCTCCAAATACGAACACTTCACCTCAAACACGGCGTCACCCCCAGCCTGAGCCGCCGCCGCGCGCTCGTCATCGACGCGTTTAAACAACCGTTTCAACACGCGCGGAATCAACCCGGCGTGCGCGCCGTCCAAATCGCCGCTCGCAGCGTCCTTCGCGTCTTCGTCCATCATCACCACGTCATCATCGTCACCCCTATCCCCGAACGACCCCACCGCGTCGTCATCCCCGTCCCCGGTCATCCCTTGCATCGAGTACGTCTTCCCCGCCCCCGTCTGTCCGTACGCCAGGATGCACCCGTGATACCCGTCCACGACGCCGTCCACCACGCTCGCGCCCACCAGGTCGAAAATCTCCCTCTGCGTCGACGTCTCATCGCACACGTGATCGTACGCGAAGCTCAGCGGCCCTTTCCCGGACGCGTTCGCCGGTCTCGCGATCGACAGCGTCGTCGCGTCGTCCCCGCCGTGGGCGTGCACAGCCTTGGCGTAGCCGGAATCGATCTCGCGCGCGTTCGGCGGGCGCACGCGCACGAGCACTTTAACCGTTTCCCGAGGCGTCGGCTCCGTCATGATGATCCCTCGAGACCGTCGAACGCGCGCGTCTTCCGTCTTCCCGCGGTCGCGATGAAACGATGAAACGAAACGCTAAATTCTGTCGGTTCCAACCCGCGCGTGTTCGCGCGTCGGCGTGTGTCGCCGTCCGTCCGTCGCGTCCGATCGCGCGCGCGTACCGTACCGTCCGCGTTCGATGAACAAGGGGAACGTTCGTTTATACTCGTACCATACTGTATACACATACAGTGAATGAACGATTAAGAAAAAAACGGCGGTTCAGTTCACACGCGGGTGTTGTCTTATGTCTAGACCCTAATTAATGTGTCTGATACACGCTGTCGTACTGTGGTATTACATAACGCTACATGAGAGTTGAAAAGAGTCTTTTTTCACACACTCAAGTAAGCGCGTCGTCGTCGTCGTCGTCGTTCCCCTCTTCGTGACCGTTCGAAGCGTCACACGCCGTCGCGCGACCCGGTGACGACGACGACGGACGAGACGCTCTCTCGCTCGCGGATACGCACACGTATATATTTATACACACTCTCATCGTCGCCATCGATGGCGCTCGTGAACAAGGCGCTTCGGCTGCAAGCGCTCCTCATCACCCTCGTCGCCCTGACGTGCGTCATCGAAAACGGCGCGAATGCGATTTTCGACAGCGTCACGCGCGAGATCGTGAAAGACCTCGCGCTCGCGGCGACGTCGCACGTCGCGGTCACGGCGGATAAGAAGACGAAGGGCGCTCTGACGCACGTGTTCCTCGGCGTCCACGCGTTCTCGTTGTTTGACGTGTACGGACGCGGGAACGCGATGTGCCAAAACAAGTTGATGTGCGCGTGGGCGTGCGCGCTGAGCATCGTCGCCGCGCGCGCGAACGTTCCGATTCCGAAACTCGGGGGCGGGAAGAAGAAGTCTTCGTCGAAGACGACGAAGAAGACCGCGGCGCCGCGACGATCGAGCTCGCGATCGAGCACGAGAAGACGATGAATACGTTTGGATCTTCAGCTTGTCCGTGGAATTCGGGCGTTTGTTTGACAAAACCCGAATTCGGCGAGACGCGACGCGAGGGACGCGCGCCGCCAATAAACCGACGATGAATCGACGAGGCTCTGATTTTACGCCGAGGGCACAGTTTTATCGCGCGAGGAAAAGTAAACCGCCATCGACGTCGGCGCGGCGTTCGAGGCGCACCACGGCTGGCGTCGTGTATTAAAATTCCGGGTTGATGTACCGCATATACGCTTTGTAACATCGCGCGTTGATCTGGCACAACCGTACTTTATGCCCGCATCGCCACCGCGCGCGCGACTCCGAAGACGAGAACGACGCGCGAGGACCATCGTGCCGCCTTGGCGAGCGCGCGCAGGGGCACGTCGCCGAGCGTTTCCGACGCGCGTTTGCCCCCGTCGGACGCCACCGCCGCGAGCGCCCAAGCGACGACGCATCCGTACAACGCGTCGCCCGTCGCCGTGGACACCGCGACACCGAGCGCCGCCGCGCCGTACGCGCTCGCGAACGCCACCGCGAGTTGTGTGTCCACCCCGCACGTCTTGGCGACGAACGAGTTGAGGTTTACGAGCGCTGCGGCGCAAATCCAACCAAAGTGTAAGCTCAACGGCGCGTGCGTCGACCAAAATTCGGCGCGCGACGTCGCCCGCGCGAACGCGCCGCTTCGCAAAACCCGGTGCGCCCCACCGAGAGCGAACGCCTCGGCGATCAATAACGCGCTCGACACCCAAAAGTGTCTCGGTTTCCTCGCCCAGGGTCGAAACGCGGCGCACCAGAGCCCTTGAAACCCACACGCGAGCGCGAACCACGGAGCGACGTCTCTTCCAGACGTCGAAGCGGCGCCATCCGTCGTCAACGCTCGCACCACCAACGCCGTTTCCCCGGCGTAAATCACCCCCCATATCGCGAACGCCCACCCCGCCGGGGTAAACAACGAGCGGTACTCGCTATCGAGCGGGATCGCGTGTTCCTTTCCGTCGTCGTTTTCCTTTTTATCCTTGGCTCGCGCGCGTCTCGTTTCGCGAACGCGCTTTTGCATCTCATCATCGATTCGTCCCGGTATCGACACCGTCGCGACGTTGAACGCGAACGCCGCGGCGGTGGTTAACTGCCATGGGAACAGTCCCGCGATCGAGCGCGTCGCCGCGTCGGTGATCCTGCGCGTGCGTCGTCGCCAGGCGTGGCGCGGTCAGTCAGTCTATCGCTCTGTGTGTGTGCGTCTGTGTGTCGAAAGTTGAAACGTTCGTTCGACGTACCAAGGGACGAGTTTCGCGACGCCGACGGCGAGACCGGTACCGGCGGTGACGATGAGCGCCGCGACGGCGTCGCGGTTCACCATGATTCGGGCGCGGGTCGGGGTGTGAAGGAGCCGACGTCCGTCGTCGGTTACGTTACAGAGGCTACTTATGCGTCGGCGGCGAATACAGATTTAAGACTAGGAAACGCGTCAGTTTTGCTGAGCACCACCACCCTGTTTTTGTGTGAGATGTACCCCTTGACGAATTTTCGAAATATGAGATTGGCGACGACGCACTCGACCTCGTCGGCGTCGACGTCGGCGCCGCACCACTCTAGGGCGATTTGAAACTTTTTCAAAGCGACTTGATTGGATTTCGCGGGCTCGGCGGCGCCGTGAATGGCGTGCACGCGCTTGAAGAGGGTGCGGTAGACCGACATGCGAAGCTTCTCGAGGATGAGATACGTGCCTTGTCGGATGAATTCAGCCTCGCCCGCGTCGAGGGCGTCGTCGAGGAGGCGAGCGTCTCCGCGACGCATCGCCTCGACGACGTCGCGGAATTCAGTCAATCCGTACGTCTCCAAGAGCTTTTTCGACGGTAAAATCCCGAGGATGAGCTTGACTGGAATCAAGTACCGAAGAATGAGTCTAATGTTTTTCTTCGATGACTTGTGGCACTTGGCGAACGCGTAGGTGAGGTGTTTCTCGGCGCGCTCGTACGCGTCTTCGAAGACGGCGAGCCGACCGACGTAAAAATTATACGTCACCTTTTCCGACTTTGGAAAGGAATCAAAGGGTAAAAACGTCGGCAAATTGACCGCGTTGATCAAATTCTTGCACAAGTGCAACGCATTCAATTCAAAATAAACCTTGAAGAGCGCGTTCACGACGTGCAACTGCGGCGTTTTCTTCTCCGCGTTGCTCGTCTGCGAAACCGCGCGATACACCAACATCAGCGTCGACCCCGCGTCGGCTAAACACGACGGTTTCTCCCCTCTGCGCTTCATCTCCTCGTCCGCCAACTGCGCCACCTCCCTCGTATCATCCACGACTTTTCGTATCACCGGCGTCATCCACTCCCCGTCCTCCGCGCTCTTAAACGCCTTGACCAACGCCTTGGTTCCGTTCGCGTGCGCGTCTCTCGACGCCTTGTACGACGACGACGACGCCGACGTCGACGACGCCCCACCCACACCCTCGGCCGCGCCTCCCCGCATCACCGCCGCGCACGCGAACGCCCCCAAAATCTCGCTCCACGCCCCTTCCCTCGGCACCCCACGCCGTTCAAACTCCCGCGTCATCCACTCGCACGCCCGATCCGTTCGCGTCGTCCCGTCACCCGCGGTCGATGATGAACCGATCATCGTCCCTTCTCGCGCGTCGTTCAAGACCACCCGCACGTCCGCGCACGTCGCCAACGCCGCGCCATCGCGCGCGCGGATCGCCTCTCGCGCGCGCGCGCAGTACCCGTCCATCGCGGCGACGCGACCGGAACGGAACGGACGCGACCGGAGTGTGACGACCGAGGCGTCAGCGCGCGCATCGATGGTCGTCCACCCACTGATTGACC
>Ga0181580_10003070_pt1 | contig 13552 bp, 7 predicted proteins | sample 071ome_23_FD_132413 | JGI IMG/M metagenome (GOLD analysis project Ga0181580, IMG submission 132413) | Coastal salt marsh microbial communities from the Groves Creek Marsh, Skidaway Island, Georgia - 071403BT metaG (megahit assembly) | ecosystem: Environmental > Aquatic > Marine > Intertidal zone...
AACACCCAGGTACCCGGCAGATCTTCGTATTCCGGTTTTGTGGCTTTCATGGCAATTCCATCTCTGGCAGGTGTCCCCAGCATATTATGTCTGGTCGGGCCAACTCAAACCCTGTTTGCTTTTTCTAGCCTGCAATGTCGGATGACGGCACTACGTGCCTTATCCGACCTACTCGTACCCATGTCGACCTTTTTCGGGTATCTTGTGCCTCAAAATAATAACGAGGATTACCCGATGAACCCTGCCCTGCCCACAACCGACGACACCCCGATCTGGGACGCGATGCTGTCTCTGTACAACAGCCCGGCTATCGCGCTTGGCCTGGAACTGGCGATTTTTGATGCACTGGCCACCCCGGCGGACGCCGAATCCCTGGCGAAAAAGACCGGCTACAATCTGCGCGGCCTCAAGGCCCTGCTCGCCATGCTGAAATCCCTGGGGCTGCTGGATCGTCACGAAGGCCGCTACCAGCTCAACCCGGTATCCAGCACCTATCTCGTCAAGGACAGCGCCTTTTACTGGGGCCCTTTCTTCAGCTGGACTTCACAGTTCCTGCCCAACTACAAAATCTTCCTGGAGAATATCCGCGACGGGCAGACCGTGGAGGAGCGCGAGGCGGCCGACAGCTGGGAATCCGGCGAAATGGACCCGGCCTTTGCCCGCACCATCACCGACTACATGCACTGCCACTCCATCGCCTCCGCGGTGGGCCTGTCGCACAACTGTGATTTTTCCGGGGTGAAGAAACTGATGGATATCGGCGGCGGTTCCGGCTGCTATGCCTCGGCACTGGCCAACCAGAACCCGAAGATGCGTTGCACGATCATGGAACTGGGCCCCGTGTGCAAGGTGGCCGAGGATTACATCGCCAAGGCGGGAGTTTCCGATCGCGTGGGCACGAAGACCGTGGACATGTTCCGCCAGGCATGGCCCACCGGCTACGACGCCCATTTCTTCGCCAACGTCTTCCATGACTGGAGCCTCGAGACCTGCCAGGAACTCACCGACAAGAGCTTTGCCGCCCTTGCTCCCGGCGGACGCATCTGCCTGCAGGAAATGCTGCTGGACGAGTCGGGCGATGCGCCCTATCCCGCCGTGGCATTTTCCTTCCTCATGACCTGGGGTACCAAGGGGCAGCAGTTCACGTTCAACCAGTTGAAGGACATGCTGACAAAGGCAGGATTCACCAATGTCCGCGCCCAGCGCTCTTATGGCTACTATTCCCTGGTTACCGGCGACAAGCCTGCCTGATCACGGAGCCTGTTTCGGCCCGCTACTCCAGGCCCTTTAGACCGCCGTGATATTGAGCAACTGCGTGTAATCGCTCATGCCGGCGAATATCTTGGCAATGCCGTCCTGTTTCAGCGTCCGCATGCCGTCGGCGATCGCCTGCGCCTTGATCTCTTCCATTTCCGCGTGGCGGTAGATCATGGCTTGCAGCTTCGGCGTGCCAATCAGGACTTCGTGGACGCCGACACGACCCTTGTAGCCAGTGCCGCCGCAGGTGTCGCAGCCCACGGCCTTCCTCAGCTCAACGCCGTTGGTGTCGATGCCTAGCTCCGGAAATACTTCCTCGCCGTACTGCTTGATCAGGTGGTCGATTTCCTTCTGGTCCGGCTGGTATGGCTCCTTGCAATTGGGACACAGGGTACGCATCAGACGCTGGGCCAGGATCGCCAGCAGGGCATCGGAGAAGTTGACCGGGTCCAGGCCGAGATCGAGCAGACGCGTGATGGTTTCCGGCGCAGAGTTTGTATGCAACGTGGACAACACCAGGTGACCGGTCAGTGACGCCTCGACACCGATCGAGGCGGTTTCACGGTCGCGCATTTCCCCGATGAGGATGACGTCGGGATCGGCGCGCAGGAAGGCGCGCATGGCATCGGCGAAGGTGAAGCCGATCTTGGGCTGGACCTGAACCTGCTGCAGACCGGGCTGGGTGATTTCCACCGGGTCTTCTGCCGTCCAGATCTTTTTATTGGGTTTGTTGATATGGCCAAGGACAGCATGCAGCGAAGTGGTTTTACCCGAGCCTGTAGGACCCACAACCAACAATAGGCCATGGGGCTTCTTGCACATCTCGTTGACGACCTCGAAGTTGCGGTCACTGAGACAGAGTTTTTCCATGGGCAGCGCACTGCCGGCGGCGAGGAGACGCAGGACCGCACTTTCACCGTTGACGGTGGGTACAGTGGCCACACGCAGCTCGAGCTGGCGTTTGCCGATCTTGAGCTTGCACTTGCCATCCTGGGGCTTGCGACGCTCCGAAATATCGAGACGCGACATGACTTTGATACGGGCAATCAGGGCGCTTGTATGCTCACTCGGAACTTTCAGCAGCTCCTGGCATTCGCCGTCCACGCGGACCCTGACGATTCCGGGTGATTTTTCCTTGCCAGGCTCGATATGGATGTCCGATCCGTTCAGGCGACTGGATTCAACGATGATCTTGTTTACCAGCTGGATAATGGCGGAACTGGCGGCCGCGCTTTCATCGGCTTCCTCGTCGGAATCCTGTTCCAGCTCTATGCCGCCCTCTTCCTCCAGGCTCTTGAATACGTCATCGAACCCGCCGGTATCGGCTTCGCCGTCCGGTCCGCGATTGATGTAATGCAGAATATGATCAGGCAGGCCCACCCGCAGTTCGATCTTCTTCACGCTCAGGAGCTGCTGTATTTCCATGATGCGGTTGTAGTCACTGGGATCATCGATGAGGATAACGGCCTCATCCTTGCTGCCGGAGATGGGCAGCCACAAATTATTGACCAGGTAGGCGGTGCTGATATTTTCGACAAGATCTTCCTGCGGCATCACCTTCGGATCGAATTTCATGTAAGGCACGCGGTAGTACAATTCGAGAGACTTGCCGATATCGTCCTCGGCAACCTTGTAGTCATCGATGAACTTCTTGATGATGCGTTTATTTGATCCCGAGCACTCGGCCTGCACCTTGTCGAGATCCATACTGCTGATCTTGCCCTGCTGCACCAGGTAGTCGTATGGCCCGAGGGTGGACTGGAAATCCTCGCGGAATATCTTGGCCAGCATCTGCGCAAGCATCGTGGCGCGCTTGATGTCGGATCGTGAAAATTCGTTGTCGGTATCAAGATTGATCAGCTGGATGACTCCCAGCAGGATCTCGCTCTTGATCGGCACGATCACCATGGATCTGAAACGCAGGTTGCGCGCCTCGCTGAAACGCGCATCGAACTTGAGATCACTGTGAATTTCCTGCAGCTCGTTCGTATCATAGACATCCTTGATGCAGAGCGAGCGGTGGCTTAGGGCGACCTAACCGGAGAGCGACGTGGTACTGAGCGGCACCTTGATGGTTTGTTTGTCGACGTTCTCGGAATCCTGGCCTCCCTTGAAGACTGCAGTGATTTCCTTGCCGTTATCGATAGTCTGGTAGATGGAGAAGATGCGGGCGCCGAGCAGCTCAAGCAGGTCCTTCTCGACCAGCTTCATGGCCTGTTGGAGCGACTTGCGGCGCTTGCGCTCTGCCTGCAGGCGATCGTTGATGTCCGCCATGGCCTTGGCGAAATCCTTGGACCTGGCGTTGGCTTCGGCAAGCTTTTTTTCTATGTCTAACATGGCACGTGTTTTCCTGTATTCCCCGTTGCTGGTCTCGACTGATTTTTCAATTCAATAATTTCAAAAGCGAATTTTCCAGGTGGTCGACTTTCGGAATGAAAGCATCCACATCCTTGATCCTGACTTTCATAAGCTCGCCCGGATGCAGGTCCACGGCTTCCATCTCTTCCAGGTCTTCATCACCCACCTGTACCAGCTGGGGGCTGCGGCGGATCGTCATGCCGTAATACGGCAATTTCTTGGAATCCTTAAGGCCATAGAATATGACCACCCTGGCCTCATCATCTATGTCTGCATCTTGCTTGCTTCCCACTACATTACCCGCCAGGTGCGGCACCTGGCAACCACGCCATTCAAATGAATCGATGCCGCGGATCTCGTCCTTGCGGAATGTAATGAATGAATACCGCACCACCTCGGCCACAATGGTACGCGGCACCAGCATATGCTTGTCGCTGATTCCCAGCAGCATGCAGCTGGCTTTTTGCTGACCGTGTTCCGACATTAACCTTCCTGTCTCTTGTAATCCTGTTGCCGCGGTTCTGATGAAACCCTATTTCTTCTGGTAGTTGCGGATATGCGCAATCAGCACATCCTCAACGAAGGGTTTGCTCATGAATTTATTGACGCCGATTTCCTGGGCCCGGGTCCTGTGCTTGTCGCCGATGCGTGACGTGATCATGATGATCGGGATGGTGCCAACCGGAGGTTCCTGCTTGCGTATATGGGTCGCCACTTCGAAGCCGTCCATTTTTGGCATCTCGATGTCCAGCAAGATAACATCCGGCACCTGCGTTTCCAGCTGCTCGATGGCCTCGAGGCCGTTTTTCGCCGTGATCACATCCAGGCCGTGACGCCTGAGGGTCGAGGTGGTCACCTTCCTCACCGTGATGGAATCATCCACCACCATCACCACGCTGCGGCGTTTCTCGCCATCCTGGCGCTCCGCGGCATCCGCCAGATCGAGGGCGCCTTCATGGTTTTCTTCAGTGGCCTGGTTCACCAGTGACACCAGGTCCAGCACCACCGCCACATTGCCGTCCGGCATGATGACACCTCCGCCGATGCCGGGCATGGCGGCGAACTGTTTGCTGAACGCCTTGACGACCAGGTCACGGCTTTCGGTGATCCGGTCTATATGCAGCGCAAAATTCTTGTCCTTGCCGCTCACCAGCAGCATGGGGACTGAGGTGTCGACGCTTTCCAGCCTGGGCGTCTTGTCCAGGTTCAGGAGCTTGCCCAGATAGGCATATTCATAGGTCTTGCCGCCGTAATCGAAGGTCACCGCCTCGCCGCCCTGCTGTCTGGCGAGGATGTTGGCGAGCTTTTCAACCTTCACGCCATCCAGCGTGTTCATGAGCACGACGAAGCGCTGGCCCAGCACCTCAAACATCAGGGAGCGATTCAGGGATGTGGTCAGCGGCAACTGGATGATGAAGGCGGTTCCCTTACCCTGCTGCGACTGGATCTCGACACTGCCGCCGATCTGCGTGATCTCGCTTCTCACCACGTCGAGCCCGACGCCGCGTCCGGAAATATTGGACACGGCATCGGCCGTACTGAAACCGGGCTTGAAGACGAGCATGCAGGCAGCCTCATTGCTGATGTCGGCATCCTTGTCCAGGATGCCGCGTTCGATGGCCCGGCTTTTCACCTTGTCCACGTTTATGCCGCGCCCGTCATCGCGAATCTCGATGATGATGCTGGCGCCCATGCGGGTCACGCGGATGGACAGGATTGCCTGCTCCGGCTTGCCCAGTTTGCGGCGTTGATCTGGCGCTTCGATGCCATGGTCCAGCGCATTGCGGATAAGGTGTTCAAAGGGGGTGATGATGGCCTGCAGCACGTTCTTGTCCAGGTTGCCCTGCTGGTTTTCCACTTCGAAGCGCACGTCTTTGTTCAGCTCGCGGCTTATCTGGCGCACCAGGCGGCGCAACCGGGGCACGATGCTGGAAAACGGCACCATCTGCGAGGAAATCAGTCCATCCTGCAGGCTGTTGGTCAGCCGCTGCTGGCCCATCAGGACGTTGTCTATCTCCTTGAGGCGCCCGGCCAGGTTGAGGCGTATGTCCTGGAGGTCGTCATAGTCCTCGTTGAGCGAGAGGGACATTTCGTGCAACTCGGTGTAGCGGTCCATTTCCAGGGCATCGAATTCGTCGGAGATGCGGCCGGTTTCCGCCACTGGATTGTCCTGAATATGGGTGTTGTAGCTTTCCCTGGCCTTATCCTCGAATCGTTTTACATAGGCGCGAAGCCTGTGCAGTGTTTCATCCATGTCCACCAGCAACGTGCCGATGTCATGAAAACTTCTTTCGATGCGGTTGCGGGAGAAGTTGATCTCATCGGCATCATTCATCAGGTTCTTCAGCAGCTGGCTGGAGACTCGAACCTGCTCATCCACGGCAGCCTGGATGTTCTGCACGGCCTGTTTGGCCGCATTGCCCACTGCCACCGGGGGCGGCGGCGCCTGGAAAGGTTGCGGTTCCTGTTTCGGCGTCGCCACTACGCTGCTTTCGACTTTCGGTGCGGCAACCTCCGGAGCTGATATTGGCGCGGGTGCGGGCGGCGCCTGGCCGGCGGCGCGGACGATCATTCCCTTGTCGTCACGGCTGTACAGCCGGTAGATTTCCTGCAGGCCCTGCATACGTTTGTCACATTCAATGAAGAATTCGGCATCATAGCCCTGCTTTGCGTTGCGGGCATCGATGATGAAGGTTTCGAATTCATGGGCGCCCTTGCTGAGTGCCATTTCGCGCACCAGGGCGGAACTGCCCTTGAGGGTATGCAGGTGACGCAGGTATTCGTCTATGACGCTTTCATCGCCTTCCTGCCAACGCAGGTAAAGGCCGTCGATCTCTTCCAGGATTTCCTCCGCCTCGTCGAGGAAAATCGCCATGAGAGTCTGGTCCACCGGCTCTTCCTGGTCCGGCGCTGCGGCCTGTGGCGCCGTTGCGGTTTCAGTTTCGGGTTCTGGCTCCGGTTCGGGTTCCGGCTCCGGCATCGCCATGACAGGCTCAGGTACCGCTTCAGGCTCCTCATGGGCCTCTGCGTGCGGCGTTGACTGGAGTACTTCCTCGACGGCGGGTGCGGGAGCACCTGGCTGGCGCACGATACGGCCGGAGGCATCGCGGCCGTACAGCCGGTAGATTTCGAGCAATCCCTGCAGCTTGATGTCGCAGGCGGCAAAGAAATTGGCATCGTAGCCCTGCCTGGCGTTGCGGGCGTCGATGATGAAGGTTTCGAATTCGTGGGCACCCTTGCTGAGCGCCATTTCCCGCACCAGGGCGGAGGAACCTTTCAGGGTATGCAGGTGGCGCAGGTATTCATCGATGACGCTCTCGTCGCCGTCCTGCCAGCGCAGGTACAGGTCATCGAGCGCTTCCAGGATTTCATCCGCCTCGTCGAGGAAGATGGCCATCAATTCCTGGTCGACCGGTTCTTCGGGTTCAGCTGCAGGCGGTTCCGGTACAGCGGGCGCAGACGCTGCCGGATCAACCAGAGCTGCGATTTCTTCGGTCATCTCTGGCGCTTCGACTGCCACCGGTTCGGCCGCTTCGATTGTTTCAGGAGCTTCCGCAGCAGCCGGTGCAGGTGCCAGGGCTGCCAGCAACTGCTCACATAATGAGCCGCTGCCAGGCATGTCCTTGCCGGCTGCCAACTGGTCAGGCATGTCGACCAACCAGGCCCTGGCCTCGGCCAGTAATGCCCTGAGCTCGTCACCGGTCAGTGAATCGGCCTGTTCCAGACGGCTATAGGCAGCCTCCATGCTTGCTGCCAGCCTTTCCACGTCCCGCATGTCAGCCACTTCCGCTGCGCCGGCCAGCAACTGCAGGGACTGGACAACCTTGTCCAGCTCGCCCTCCCCGGCATCATTATCAATCCTGGCAACCAGATCGCGGGCCTCACGAATAAATCCGGCCAGGACGGGATCGAGGGTATCGACTTCACCGCTGTCTGCAGCGGGCGGAATGCCAGGTTGCAGCAATGCCTCATCCAGGTCAGCCAGCGCCTTTTCCAGGTCGATGGCTTCGAAAGCGAGATCGGTGTATTCCCCTTCACCGCCCCTGGCGAAATGCCGGGCCAGTTTCGAGGTGAGCAGGCAAAAACCCTGGAAGACAGCGGCCATGTCGGCGGAAATGGTCTTGTGCGGGTGCTGTTCAAGGAAATTTTCCATGGCCTTGATGGCATCGCTGTAATTCTCGAGGACCTGTACGCGGGAAATGCCGTACAGCGTGTGCAGCGGCACCTGGAGATCCGAGGTGGTCGGCAATTCATCATCGCCGGCAAGAATGCTCGACAACGCGTTGTTGATTTCTTCCAGTTCCAGGGCCACCAGGCCCATGTCCACCGCTTCGCCCCGGACGTCGGCTGGCTCCACGGCGTCGGTGGCGCGGGAGAATTCCGCGCCGGATATGTCCACTGACTCGCTCAGGGTCGGCACGCTGTCGGTGACGATGGGAATTGCGGGTTCTGCAGCTGCTGCGGCTTCCTCGCGCACTTCCCCGCCTCCGCCAGCGGCCTCGGACTGCAGAACTTCAGGTATCTTTACTTCGGCGGCGGCTTCCGGCGACATTAACCCCAGCGCTTCCTCGCACAACTGCCTGATTAAGGCTGGCTCCGGACCGGGTGTCTGCGCATGCATGAAGTGGGCTTTCATGCCCGGCAGGGTTTCCAGGACACGCCGGCTCAGTTGCATCACCGCCTCATTGGTGCCCTGCTGTTCACCCAGATAGTCGTAAAGTTTTTCCATGGCGAAGGACAAGGTGCCGATATCCTCGGCGGCTACCATGCGGCCACTGCCCTTGAGGGTATGAAAATACCGGCAGCAATCCTTGATGGCCGGTGGCTGCTGAAAATCCCCTGCGAGGCTTGTCATCTCCGCTTGCAGGTTTTCCAGGACCTCGTCGAATTCCTCGGCGAAGATCTCCTTGATGTCGTCATCGTCGTCATCTAGTTCTGCTGATACCTGCAACGACTCCATGACCGGCGCTGCTTCCACTGGCGGCGTTTCCGTCAACGGCGGCTCTTCCACCGCCGACATTTCCGCCGCTGACGCCGCTTCAGCCTGGACTGGCGGCGGGGGGGCTGCCGCCGGCGGCTCCGATACCGGCTGCTCACCGTCGTCAGCTTCTGACACCGCCTCTGCCCCGGACAGGTCCGCACCGGATTCCGGCTCCGGATCATCATCGGGCGGTGCCGGATGGCTGTCTACGAAAGCCTGCAGGGTGGCGGCGAAACGGCCACTTTTTTCCAGGTAGGCCTGGGAGTCCTCGTTTCTGCCGATGGACAGCTGCTCCAGGTACCAGAGCGAATTGATGACCAGTTGCGAGAGCGCGTGGAAGGATTCGTCGGGCATGCTTTCATCGACGCCATGAGCGACCAGGGTGACATAATCGCGAGCTGTAGCCAGGTATTGTTTCTGCTCCGGCAATGAAACGATGTTGAAGACGCGCGGCAGCTCATCAAGAACCCGCCTGGCCTGCTTCAGGTCGCTGCCCTGGCAGCCGTTTTCCACGTAGGTGTCGATGTCGGTGATCACCGTTTCCAGGAGGCTCATTGCGGTCTGGTAGACATGCAGGCGTGCCGAACTGAGACTGCTGGCTTCGGTGATTGCAGCTTCATTGCTGAAGACCTCGAGGGCCATGGTTTCCAGCTTGTCGACGAGCTCCTTGTTGACAACGAACAGAACGCCCGCCGTTTGCGACAGTGCTGCCTGTAGATCCTCGCTGGTTTGTGACGGTAGTGACTGGTCGATATGATCCGACAGGAATTTCATGCGCAGGAACACTAGTATTTCGCGCAGCCCTGCAATGCGCTGGAAAATCTCGCTGACTTTGTCATTGCTGACCTGGTTGCTCTCGATCAGCATGTTGATGGAATCAATCAGCGCCGTGATGTCTTCATTGATCAACTGGAGGCTTTTGCTCAGGGCGGCTTTGCGCGCGAACCTGACCTGGATGGCGCGGTATTGCGCTTTCATTTGCCGCGCCGCCTTCGGATCCATTGCGTACCACTGGCGAATGAGCGCCAGGCGCAATGATTTCGTTTCTGAACTGCCAAGCACGTCCAGCATGCGGTCGAGTACCTTGTCTTCGATCCTGTCCAGGTGGGATAAATCGCCCGTCGAAATCATGTGCAGGGGTTTGGCCAGCGCAATGACCGCTCTCACGCTGTTGTCATCGAGGCCACTGCCGCCCTGGGCCGCCTCTATGACCCCGGCAGCCAGCCCCCAGAGGGTACCGATGCGGTAATCCCTGAACATCTGCTCCATGTTCCTGACAACCCCACTCAGGGCATGCAGCGCTTTTTCGTTCTTCGGGTCTTCCAGTAATACCTTGCCGGCCTTCACGTAGAGCCCGGCCTGCTTTGCCAGGACTTCCTTCATCTTGTCGGGCGCACTGGCGAATTGCTTGCGGAAGCTGAGTTTTTGCCTGCCGGCGAGCAGGCGGGGATCGAAAATGGCCGCCTTGTCCCAGGTTTTCCTGATCTGGTTGATAAGAGGGCTTACCCTGGCGAAGCTGTCAGCGGATTCTTTCATGCCGTCCTCGATAAGGGCGGGCAGGTCAGTCACGGCGACAAAGGAGACCTGCAGCCTGGCGTCGAGCTTTTCGGATTCGAGGCTGGCCTGATTGAGCGTATCCTGCAGCAACGCGAGGATTTCGTCCGCCAGCATGGCAATCGCGGGATATTCCAGCAGGCGCAGCAGGCCCGGAATGATTTCGAAGGCCTGGACATGCGCCGTCAGGCCATCAAGGGATTTTTCATCCCCGGCCGGCGTGACGATGACAGTCTCAAGCGCATTGGCAAGTGCATCAGTCAGGCTCTCGTATTCGGTCTTTACCCGCTTGAGCGCTGAAAACCTTTGCCAATACTTCATCTGTTACACCTGTAGGCTTCTGGCATTAACTGTGTCCGTGGTGACCAGCCGTCTGTGCGGCAGTGTCCTGTTACTCTCAGGCTCTGGCGGCGCTAAGCCCGCCGCTCTCTGATTTTTTCTTGTCTTTGCCCGGCTTTAACGCACTCTTGGGATCGCCGGCATTCTTGACGAACCGGGTCTTGCCGGTATCCAGGCTGAAACCCGATACCGCATTTTGCAGGCGCTCGGTGAGACTGCCCAGGTTTGCCATGAATTCGCTGGTGGCCTCGATGCCGCTGGTGGTATTCGAGGTCATTTCCTGGATCACGTCCATGAAGCCCTTGATCTCGGAAGCCGCCTTGGTCTGGTTGCTGGAAGCTTCATTGATACTGTCGACCAGTTCCTGCAGCTCCTTGGATACCCGCTGGATATCATCGAGGGCGGCACCAGCATGCTGGGCCAGTTTGGTGCCTGCCACTACTTCGGAGGTGGTCTGCTCCATCGACTGTACGGCTTCCTTGATGTCGCCCTGGATCACTTTCACCAGGCTTTCGATTTGGCGCGTGGCATCCGCCGAGCGCTCGGCCAGTTCATGCACCTCGTCGGCAATCACGGCAAAGCCCTTGCCGGCATCACCGGCCATGGCAGCCTGGATCGCCGCATTCAGTGACAGCGTATTCGTATGTTCGGCGATGTCGTTAATCAGGGAGACGAATCCGCCGATTTCCTGCGAACTCTCTCCCAGGCGCTTGATGCGCTTCGCGGTATCCTGGATCTGATCGCGGATAGTATCCATGCCGGCAATGGAATCCTTCACCACGGCGGCCCCGCCGACGGCGGTTTCCACCGACTTGTTGGCCACGTCCAGCGTCTTCTGGGCGTTCTCGTTGACCTGCTCGATACCGTCACCGATCTCGCGGATCGATGCATGGACCGAGTTGATGCTTTCTGTCTGCCGCTTGGAAGATTCGGACAGCGATTCCACCGTCTGCTTGGACGCCTCTGTCGATGCCGTCACTTCATGGGTAACGCTGGTGATGGCAGACACCAGGTCACGCAGCTGCTCAACGGCGTAATTGATGGAATCGGCGATTGCCCCTGTGAAATCCTCACCCACGGTGGCCTTCACCGTGAGGTCGCCGTCTGCAAGGCTGGAGATTTCACTGACCAGCTTCATGACGGCTTCATTGTTCTTCGAGTTCTTCTCGGCAGTGACCTGCTCTGCTTCCTGGGACTGCCTGATCACCTGCTGGCCATAAGCCATGATGGTCATCAGCATGACCAGCAGCAAGGCATAACCGGCGATCGGGGAAGCCAGCTGCGACGCCCCGCCGGAGGAAATCATCCCGCCCAGCAGGGAGATCTCGGACAGCAGCACTTCGCTGCTGCTGACGATGCCTTCCACCGCTTCCATGGTAGCGTCGATATCGGGTACGGCCTGGATCACTGCAGCAGCCGGTGCCTGGATGCCGGAAATCATTGCCGAGACGTTGTCGAGGCTGTCACGCGCTGCCGTGGCGTTCACGCGATTGACGCCAAGGGTCGCGTTGCCGTTAAGCAGCGCGTTGTGGTTGTCCATGAACAGCCTGATGTCTTCCTGGAACTGGTCGACCTGGGCCGGCGCACTCTGGCCGGACACGATCTGGTTCAGGTTGAGCGCCATGCGGTCGGCAAGCCAGGCCTGGCGTTGCGCCGCCGCGGTGGTGGTCAGGGACTGGTTGCCCGCCAACAGGGTATCCACTACCCCTTCGTATTCCCGCTGCAGGATAGGAATGATGCCGCGCATGTTTGCCGCCTGGGAGTTGATGGCGGTTATGCGTTCCTGGTTCTGCAGGATCAGGCTGACCTGGCTGCTGACCAAGCTCCATGTGGTGGCGATGTCCGGAAACGCCTGCTGAATGACATCGCGCTTCCCTGGCAGATTGGCGGGAAATCCGATGCCGGTGTTGATGTAGGATGAGGCTCCGTTATTAATGAGGTCCCACGACGCATTGAAATCGTTACGCGCCCTGCCAAGGGCTGCGAATGCGGCAGTATCGCCGGCCGAGATGGCGCTGGCATGCTTGGCCAGCTCCTGTGAGAGAACCCGCAGATCGGAAATCTGCTGGTTGTAGACTTCGTTCTGCCTGGAGACGATATTGACAAAAATCTGGTTGACGACAACCAGTACCAGCGTCACGACGATGACCGCCAGGAACAGCTTTGTTTTTGGCTGTTTTCTGCGCCTGACCAGCAATCTCGAATTTTCCATCACTCTCTCCTACCTCTTCGGTAAACATTTTGCTCCGGTGCCAGGGTACAACCCGAAAGGCACCAGGTGTTTTACGATGAAACGCCCCCGGTTTCAGTTTCTGTTTCCAATGCCTGCTCGGCATCTTCTTTCGTTTCGGGCGGCAGGCGCGGATCCCGGCCTGTCATTTCATCAAGCATTCGGATTACATCAATACGCTGCCAGGTGGTGTCGTCGCTGACGATACTGGCATCGATGTAGTACAGCAGGGATTCCACGTCATCACCCGGTTCTTCAGCCGGCCTGAAATCCTCCAGCAAATATTTCTGCATGCCGACCACCTGGTCGACCCGGATGGCGGACAACTCGTTGTCATATCGCAGGATAATGAGCGGCCCTGCCGAATCATCCGAATTCTGGTGCAGGAAGCGATTGATGTTGTAAACAGCAACCAGCGCTCCCCGGTAATTCATGACCCCCTCGATCCAGTCGACGCAGCAAGGAATCGGCGTGATGTGCTTGTCCTCGATGACTTCGCTGACCAGGCGGATGTCGACCAGGCAATTGTTGCCACCAACGTCGCACTTGATGCCGTGTAAACGCTTGTCCTGGTCCGTATCCTCGGGAAGCCTGGCGCCCGCGAGGCGAATCCTCTCTTCGAGGAGCAGTAATTGCTGCAACGGTGTATGGAAGCCGCCCGCCTTTTTCATCAGCCCTGATGCTCCCCGGTTTCGCTCTGCGCTTGCGCATCCTGGGTTACCGAGGCCAGGGCCACGAACAGTTCGGCCTCGGAAAATCCCTTGGTCAGGTAAGCCTTGGCACCCTGCTTCCTGGCCCAGACCCGGTCGATTTCCTCGTCCTTGCGGCTCACG
>Ga0181580_10003074_pt1 | contig 13545 bp, 12 predicted proteins | sample 071ome_23_FD_132413 | JGI IMG/M metagenome (GOLD analysis project Ga0181580, IMG submission 132413) | Coastal salt marsh microbial communities from the Groves Creek Marsh, Skidaway Island, Georgia - 071403BT metaG (megahit assembly) | ecosystem: Environmental > Aquatic > Marine > Intertidal...
ATCTAATCCGTCGCGCCATCCACGACGACGACGACGACGACGATCCCCGCATCGTCGTCGGTCCGCGTCCGAAACCACCGCGCGCGCGTCTGTGTGTGCACGCGGTCGGTCGTCCCCCGACCCCCGCGCATCTTTAGAGAGTCCCCACACAACTGACGAGTCATGAACCATACAAGTACAAGTATCATTACTTTTCACAGGGAGGGAGGTTAGTACTGTATAAATTTTTCCTGATCGCCAAATCATCGATACGATACGTTTTCGGGGGGGATCGGACGGACCGACGGGCGGACCGACGGACGGACGGACGGACTGACGGACGGACGCGGCGCGGCGCGGCGCGGCTCGACGTCACACCGAGGAAGTGAACCATGCACGCCGCGCTCTCTTTCGTCAACACCGTCGGGCCGAGCGCCGTCAAGGTAGGGATCGATCGATGAAGTTTGTTTTCTCGCGTGCGCGCGCGCGTGGATGCGTGCCGGGCGTCGACGGTTCGTCGACCCGGACGTTCGGACGGATGGTTGGGACGCGCGCGCGCGGCGCCGCGCCGGCGGATGCGCGCAGAGGGGTGCGGGCGGGTTCGCGGGACCGCGCCGGATTGGGGGGGGTGCGCCGGGGGAGGGGACCGCGGACGCCCGGGGGACGCGCCGTTTATTTTTAATTGTAGTCCCTCGCGTGGGTTCCGTCCGGCGCTCGTCGACGGTATCGGCGTCGCGCGTTCGTGGATGGACGCCGGCGGGCGAGAAGCGAAACCCTGGAAAAAAGGGTGGGGTGCTGCCGTGAGAGGGGAGGGAAGGGGAGCGGCGCGTAGATTCGGATGTGCGACTGGGAAGAGGCGATAGACGACGCGAACGAGATGATTGACGAATGCGCGACTGCTTTCTTCGCACACAGCTTTCCGCGCCGACTGCGCGCACGCAAAAGCGCGCCTCCGTCGTGGTGCGCGCCGAGGGCGACGCCGCCGCCGCGGATGAGTTTACCGCGCTCAAGCCGACCAAGGTTAAGGATTTCAAGGATTTGTCCAACGAAGCGCTCTTGGAGGAAGTGACCAAGTGCAAGAAGATGTTGTTCCAGTTGCGCATGCGCCAATCCACGCGCAAGGAGTTCAAGCCGCATCACTTTGGCATCTTGAAGACCAAGGTTGCGCAATTGTACACTGTCAAGCGCGAGAGGGAAGTGGCTGAGGGTGTGTCGATGCGCGAATCCCGCGAATTGAAGTTCAAGGAGCGCGCGGCGAACATTTACCTTTAAAAATGTTTCCCTCCTATATTCTTTAGCCTTAATTCTTTAGACTTGAAATGCGAAAAACAAGCAACTGCGTTTGACCCTTTTGGCTCGTCGAGCCAGCAGCCACTCACTCGAAAACTTCTACGCAGTACATTTATTAAAACATAACACCTACAGTAATGAATGCAAACTAATGTGGAAGCAGATTAATCGTATCGCGAAGAATCAAGGATGCCCCAGAGATGAAGAGGAAGAGCACACCGGCACCGGTGATGCTTTGCTCAACCTCGACTGGGAGCTTTTTGCCGCCTCGGAGCGCCTCGATGGCAATGAGAAGAAGGAAACCACCATCCAAAGCGGGTAAAGGAAGAATGTTAACGATGGCGAGGTTGATGTTGATGACTGCGGCGAATTGGTACAGGCCGCTGATGTCGTTACGCATCACCTCAGCCCCAGTGGCGACAATCGCAATCGGGCCGCTCACCTGAGACTTGCTCTCGCCAAAGTTTGTGAACAGACCCGTCAGGCTGTTCCAAACCATGGACGAGAGTCTAGCGAACTCCTTCGTGGAGAGTAGGGCGGCTTCGAAAGGGTTTTGCGCCACGTGTCTATTGATGCTCGAATTGGACTCGAGTTTAACCCCAACTTTTCCTTCGCCGCCGACGCCGTTTGGACGCACTTGCACCGTCTTCACCTCAGGCGCGCCATCCACGCCGAGATGCATAATTTCAAACTTCATCAGCGCGTTCGGGGAATCCTTCACCATGGAGACAACCTTTGAAACAGATTTGCGAGCCGCCGGTAACTTTTCACCGTCGACGGACAATATGATATCACCCGCCTCGATGCCGGCTTCGCGCGCGACGGAGCCATTCGTAAACGCCCGAACCACGACGCCTGGCTCAAACTTTTGTTCATTAAACCCAACCGTCGTCACCTGATTGTACAAGATTCCGAACGCAAAAATCACATTCGCAATTATCCCCGCCGACACCACGATGGCTCGGTCTCGCACCGGCCTATTCCTCAAAAGATCCGGGTCATCCTCCGGGTACGGGCAGTCCTCGTCGTCATCCGGAAACGCCACGAACCCCCCGAGCGGAACCGCCTTGAGGCTGTACTCCACCTCTGGCCCGCGATACGTGAATAAATTCGGTCCAAAGCCAACAGAAAACTGACTCACGTGTATCCCTTGCGATCTCGCCGCGAAAAAGTGCCCGCACTCGTGCACGGTGATGATCACAGCCAAGACGGCCACCGCCGTGAACACGCTCCCGGGTCCGGCGAGGTCGAAATCCGTCCCAATCAATCCCGGCACCGCCGTCGTCCCGGCGAGCGCCGCGAACGACCCGACCCGTTCGATCCCCGCGTTCGTTTTCCTCGACCGGCGCGTCTCCGCCGCGCCCCCTCGAGGCTCGGCCGCTTCGATGACCCCGTCGTCCGCGTCGTTAGCCACCAAAAGATTACAGTGACGATTACGCCCATCCTTCACCGACGACGACGACGACGACGACGACAACGGCGACGACACCGCGGTTACCGACCATCGACCGCGATGCGTCCTCCTCTTTTCCTTCCCGCGAACGACGGAGGGCGATGCGAACCGGGGACGACCGGTCCCGACGCCGCGCATCGTCGACGTCGTCGTCGTCGTCGCGCGCATCTTTGACGTCCATGCTACTCGAGCGGGATTTTAGCCATCAAAAATATGAAATAGAGTTTATTTAGATTTAAAACATATACAGTACGTGAAACAGGCGGCACCTGGTGTCTTTGAACTGTATACACGCACAGCACGCATCAATCGGAACGGAACGGAACGGAACGACTTCCCCCCCCGCGTGTGTAAATTTTGAATCATGAATCGTCAACGTATCGAACGGCACCCCGAATGGTCGTTGAAAAGATGCGTGCCGCGTCACGCGCGTCGTTTCAAAGCGAACGACGACACTTCGAGTCGCGCGCCGACGACGGCGACGGGAACGGGAACGGAAACGCGGGGTGGCTCGCGACGACGGAGGACGGGTGCGCGCCCGCGCCTTGGTCTCGTTCCGTCGTTCGTTCGTCGGTGGCGCGGTCGATTCGATTCGACTCGTTCGAAGTCTTTTTTTGATTTTTTTGCATCGCTCTTGTGCGACTAGATTGTTTTAGAGGGGGGGCGCGCGCGGGCGACGGACGGACGGACGGACGGACGGTGAAGAGGAAGACGAGATGATGTCGCCGACGGCGTGGTTGACGAAGAACGTCCGGGAAAAGGTCACTGGGTTGGCTCGCGGTGGGGAGGCGATGAAGCGAGACGCGCGGGAGAGGGGGAGAACCGACGGGGAGGATGTTGGTCGAGAAGGAAACGGGGAGACGCGCCGCGTCGTCGGAGAACGGTGGGTTCTCGGTGAAAGACTAGGGCGAGGGTCTTTTGCGACGGTTTGGCGCGGGAGCTGCGCGAAGACGGGACAGTGCGTGGCGGTGAAGGAGATTGCGTGCGAGAGATTATCCAAAAAACTCAAGGAGAGTCTCAAGCTCGAGGTTGAGGTGATGCGCAGGATGAGAGACGAGAACATTTTGCGATTCATCGACATGGAGACGAGTGGAGAAACGGTTTACATCGTCTTGGAGTACTGCGGAGGGGGGGATTTGAGCCAGTTTATCAAGAAGCACGGACGCATGGACGAAGCCTCAGCGAGACGTTTCATGAAGCAGCTCGCCGAGGGGCTTAGGGCGATGCGCAAGGCTCAACTCATCCATCGAGATCTCAAACCACAGAATTTGTTGCTCAGTTCGGATGGTTTGGACGCGGAGCTTAAGATTGCAGATTTCGGGTTCGCCAGGTACATCAGAGATAGCGAAGGAATGGCGGACACCGTGTGCGGTAGTCCTCTTTACATGGCTCCAGAAGTTCTAAACTATCAAAAGTACGACGCCAAGGCAGATTTGTGGAGCGTTGGGACGATTTTGTTTGAAATGTTGGTCGGCACGGTTCCGTTCACGGGACAAAACCAAGTGCAACTTTTGCGAAACATTCAAAAGACTGAATTCAAAATTCCCATGGAAATCGCGAAGGAGTTATCTCCAGAATGCATCAATCTCTTGAGAGGTTTGCTGCACAGAAACGCTGCGGACCGAATATCGTTTGACAAGTTTTTCAATCATCCGTTTTTCAAAACTGAGGTCGGTCTCGGTATCCCAAAGACTCCGTCGAACGCTGAAAAGCAACACGACGGCTCTTCGGGAAGTGGGCACAGCGACGAAAGCGAGACGATGACATTTGACATGGATATTGAAAGTAATAGTGTATCACCACCGAATGAAATGGATACGACGGCGGCGAGGACGGCGGCGAGGACGACGACGACACCAAGTTCAAAATCTTGGAATCGTCCGAGTTATCCCATCTCTGCGTCAAAGGCGCGAATGGATAGCTCTGAACGAGTGAACATTGGCTCTGACTATGTTTTGGTTTCATCTCCAGGTTCAATGCGACCCTCTTCGTTTCGCCCTTCCTCTTTGGGCTCGTCTCCTCTCTCTCGAATGTCGCCGAGTCCAAGTGATGGCCCAGTGGCGACATTTGGTGGCCGAGCGCGCGGCTCTCGCGACAGCTCTCCCGGAGAACAAGGGGTGTTTATGCCGCCGGCGAGATGCCAAACGCAGTCGCAAATACAAGCTATGCATCTTGGAGTGCGCGTCGGCGTACTCGAGAAGGCATCCGCTGTTTTGCGCGATACATCGATGGAGCAATGGAACCTCGGCAATAAACTTGAAGCCTTGGCGCTCGGGCTCGTATCACTCGAAGCTCTGCGCTCGGCGCACAAATTCGCATCTGAAATCTTCTCCATGGAAAGGAAGAACTCAATTGCCATGAGCGGCACGAGCGCGAGCACGAGTACTTCATCGAGTAACCACTCACCCAGTAATAGTTCGATGGCTGTGAGCGCCAAAAGGGCAACTGTAAGAATCAGGGAAGCGTTCTGCGCCGCGCATACTCGCGCGGAGAAGGCGGCGGCGGCTTGCCGCGCCGCCGGTTTCGATACGGATGCAACGCTTCCAGATGGAATGGAATTAGTGTACGAAAAAATATGCCGGCTCGCGAAAGAGGGCGTTCGCGAGGAGTTGTCGGAAAACAAACAAATTGCCTTGGACATTTACGGACGGGCGCAGACTCTTTTGCAGTTTTTGATCGGCGAGGCGCCGAGTTTACACATCACACCGCCGCTCGTCATCGATGGCAGCACGCACGCCCGACTCTCACAACTTTCAGCGACGCTCGCCTCGCGGCAGTCCGCGCTGAACCGCGATGAGTCAGCGATGATATGAATGTAGTTTAAGCAGATACATCGACGAAGCGCGCAAGCATGACGCAGACATCCTGTTGTAATATCATCACACATTTGTGTTCGGAGTCCGAAACACACTCGCGCACTCGCTCGTGGCTCGCAAGCCACTCTTTCCAAGCTCCCGCCAGTGTTCGCCTCATCGACCCTCTTCTCACGCGCTGGACTCGCTTGGAGACGATAAAGACACCTTCAGTGGGCGTTTCAGAGCCTTGAACGCTCGGCTTTCTCCAGAAGACGAAAGCGAACACGAAAGCGCGTCGTCCCTCAGCCGCCGCCGCCAGTCATGAAGTTTGACGTCAACGTTCTGCGCTACCTCGAGAAGGACACATGGCGCGTGCTCGTCGCGACAGAGATGGGCATGAAGAACCACGAGATTGTGCCCGTGCAGCTCATCAACGCCATCGCCGGACTCAAACGCGGTGGTGGCTTCAAGCACATCAAGGAGCTCCTCAAGCACAAGTTGGTGCATCACGAAAACAAAGAGTACGATGGGTATCGATTGACACCGCTCGGGTACGATTTCTTGGCTTTGAAATCGTTCGTTAATCGAGGAGTCATCTCGGGGGTGGGTAGGAAGATTGGTGTCGGTAAAGAGTCCGATGTGTACGAGGTCATCGACGGCGACGGGAGACAGATGGCACTCAAGCTCCACCGCTTGGGGAGAACGTCTTTCCGGGACGTCAAGAGTAAGCGAGACTACCTCGGTAAGCGAACTCAGTACAATTGGTTGTATTTGTCCAGGCTTGCGGCTCTGAAAGAACACCAATTTATGGTTGCTTTGCACGAGTACGGCTTTCCCGTTCCGGAACCCATTGACTTGAACAGACACGCAGTGCTCATGTCTATCGTCCGTGGCGCCCCCTTGAGACAGATTCGGAACCCGGAAAGAACTGGTGATATTTACCGCGACTGTATGCAAAACATCGTCAAGCTCGCGAAGCATGGTTTGGTTCACTGCGATTACAACGAGTTCAACTTGATGCTCGACGACAAGCAAAGGCTCGTCATCATCGATTTCCCTCAAATGATCTCCACGAACCACCCCAACGCCGAAGAGCTCTTCTGGCGCGATGTCAAGTGTTTACACAAGTTTTTCCTTCGGCACTGGGACTATCGCGCGGAGGAGGATCCTCTCGGCGAGCCTGATCCCGATTTCAAGGAGATCACATCATGCATAGATCCCAGTCAAGCGATTGATGTGCAGTTGCGCGCCAGTGGTTTCACAAGAAACCAAGTGCAACAGCTCGAGGAATACACTCAAGCGATTCATGAAAAAGGAAGAGAGTCTGACGATTCGGATGAAGACTTTGATTCAGAAGACGAGTCGGAGGAAGAAGAGGACGACGAGATTGATGAAGAGGGCGAAGAGATTGATGAAGAGGACACGCAACAGTACGACATGAAGCTCAATGACGATGAGATTGCGGAACTAGCGGCGCAAGTCCAGGCGGCGATAAATGATGAGGGTGATTTCAATCGACGAGGAACTTACGACGAGGAAGTTGTCCCGATGCAAAAGTTTAATCATAGAAAATACGATGAACCGTCGGCAAGCGGCTCGGAAAGCGCTGAGGACAAGAGACCCAAAAGTCCCGCAACAGCACCGACGAAAGCGGAGCTCAGAAAAGAACGCAAAGAAGCCGAAAGGAGACTCAAGATGGAGACGGCTTCAATGTTCTCTGTCGATCCAGTCGCGGCTGCTGAGGCGATTCGTCAGCGCTTAAAGCTGGAAAAGCAACGGAAAAGTGCGAGAAACAGCAATTACGTGTCAAAGGTGAATCACTCAAAGGAGAGGCACGGACGCGGTCACAAGGAGAAAATCTCAAAGACTGTCGATTCGTTCTGGGGCTAGAGGCGTTGTTGTGTACTCTCTACGCAAACATATATTTACACTTGTAATAAAGACTCCATAGAATTAGTCTATTCGGATGAAGCTGCCTTCCATCGCAGGTATGAATTCATGTACTCATCCAATGAACCCCCTAACACTTTTGCCACGTCGCTCGTCTCCTCACCGGTACGCACATCTTTTACGAGCTTGTACGGGTGTAGTACGTAGTTGCGTATTTGCTGTCCCCATTCCGCCTTGACGACATCGCCACGAAGAGCAGCGATGTCCGCCACGCGCGCCTCTTCAGCGACTGCGATGAGCTTCGCCTTGAGACGGAGCATCGCCGCTTGCTTGTTAGCCTGTTGCGTCCTATGCTCATCACACTTAACGGAAATACCAGTCGGAACGTGTTTAATTCGCACGGCAGTCTCGAGTTTGTTGACATTTTGCCCGCCAGGACCTCCGCTTCGCATTGTCGATACTTCCAAGTCACTATCCGGCAGACTCACCACCTCATCCATGTCATCCTCAAACAGGGGTATGACGTCCACCGCCGCGAAACTGGTCTGCCTCGTCGCGTCTTTGTTGAACGGACTCTGTCTGACGAGTCTGTGTGTACCCTTTTCGGCGCTCAGGTAACCGTACGCATAGCGTCCGTCCACCTCCAACGTCGCCGTCTTCAAGCCCCCGCCTTCACCCTCGAGTCGCTCCGTCACGCGCACACCGAACCCTCGTTTCTCGCACCAACCCAAATACATCTTTTCGAGCATCTCCGTCCAATCCTGCGCGTCCAATCCGCCAGCCCCGGCGTAAATTTGCACCACGGCGCCAAATGCGTCGTACTTACCGCCCAATAGCCGTCTCAGTTCCCACGCGTCCAACGCGCTATCCAACGCATCCACGCTCGCCACCGCTTCATTCAACATCTCATCCATCTCACTCTCCACCTCTCCAGCCTCTGCTAGCTCCAACGCCGTCCTCGCATCGTCCACGTGCGTCTCAAACGCCCTCGCCGCTTCCAACTCTTCCCTAGTCTCCGCCAACTCCGCCATCACCGTCCTCGCCCTTTTCGGCTCATCCCACAAATCCCCCGCCCCGCTCGCCGCATCCAACTCTTCGTACCTCGACCGAAGTCCCGCGACGTCCGCGATCGCCAGCGCCGCTTCCACGCGCGTCTCCAGTTCACGCAGTCTCCTTCGAACGACCCCGACCGTCTCAAACTCAACTTTTCCAGAAGAAGACGACGACCCACCACCGCTCCCACCGGCCGACGCCGCGCTCGACATCCTCGTCGATACCCCCGTCGTCGTCGTCGTCGTCGTCGCCCCTCGCCCCCGGGTTCGTCGAAGGAACACCGCTCCACCGCGAAGCGCAAACATCATCATCGTTCGTTGCGTGCGCGAGTGCGCGAGTGCGCGAGTGCGAGTCCCATGTCTAACAACGACGAGTCCCGAACCAAGAGATGGAATTTCCACAACCGTGTTGAACCGCACGCGCGCGTGGTCGACTGAGAGACTGAATCGATCCTTTCGCGACGCGGTCCACTCCTCAGTCGTCGAACGTCCCGACGTGGACGATGCGAAGGATGACGACGACGCCGAGTTCGTTATCGACGCGAGGACGAATCGTCGTGCGACGAATCGTCGAACGACGAACGACGACGACGACGACGACGACGACGACGACGACGACGAAGAGAACACCGCGGGTCGGTGGGAATGGGAATTGGGAACAAGATTACGCGCGTCGGCAACGTCGAACGCGCGTCGGCGGCGGCGGCTGCCGAGCGTTGGGAGCGACGACGGGTGAAGGGGATAAAGAGAATGAATGTCGTCGTCGTCACGAGGAGCGACGAAGGGTGAGGACGTCGGAACGCGCGATGTTGGTGATGCGCGGGGAGAGTGTCGTCGAGGACGCGGGTACGAAGAAGAGTGGTTGGGAATCGCCGTCGCTGAGGTTGAGCGCTGTCGGAAGCGCGTGCGTCGCGGTGTTCGCGCTCGGGGGTGGATGGGCGATGCGACCGCAAGCTGTGGTGGCGTCCAACGGACGGTCGAGCCTGGCGAGGAAGATTGATGACGTTAAGAATAACGGGGTGTACGTCGCGCAACGGGTGTTTGAGTGGCCGCTGTACGGTAAGATACTGGTGATCATGACGGCGATGGTGCCGCTCGTGCTCGGTGCGGCGGCGATATATAAACACGTGAGCGAAGAAGAGTGGGGGGAATCCATCGCAAAGACGTTTTACTGGATGAATGACGTTCCAGGTGCCGATAGTACCGCGGAAGAGAGCCTGAAGACCATCATCGTCGCGCAACTCATCGTCTTCATCGGCATGTTTACCTTTGCCATTCTCATCGGTGTCGTCTCTGACGAAATCGCGAGCAAGGTTGACGAGGTGAAGAATGGAAACAGCAAGGTTTACGAGAAGGATCACACCGTGATTGTCAACTGGAACAAGCAATTGATTCCGTTGCTCAAGCAAATTGCCGTGGCGAAGAGCGAAGGCATTGGTTTCCAAAAGCCCGTCGTGCTACTCGCCGCTAGAGACAAGGGGGAGATGGATAATATCATCGCTGATGAGCTCTCTGATTCCCCTGAAATCACAATCGTGACTCGACAGGGTCAAGGTTACGACGCAGAAGATTTGGATCGCGTCAACGCGTGGAACGCCGAACGCATAGTCGTCTTGCACGAGGACGGAGACGACACAGGCACGATTGAAAGCAACAAGGCTGCGACCGTGCTCAACGTGAGGTCAGACGTGAACACGAGCGGCAAGCAACCCGACATCATCGTTCAAGTGCCTCATCGTTTGAGTGATCACGAAAGCCACGTGACTTTAGCGGTTGACTTGACGAACAGATCAGACAAGAACGCCGGCAAGGTGGCGTTTGTAAACGGGACCTCTGAGCTCTCTAAACTCAAGGCATTTTCAGTCATGCAACCAGGAGGATGTCGACTCTTCGAAGATCTCATGCTTCAGTCTGACGAAAGCTGTGAGTTTTACACCTTCTCCCATCCTTCTCTCGCTGGGAAAACCTTCAGAGAGGCGTGGAGAATGTTTAACAGCGCCACGCTCGTCGGGCTCACCTCTGATAGCGGTGACTTCATCTTGGGCCCGGGCGACGACCATCTCATCTCCTCGAGAGGCGAAGTCGTGGTGATTGCGGAGAACAAGTCTGTCATTGAAAAGGAATTCCGCAAGAGAAAAGACGGAGTGGAAGACGTCTTCATACCGCAGTCTGGTAGTCAATCGGTCATCATGAAGAGGTGTCCGATCAAACTTCCCGCGGCTCGTAATATTTTCATGTTGGGATGGAACTCTGACAGCTCAGATTGCCTGCAAGACATGCTCACTTTGGCGCCTCCGGGATCGAAAATCACCGTTGTTTCGAACGCTGACATTCCCGGACGAGAGTTGAAGGGCAACCAGTGCTGCGCCGTCAAGCACATCAAGGCGGACGCCATGGAACGAGCGACTCTTGAAAAGCTCAAGATTCAAGAGGCGGGCTCCGTCTTGATTATGCCTCCAGATGGTCCGAATGATCCCACTAGCAGCTACGCCCTGGCATCGGTCATGCAAATCGCTCACTTAGCAAAGACCGCGAACACGGGTCACGCTCCACACATCGTGGCGGAATTAGACGAAGAAGTGACCAAGAGAGTGGCGGAGGATGTTTACGCAAACATTGGCACGCTCGACATCATCTTGCACGACAACTTGATCGGCGGTGCTCTCCTTCAGGTTTCGGCAAACCCAAAGTTGGCCGGTTTGTTTGACTTTTTGCTCGAAAAGGATGGTAAGGAGCTTTATATTCGTCCGTACGACGAATTCAGCGTCGAGGAAGACGGCGAGTTGACATGGGGCGTGCTCTGCGAACGCGCGCGAGAGCGCGACGAAATCGCTGTCGGCGTCTTGCTTTCAAACGGCATGCTGAAAATTTCCCCGAGAAAGGACACCGCGCTTCGGTTGTGGAAGGGTGATAAGATTGTCGTTCTCGCCGAGGATTGGTGGACGAATAAGAGCGTCAAGGTGAAGCAGCGTTGATAGGTTGAGTCTTCTTCTCGCGAACAATTTTACAACAGGTAATACACAACGCAACTAAAACGCTCTAAAAGTTTTTCCTCAGCATCCATCAACCCGGCCATCCGCGCTCTTCCTCTCCGGCAAACCCAACGCGTGACGCACGAGCGGTGACCGCGCCTCTTTCCTGTCCTCCGCATGCGTCCGAACGTACGCCAAACCGACGAGCACCGCAACGGTTGCAAAGACGAAACCGTGAAAGTGCCTCGGTAGTTTATTCTCACTCGCCCGCCTCGCCGCCGTCTCAGCCGCCGTGAACCCGCCCCAAGACGACGAAGACGACGAACGTAAGAGTATTTCTTTCGCGCGAACGATCGCCCGAAACCTCTCCCGATCCCCAGACACCGCATCCGGGTGCGTCGTTAACGCCAACGCTCGAAACTTTGCTTTGATTTCAGACGCATCCGCGCCTCGCCGCAGCCCCAACGCATCGTACGCCTCCGATTCCGTCGTCGGCGTCGGCGTCGGCGTCGACGTCGTCGTCGTCATGCCGACGCGTCCGGGTGGACGACCGAACGGGGCCCACGGAGCGCGGGGTGGCGGTGTGCAGAGCAGAGCTGTTGGTTGCGCGCGACGAACGCTTCGTCGGAAGTCAGAAATCATCCATCAGAGTGAAAATTGACGGTTCGTGAACCGTAAAAAATTCGAGGGGTGACTGACTGCGGCGGCGGCTCGAGACGCACGCGCGCGCCGGTGGCACCAGAACGCGACCCGACGACGCGAACACGAATAGGAATTCGACGCCGAAAGCGCGCGCGATAGATAAAACTGAAAGCGGCGCGCAATGTCGAGCGCGCTTCGAAACGCGGTGAAACGCAAGACGCACAAGGAGCGGTCGCAACCGAGTGAACGCAAACGCTTGGGTCTGCTGGAAAAGAAGAAGGACTACGTGCTTCGAGCGAGGGATTACCACAAAAAGGAGGATGCGATCAACGCGTTGAAACGCAAGGCAGCGTATAGAAACCCGGATGAGTTTTACTTTGCGATGCAGCGGTCGAAAACGGAGGATGGCGTGCACGTGGCGAGAAGCTCTGAGCAGAACAAGTACACAGAGGAGGAGTTGCGAGTGATGAAGACGCAAGACGTCAAGTACGTGCAGTTGAAGGCTGGTGTGGAGGCGAAAAGGGTGGAAAAGATGAAGAAGAATTTGCACGGTATCGGCATAGGGGATAAACGGCGCAAGCACACCGTGTTTGTGGATACGGAGGAGGAGGCGAAGAATTTTGACGCGGCGGAGCACTTTGACACGGCGCCGGAACTCGTCGGTCGATCCTTCAATCGCCCGCGAAAATCGCAGTTGGAGGCAGAAGACGCCGTCGTGGGCGTGAGAAATCAAGACGGCGGCGTCGGCACGAGCGCCGGCATCGTTCCTGAGATTTCCGTCAAAAAACTCGCCAGAATGCAACGCGGCGCGTACAAGACGCTCAGCGCGTACGACGAACGCGCCAAAAAGCTCAAGCAAATGTCTCAAGATTTAGCCATGCAAAAGATTGTCTCGCACGCAAAGGGACACAAGGTGAAAATCACCAAGACCAATCCAGACGGGACGACGTCTTCGCACTTTAAGTGGAAAAAGGAGCGTCAAAAGTGATTCTTCCTCCAACTCGTCTCAGTATTCTCGCCCGTCGTCCGCGCGTGGGCCAGCTGTTGTAACAACTGTTTTTAGACCCTCGAAAAAAACAGATTGACCGCTCGTGACTCGAACAAACACGATTGGGTAGATGTACCGTAGGAGTGCTTGAATCTCGTATCAGGAATTTCCTGATACGTATCAGAATCGGCAGTTTTCACACTGTTTGCACATACAAAAAGTCTGATACGTTGATACACTGATACGGTATCAGCCTGATACAGGTGCAGCAGGCCTAATGTACCGCCGGTACAGTACCGGCGTCAGTGGCGCGAATCGGCGCGAGAGAGAGAGCGCGACGCACGCCCGACGACTCGCGAGCGAGACGGCCAGCCGCCGGCGCGCGAACGTGCTACGCGGAAACTCGCGGTCGACCGCTGAGCGAACCCCGAGGTCGGATTTCGTCGGTCGAGTGTTCACGTCGAATCCGGATCCTTCTCTTTGG
>Ga0181580_10003079_pt1 | contig 13538 bp, 10 predicted proteins | sample 071ome_23_FD_132413 | JGI IMG/M metagenome (GOLD analysis project Ga0181580, IMG submission 132413) | Coastal salt marsh microbial communities from the Groves Creek Marsh, Skidaway Island, Georgia - 071403BT metaG (megahit assembly) | ecosystem: Environmental > Aquatic > Marine > Intertidal...
CAATGCAAATAATCGCATTCGAGTAAATAACGGTTTTCACATGGTTCAATCTCCCAGTGGTGGAGACCTGTTGGGAACTCGAATCGAGAGTCAGATCCCACGGTTTGGTAATGTGACGCATGTCTGGGCCGGTAAAGATCTAGGTCGCAATGTCAGTGGATTCAAAAACAACGCAGCTCTGGGATCACTTACCATTGACGGTCCCGTAGGTGCCAAAGCCACATTTGCATCGAGCATTGAAAACGGCGCTTTGTATGTCGATTATCTACAATTTAGCGATAATTTTGCTGCTAACTGGGAAACCACCGTCAAGATTTCCGATGGTTTAACCATCTATTTCGGAACGTCGAATGTCCCGGTTGAGGATTTGGATGGGGCTTTTGGAGGCAAGCTTCAATGGGTTCCGCAGTATGCTGGTCCGGTTAGTGGAGTTCCAGTGGTGCTTTCTGACGGAACTTCAATCCTTGTGAATCAGTCACGTAAAGAAAGTTTATTGTTGGATGATGACGGTGATGGGGTGGCTAATGGCATTGATGTAACACCTTTTGATGGAGTCGTTCTTAGCGAAATCACCGTTCAAAACGGAAGCCAGCAGACAGCCAGTATTTCCTGGATGGCAGCTGGTGGAGCAACTTATCGAGTTGAGTTTAAGGATCAAGTTTTCGATGAAAATTGGACCTACCTAAGATCGATTTCAAACTCGTCACGTGAACGTCAATTAATAAGCGTTGAAGATAACGTAGGGTCCGATAATGAGGGCAGGTTCTACCGTGTGAGCTACGCACCTTGAGAGCACTCTTTACAGTACCCCCTGTAATACTAATGAAAATAAATTTAAATAGGATACACACCCAGGGTATGAAGCAACTAACGAACGGAATCTTCTCTTTTTTCTTGCTGTGCCTGATAACAAACGCACAGGAAGGTTCTCCATGGATATCCTTGAATGGAAATGATGTGCATCCCACGCGTATTGTTGCACGTTTAAACAACCAGCGTCCTGATGCAGTGAATCAGGGCGGTGTTCAATCAACTTTGAACGCTGCTGGTTCATCAGTGATTCAACAGTCCGCCGGTATACCCGGTTTGCTCGTGCTGGATCTTCCGGCATCTTCAGCCGCTCCAAGAGGCGCCTACCGCCCGACACCTAATGAAAAAGATCAAGTAGAAGAGTTGCTGGCTCGTATCGAGGTGTTGAAAAATTCTGGTCATTTCCAGTATGTGGAACCTGACTATGTTTGGAAAGTTTCCCAAGACGCGCCGGATCCGGCATATACCGATGGTCGACTTTGGGGGCTCAAAAATACCGGACAAAATGGCGGAGAAGAAAATGCTGATATCGACGCGGATTTGGCGTGGGATGTGACCACAGGCTCCAAGGATGTGTTAGTCGCCGTTATTGATACTGGGATTCGATACACTCATCAGGAGCTTACCGGCAATATGTGGACCAATCCTGACGAGATCCCTGATAATGGTATCGACGATGATTTCAATGGTTGGATTGATGATGTCCACGGTATTAACTCCATTCTGAACACTGGTGATCCATTGGATGTTGATGATCATGGAACCGCAGTTGCATCCATTATCGGTGCATCTTCCGATGATCTTGATGTGGTTGGAGTGGCATGGGAAGTGGAGATGATGGCCTGTAAGTTCCTGGGTGCCTTTGGGGGAACCACTTCAGACGCCATTGAATGTATTGAATACGCCGTCAGAATGGGGGCTGACATTATCAACGCCAGTTGGGGTGGCCTTCCATTCTCACAAGCACTTTTTGATGCGATTGCTCTTTCACAAGATGAAGGAGTTCTGTTCGTGGCAGCAGCTGGTAATGACGGATTAAACACCGACATCTTTGCCAACTATCCCGCCAGTTTCGATTTGGATAACATCATCTCAGTTGCCTCGATGAATCGTTATGACCTCATCGTGGATGGATCCAATTTCGGTGTGTCTTCAGTCGATATTGCAGCTCCTGGAGCTGAAATATACGTTGCAGGAAGTGGTGATGATGCAGGTAATCTTGGAACCGGTTCAGGTGCGACGACCGTAGCTCCCGATCAAGACTATGACTTTATAGACGGTACCAGTTTTGCAACTCCCTTTGTTACAGGTGCCGCTGTTTTGATTAAGTCGGTTTTCCCCGATTCATTAGCTTCTGAGTTGAAAGAGCGGATACTTACTTCTGCTGTTCAATCTTCCGCTTACCTGAGCAAGGTGTCGTCTGGAGGTCGTCTAAATGCTTTTGCTGCTCTTCAGGTAGAGCCGGATGGAACATTGGAAGCCACCGTAAATCCACCTTCGCAATCAGTGCTTTTAACGAGTACCACACAGGAAGTTTTTGTTCGAGTAACCGATCTGATCGGTATTCCTGACGCCACAGTCACTGCAACCACACCGGATGGAACCTTAATTAACTTCAGCAACAGTGGTGACGCTCCTGATGTTAAAGCCGATGATGCCATCTACAGTGCCAATTTGGATTTACCAGGGGCTACCGGAGATTTTGAGTTACTCGTCAATGTCGAAGCCACTGACAAGACACCAGTTCAAATTGCCCTGAACTATACTTTGGTTCCATCCCCATCAAACGATGATTTCCGCTTGGCAACCAAGGTTGCGCCATCGGGTGGCCGTTTTCTTACCAACAATCAATTCGCTACCAAGGAAGAGGATGAACCGTTGCACGGCGGCTTTTTCTTCTCGGACCACTCTCTTTGGTGGAGTTGGTCACCAGCTGCCTCTGGTCCGGTTATTATTGATAGTTCAGGAAGTGGTTTCGACACGATCGTGTCTGTTTATGAGGGCAATGCGATTGATGATCTTCAGGAGATCGCCACCGTGGACAACAGTGGCTCCAGCAAGGCTGGGTTTATGAATCTCGACGTGGTGAAGGGGAACAGCTATCGGATCGTCGTGGCGAGTCATGAGGAAGGTTCAGCTGGCACGGTTCGTTTGAGGATTGAACCTAATGGTATTCCGGATCTGCTGCCTCCCGTTGTTAAAATCAGTTCACCTTCGACTGGCTTGATCACCACTCAACGCCAGATAGTGGTCAAGGGCTTTTCGTTTGATCCTGAACCGGGGGCATCCGGCGTTCAACAAGTCCAAATCCGTGTGAACGGGGAAATTTCCGGCGGCGCTGCCAAGGGGATTTCAGATTGGGAAACCATCGCCTATTTGGTTCCCGGTTTAAATACCATTCAGGCTCAGGCAGTGGACTTTGCCGGTAATCGTTCATTGGTATCAAAGGTTCTCGTTTCATACGTAGTAGCGGATCCTGCTAATGACCATTTGAACAATGCTTTGATCTTGGATGGAGTTGAGGGAGACATTGAGGGTGATACTTCTAATGCAACTAAACAATTTGGTGAACCCTTCCATGCTGGAAATGCCGGTGGTAAATCCGTTTGGTATACCTTCACCCCTGAAGTGAATGGAACTTTGGACCTGGCCGTTCGCAGAGGACGTTTCGATACTTTGATGGCCGTTTATACAGGCACGAAAGTAGCGGATTTGGTCACCGTGGCTGCCAATGATGATGCATCGCCTAATAGTTCAGGCAGCCGGATTAGCCAAGCTCTGGAAGGCGGTAAACAGTATTGGATCGTTATTGACGGGTTTGGTGGAGCAAGCGGATCATTTGGAATTCGCTACCAGTTTTCGCCTTCTGATCTTCGACAATTGGATCTTGTCGCGGGCGATGGCGGAAGCATTGATGGTCCGTCCGGTTTGTTCGGTGTAGGAGCCGATGTTGAACTCACTGCAGTTCCTGATACAGGTTATCAGTTTGTTGGTTGGTCCGGAAGTGTTGATTCTACTGATAATCCCATAAAGGTGATCGTCGATAGCAATATGGAACTTCAAGCACAATTTGCCCCGATCACGGTCAGTGATGACTTTGAATCTGGGTCGTCTTCATTGAATTTTCAAAGTGAAGGATCCAACTGGACGGTCACCGATTCAATGAGCTTCACCGGGAGTCATTCTTTGATGTCAGGCCCCGTAGACAACGGCCAGTCAACGTCACTTGTTTTAAGGCAGAATCTCACCAATGGCCGTGGTAAATTCGATATCAAGGTCAGCACAGAGGAAGGTTGGGATGTTGTTTATTTCTTGATTGATGGTCGTCTGGTCAACGAGTGGTCCGGGGAATTGGACTGGCAGCGATTTGAATTTGTGACGGAAGCGGGTGAACACGTTTTGGAATGGCAATATGTTAAAGACTTTTCAAACAGTGAAGGGCTCGATGCCATCTTCCTCGATAATATCGATCTTCCGCTGGAAGTGGTACCAGCACCACAGCAGACGGCTTCGGTATATGTTTCACAGGGTGATCTGGGTGGTCTTGATTTCGAGATCATCGGTCAACCCGATCAGGAATACATTCTTGAAACCTCCAAGGGATTGGATAAATGGCAGCAAATCCACAGCGGGCGTACCGATCATGAGGGTAGATTTCAAGTTCGGGGTGTGGACAATGGTGGCAAATCCCAGTCCTTTTTCAGGGCGGTTGCCGAATAAGGATGACTTCAATTTAGTTTAGAAAAGGAACCGCCACGGCGGTTCCTTTTTGTTTTGTATGGCATGAAATTAGTTGGATTAACGGGAGGTATTGGATGTGGCAAAAGTTTCCTGTGCGGGCATCTGCGTGGTGTTGGGATGCCTGTCATTGATACGGATGACTTGGCTCGGCAACTTCTTCTTCCAGGTCAACCAGCTCTTGAATTAGTGCGTCAGCAATTTGGAGACGAAATTTGTTCGGCCGATGGAACCTTAGATCGTATTCGTTTGTCTCAAATTGTGTTTCAAGATCCGGACGCTTTAAAGAGGCTCGAACAAGTTCTTCATCCGCGTATCCGGGAGTCCTGGGAAGAAACCGTGCACCTTTGGAACCAGCAGGGAATTTCCATCGGTGTGATTGTCATTCCATTGTTATTCGAAACGGGTGCTCAAGATCGATTTGATGCGACGATTTCCATGGCTTGTTCCTTGGCCACGCAGAGAAGAAGATTGCGTGAAAGAGGGTGGGGGGAGGATCACATTCATCAGCGTTTGTCCGCACAGTGGTCTCTAGCATCCAAGGTGGCGGCCAGTGATTATATTATTTGGACAGATACCAATTTTGCTGCCACGATTTTACAGTGGGAAATTATTCGACAGCGAATAACAGATAAATCAGAGTAATTTTTCTTAGCCGTGTCTATGCAGTTTATCCGCAGATTTACGCGGATATAGAAGGAAGATCCATTCGAATGGCAGCTGAAATTTGGGACACTATTTGATGAATCACTTTGAAGAGATCAAATCTTGCTTTGTACCCAATATCTGCGTTCATCTGCGGATTCCTAATTGAATGATTTTGGCTTAGGATGAACCTGGGTGTTTCATTTGAAATGGATTAGATCAGGCAATTCTTCATTTTTCCATGGACCGAATACAAACTTATTGGAAATAAAAAAAATTATATTTAGTACAATTTCTCAAACAACGCAACGTTGACATGTGTAACGCAATTGTTACTATTGCCCAGAGATTCGAGTAGTGGTACGTTTCTTCAGAGGGGTTCCCCACCCCCACCTCCTTGGCGTCTGCTACTCGAGTCTTTTTTTTGCGAAAAATTTGATAAAGCTGTTGACGAGTATCATGAATTTCGCATACATTCCGAGTCCCGTTAGCAACGGGGGCGTAGCTCAATTGGTTAGAGCGCTGCCCTGTCACGGCAGAGGTTGCGGGTTCGAGTCCCGTCGCTCCCGCCATTTTTTATGGCGAAACATCGTAGATAAACAGTCTACCAAATTCCTTCCACTTTCCTTTCTCCGGAGCCCCTTGACTTTTGGCCCCGGCAAGAATTAATTGTCTGCCATTCTCCAGGAAAATGCCTCGGGTGATCCGAGTTTTATTGTCAATACCTTGAATCAAACTGCCCGATTCGCTTGAAAATATCGCTGTATTCCAATTTCCTTGTGCCATTCTGCCAGCCATGCAAAACACGGGCATGCTTGGATGCCAACAGAGAGTTTCCATTAAACCCCGGCCTCGTTCATCGTCTTTTATTTCACGTGTTTTTGTAGCTTCCGGTGATTGCCAATCAAATTCCTGCCAGGTTTGTTTTCCATTGCCGGCCATTGGATCTCTCATGGGACCCATGCCGCACACCAACAGTCTTTTGCCATCCGGGGAAAAATGCATGTCAAAAATTCCGCCTATGTAATGGTGACTTTTTATCACCCCCCAGCTTGTAAAATCAGGGGTATTCCATTCTCGCACCAACTCTTTTGTTTTTAGATTCCACACTTTGATGTCTCCCATCATATTGGCCGCAGCGAGATGAGTGCTGTCAGGGCTGAAGGCAGCGCTCAAAACAGGAGGTAGATGGTTGAATGCTGCAATGGTTGCTCTTGTCGTTGTGTCGAATACTTTGATGGAAGGTTCTTTTTCCTTTCCTGGTTCATATTTATATCCTCCGCACAGATATTGTCCCGTTACAGATGCTGCCAGGTGGCCATCGGGTGATGCTTTTAATTGCCAGGACCAGAAATTGTGAATTTTCTCGACGGCCAAGGTTTTGTTGGATTGAAGGTCATGCCACTGAAGAACCCCGTCATAGCCTGCAGATACGGCCATTTTACCATCCAATACCGTGACGACTCCTGAAGCGTAACTGGAATGGGTTCCCACTTGTTTCCATGACTCTTCAGCGGGATCCAAAAGCAGGACCGAGCCATTAAAGCAACTGACAAGTACATGATCGCTTTTGGGAATGGATGACAGCCCCAGTGCGGCTGTTGGGAGTTTGATTTCTTTGCTGAGTGATAGTTTCATTTGCAGGTGGTCGTATGGAACTCACATATGGTTTTACAGCAAGACTTCCTTGATGGGAGAGGCTTCTTGTTCAACCCGGTGGAATGTAGGGAGGCCGGGTAGGTCGTACGCAGCGTAAGGATCAATACCAAGTGCGGAAAAGAGGGTGGCAAACAGGTTTTTTTCGTCGAAAGGTTTGTCGATCACTTCGATACCGTCCTGATCCGTTTCACCGACCACAACCCCTTGCTGGATACCGCAGCCGGCCATGGCCATGCTCCAGGCATTGGGGTAGTGATCTCTTCCGCGACTGGCATTCAGCCATGGAGTGCGGCCGAATTCTCCCATCATGACCACCAGCGTGTTTTCCAGCATGCCTCGATCTTCCAGGTCTGTGACCAGTTGGTAGATGATGTTATCCAGATCGGGAACGAGCATCTGGTAGTTTTCATGTTGAAACACATGGCAATCCCAGGGCATGCCGTTGGCGACCATCACGAAGGGCGCGCCGTTTTCCACCAGATGCCGTGCGAGCAGTGTATGTTGACCGAAGGTGCCTTGGCCGTATCGTTCACGATCGTTTTGAGGCAGTTTCTCCAGATCGAACAGGTCCGCACAGCTCATGAGGCCCTTAACGCGTTCAAAGGCCGCATTCTGTGAGGCCGCTGCGGCGCTTTGACGTTCGTTTTCGAATTTTCGTGTCAGGAAGCGCCTCAGAGCTTCGCGTTCTTCGTGGTCCTGGGTGGTGATGTCAGAGAGCTTTTGAACGTCAGGTATCTTGTAATCACCACCGAGTCTGACGGGACCGTATTCCGCTCCTAGCCAGCCGGCCCAGTTGCCTCGTTTGAAGGATTTGAATTCATTTCCTTCGGGGCAGGGATCCAACAGGATGAAGTTGGGGATAGGGCTTTCCAATTGACCGAGTTGCTGGCCGAGGACGCTTCCCAAAGTGGGACGGACAAAAGGTGGGCGTGGCGCGGCTCCACGGTTCAACCGATCGATGCCTTGAAAGTGTTCGGTCGGCTCCGTTTTCATGGAGCGTATGACGGATAGTTTGTCTGCAATGGAGGCGCAGTGTGGCATTAGCTCACTGAAATGAATGCCCGGAATCCTGGTGGGTATATGACCAAAGGGACCACTGGTTGGGCGGCCTGGTTTGGGATCCCAGGTTTCAAACTGGCTGGGGGCGCCGCAAAGCCATAACAGGATGCAGCTCTTTTGTTGTTTTTTTGCTGCTTCCGCAAACATTTGCGGTGTCATTAATCCTGACCAACTGAACATCGAACCGGCTATGCCAGTGCCCAGGCCTTGCAGAAACTTTCTGCGATGCCATGTGTGTTCCGATTCCACACAGTGTGGGGAAGTTGATTGTGAAGGACGGCGTTTCATGAAATGTGCTTAATGGTTGGTCAGGAATTCGGCACTGGTGATCAAGGCCCACAACAATTGCTGGATGCCTTCTTCAGGTCGGTCGTTTCGTTCTGTCAGAAATTGTCTGGCGGCTTCAGATTCTTCCGTATCCGGCCAGCGGCCGTAAATACTGAGGAATGCCTGACGGATGCGTTGGTCAAAATGTTCGATGTTCTGCAGTTTTTCGGTGGTGTTCCCCGCCGATGGCTCCAGCAGGGACTGTACCAACGGTGAGTTTGACAGAAACATGGCTTGCTGGAGTGTGGCATTGTATTCAACCGGGAGCAGATCCGGGAAATGTTCTATGAATGACTGACGCAATGCTGCCACTTCCGTACCGGTCGATGGAGAAAGGGGATCATGTCCGGTCGCTATCAACAAGGACCGAAAAGCTGTTTCAGCTGAAAGAGGTTTCTCGACAGCCCACGCGAAAGTGTCCACCGCATGAGGTCTGTTGGAACCGCCCCAGGCGGAGCGTTGGTAGGTTTCGCTGAGTGCAATGGTGCGGACGAGGTGATGCACCTCATATCCATGTTCGGCAAAGTGAGCCGACAACCAGTGAAGAAGGGCCGGATGACTGGGGGGATGTTTCGAATTCATCTCATCCACCGGATGCACGATGCCTCGTCCCATCATGAGTGCCCAGATGCGGTTGACCATGGATCGGGCGAGTAGTGGATTTTTCTGCGTGACGGCATCTGCGAGGACTTCCCGGCGGGAGAATTTTGGGATGGATGGTTTTTCCGGAGCTTGTTCTCCTTCGGGTGGAGCGATCAGATAATACTCTGGCAGGTCGGATTCTTTGACATCGGGTTCCGGGCGTTTTTCTTCGACCGCGACTCCATTAAGAAAGGTAAGTGTTGCCGGTTGAGATTCTTTTTTCAGGTTGGCAAAACTGATGAAGCCTCCGATGGCTGATTCGGCGATGCCAACGCCGTTGGGGGTTTTGACGTTTTTGCTTCGATTGAATGCCGCCACCATGGCCCAATAATGTCCCTGCTTGATTTCATGCGCCAATGGGTGGTCGTGGCACTGTGCACATTTGATTTGGGTGCCGAACACGATGGGGGCGATGGCCTCAGCCATGGCCTGGTGGTTGTCTTCCCGTTCGTAAAGAAACCACAGACTACCCGGAGTCGACTTGGTTTCGTCTGGGCGCGCCAGGATGATTTGTCGAATGACCTGATCCCAGGGGCGGTTTTCGGCAAACGCGGATTTCAAAAAATCATGCCAACCATTCTCTCTGCGCTGATCTTCCCACCGCTTGCCTCGACGTTCCATCAGAAAGACGTCGAATAGTTCGGTGAAATGAACAGCAAAGGACTCGCTTTCAAGCAGCATATCCACTTCTTCGGCGCGCTTTTTGAGGGAGCCACTTCGCAGGAAACGTTCGGATTCCACTATCGTTGGCGGACGTCCGATGAGGTCCAGGTAGAGTCGACGCTGAAAGGTTCGGTCATCGCACACGGGCGTCGGTGAGATGCCCGTCCCCGTCAATTTAGCCTTGATGAAATAATCGACGGCTTGAGAGGGGGAAAGGGATGCTGGCGGGGCAATGAAGTCTCCTGGTTCCAGTGGAGACGGGGTTGTTTCCGCCCAGGGGGCTTCGGTCGTTACAGCGGGTAATTCCTTGAAATGAAGAATCCACTCCCTGATCAATTGGACGGACTCTGTTTCCAGTTGTTTTTTGGGTGGCATGTGAGGATCGGATCCCTCCAGCAGAACGGTGTAGACCGGGCTTTTGTCGGGCGTTCCAGCAGTCAGGATCGGACCGTTCTCGCCACCTTTAATCAGACCATGAAAGGTGCTGAGATCGAGATCTGCCTTACGTTTCAGCGGGCCGTGGCATTTGACACAGTGATCATTTAAGATGGGCTCTATATTCGTTTGCCAGTCAGGTCCTGTTTGCTCAGCCTGGACCAACCCAAACAGGCTGTATTGGATGATTCCAAGGAAAACAATCCGCCTCAACATCTTGGTTGCCGAATGTGCTGTTTGCCATTTCATGGTTTACGTGATGGATTGGATAAGATCCTACGCGATAAAACCGAAGAATCCAATGCTTAGTTCATCTGAATAAACTTAAGAAAATATAACATTCTGGTTGAATCGATTGCTTTCAGGGCAGATGATCGCCTCAGATCACCACGGAAACAGATATGAACGGGGCATTCAAATTAACGGCGGCGCCTTTTACGCCATTTCAAGCAGATGGAGAAATCAATGTCGATTTGGTTCTTCCAATGGCCGGCCATCTTAAGCGTTCGGGAGTGCATGCTGCGTTCGTGAACGGAACGACGGGGGAGTATTCCTCGTTGACCATGGACGAGCGTTGTCTGCTGACCGAGGCGTGGATGGATGCCGGACGTGAGCATGAGCTCGATATCATGGTGCATGTCGGAGCCAACAGCCTTTCGGATTGCGTCAAACTGACCTCGCATGCCGCCTCGTGTGGGGCCGACGCCATCAGCGCAGTCGCTCCCTCCTACCTGAAACCGGAATGTCTCTCGGTGTTGGTGGACTGGATGTCCGCCATTGCGTCCGAAGCTCCGGACTGTCCGTTTTACTACTACCACATACCAGGCCTGACCGGTGTGGACTTTTCCATGAGCGAGTTCTTGCGGGAGGCCATCAGCCAGATCCCGAGTTTGAAGGGGATCAAATTTTCCGCGATACAACCTGCTGAAATCCTGGAGTGTCTTCAATTGTTCGGTGATTCACATGAGATTTTTTACGGCAATGATGAAACGTTATTGGCCGGTCTCGCATTGGGCGTGCATGGGGCCATTGGCAGTACCTATAATTTCATGACCCCGGTCTATCTCGAGATGATCAAGGCCTTTCAAAGCGGGGATCATGCCAGTGCGCAAAAGTGGCAGTATCGTTCAGTGAAAGTGGTCAACCGCCTGGCTCAATCAGGTTACTTGCCGTCTGCCAAGGCCTTGATGAAGCAGTTCGGACTGGATTGCGGAGATGTGCGATTGCCCCTCGAGTCAATCAGCCATTCCAGTATGGAGCAGCTGCTTGAAGATTTGTTGCCGCAGTTCAAAGAACTCGGGATTCTATCCTGAATCTCTCCTAATCCTTTGATCCTCCCATATGGCATACTTCTTAGAGAAGGAGTATGCGTTTGTTGGTGTTTTCCTCTCCTTTTGATCTCAGCGAAATCATTTGAAGTGATGTTTGTCATGTTAATGTCATGAATTAGCTTAAGTAATTTAACTTTTCGTCGATAAAAGGGATGTCAATATGGGTGCGTGATTGGGGGAAACACCAAATCTTGTTGTATATGAAACATGTAAAAATATCCAAACGGCTTGCGTTGATTAGCTTGGCCTACTCCATCCCCTTGATTGCCATCGTGGCGATGTTGGTTTCGAACATTCGAGGATACATTTCTTTTGCCGAACAGGAAACTTATGGCAATGCGGTTCAACGGCCCTTGGCCAAATTATTGGATTGCATTCCCAAACATTACTTTGCGGTTACAGGAATGGGTGGCTCGGAATTGCTCAAACCTAATGTTTCAAGTATCGAAACGGAAATCGATCGCGCTTTAACGGAACTTGGCAACGTTTTGAATGAGCATGGCGAGGCCCTGGAATTCACCGATGAGGGATTGGCCAAGCGGGACCGAAGCCACGTACGTTTGAGCAATATCAAGGGTGAATGGGATGCATTGAAATCCACCAGGACTTACTCAGACGTCGAAGCCTTGCGCAACGGTCATTTTCATTTAATGGAAGATTTGCTGACGATTGTCGCTCATGCCGGGGATCTTTCAAATCTGATATTGGATCCGGATTTGGACAGCTATTATTTGATGGATGTCACCCTTCTGGCCATACCGCAGACCCAGTCCAGATTGGCCAAAGTGATGGACAAGGGAGCACAACTTCTTGAGCAAGGATCTTTTACTGACCAGGATCGCGCAAGCATGGCGGTTGCGGCAGCAATGATCCGCGAGTCCGATGTGGCTCGTGTTGTCGCCAGCTCAAAAACCGCGATCAATGAAGATTCGAATTTTTACGGGTTATCGGGAAACATGAGCGAGAAGTTACTGTCATCACTCGAGGCCTATGAACGATCCAATGAAGCATTTGCGGCGATGGCGCAGCGCATCGCCAATGGGGATGCGGGGGACTTGACCCAACAAGCTTTTTGGAAGCCGGGGCTGAGGCAAGACAATCTGCGCTGCAGTATTGGGAAAAAGCGATCACCGAATTGGACGCGCTGTTGGACATTCGAATCGATCATTTCAAGGGAGTTCAGAACACCCAACTGGCCGTATCCTTTTCAGTATTTTTGATGACGATGGTTTTTGTCATCTACAACAATCGAAAAATTACTCGCCCTCTGACCCGCATCATGGAAATCATGTCTGATTGTTCGGAGCAGACGCGGCATATTTGTGACGAACTGATGGGAGCCAGTTCGAAACTAACTTCAGGGGCCACCTCTCAGGCGGCATCCATTGAAGAAACCAGTTCGTCCATGGAGGAAATGTCCAGCATGACCCAGGCCAGTAGCAAAAATGCAAATCGAGCAAAAGAACTGGCTCAGGATGCCTGTCGGGCTGCGGACATGGGGGCTCAATCCATGAAAGAAATGGATCAAGCCATGGAAGATATTCACGCCTCCAGCGAAGAAGTGTCAAAAATTATTTCCAGCATCGATGAAATCGCTTTTCAGACGAATATCCTGGCTCTCAATGCGGCAGTCGAGGCGGCTCGAGCCGGTGATGCCGGCATGGGATTTGCCGTGGTGGCCGATGAGGTCAGAAACCTGGCGCAACGAAGCGCCCAGGCGGCTCGTGAAACGGCCGTCAAAATTCAAAACTCGGTCGATAACAGTGAAAGAGGCCAGGAGATCAGTCGTCAGGCGTCCGCGAATATTCAGGAGATCCTGGATCAAATCCGAGAAATGGACGCTTTGTCGAAGGATATTGCCATGGCTTGCAATGATCAGAGCAGCGGTATCAATCAGGTGAATCAAGCCATGACCGAGATTTGTAATGTGACTCAGGAGAACGCCCAGAACTCGCAGGATTGCTCGCGCGTGTCCAAGGATCTTTCCGATAAGACACGAGCCCTCAATGAAGCCGTCGATGAGTTGCGCATGATGACCCTTGGAAACCGATCGGTACATTCAGGATTGAGCAAACCCTCCCCTGATCGTTCAAAGAAGGAACCTAACCCGGATATTTCATCAAAACCAGAAATACCCACAAAATGGTTTACATTTTTGCTCAAGGATGAGTTTAGAGAGGTCAGACGCACCTTTTTAAGGTTCTTTTCGAATTGAGGATACACTCCCCC
>Ga0181580_10003081_pt1 | contig 13530 bp, 10 predicted proteins | sample 071ome_23_FD_132413 | JGI IMG/M metagenome (GOLD analysis project Ga0181580, IMG submission 132413) | Coastal salt marsh microbial communities from the Groves Creek Marsh, Skidaway Island, Georgia - 071403BT metaG (megahit assembly) | ecosystem: Environmental > Aquatic > Marine > Intertidal...
ACCTGTGCCCGGGCGGCCGACATGACCGCACATCAGCGCAAGCGAGATCAGGCATCGTGAATTATCCGTGCCATGGATATGCTGGGACACACCCATCCCCCAGAAGATCATCCCCGCTTTGGCGGTGGCGAAATCCCGCGCGACCTGACGAAGGGTCTCAGCAGGGATGCCGCAGATATCGGCCATTTTCTCAGGCGGGAATCCGGCCAGATGCGCTTTCATCTCCTCCCAGTTTTCGGTGAAACCATCAATATACTGCTGATCATAGAGTTCTTCTTCAACAATGACATTCATGATGCCGTTCAGCATGGCGACATCCGCACCGGGGCTGAACTGAAGCATATGCGTGGCGTGGCGCTTCAGCCCCTGACCCCGCGGATCCATGACGATCAGCTTGCCGCCGCGTTTGGCAAACTGCTTGAAATAGGTCGCGGCAACAGGGTGGTTTTCCGTCGGGTTAGCCCCGATGACAATCGCAACATCAGCATGTTCAATCTGATTGAAGGTAGCCGTCACCGCGCCGGAGCCCACATTTTCAAGCAGGGCCGCCACCGACGATGCGTGGCACAGACGCGTGCAGTGATCGACATTGTTATGGCCGAAGCCCTGGCGGATCAGTTTCTGGAACAGATACGCCTCTTCGTTTGAACATTTCGCCGAACCAAAGCCTGCCACCCTCGTGCCGGCCTGCTCGCGCTGTTTGGCAAGGCCGGAGGCCGCCACTTCGAGCGCTTCTTCCCAGCTCGCTTCCCTGAAATGGGTCAGCGGATCGGACGGATCAACATTCAGCCCCTTGGCCGGCGCATCATCACGGCGGATCAGCGGCTTCGTCAGCCGGTGGGGATGATGAATATAGTCAAACCCGAATCTGCCCTTAACACAGAGACGATTCTCGTTCGCCGGACCTTCAATCCCCTCAACATATTTGATTTCATCATCCTTGATCTTGAAACTGAGCTGGCAGCCAACCCCGCAATACGGGCAGACCGAACTGACCTCGCGATCAAAGTCCTGGGTATCGCCATGCTGATCTTCGTCCACCACTGTCGCCGGAAGAAGCGCACCGGTGGGGCAGGCCTGAACACATTCGCCGCAGGCAACACAAGTCGAGCTTCCCATCGGGTCCGCCATATCGAAGACGATCTCAGCCGTATGGCCGCGGCCGGACATGCCGATCACGTCATTCACCTGCACTTCACGACAGGCGCGGACACAGAGATTGCAGTGGATACAGGCATCAAGATTGACCCGCATGGCCACGTGGCTGTCGTCAAGAAGCGGCACTGAACCCGCCTCACGCGCGGGAAAACGGCTTTCTTCAACATTGTTTGCCGCTTTCATCGCCGCGAAATGAGACGAGCGGTCATGCGCCTCTTCCGGCTGATCCGCGGCCAGCAGTTCAACCACCAGCGCCCTTGATTTTGCCGCCCTTTCGCTGGCGCTTGACACCACCATGCCGTCGGTCGCAGACCGGATGCAGGATGCCGCCAGCGTGCGCTCACCTTCGATTTCAACCATACAGGCCCGGCAGTTGCCATCAGCCCGGTAACCTGTCGACGGCTTATGGCACAGATGCGGGATCTCAACCCCCTGGGCGTGCGCTGCTTCCCAGATCGTGGTCCCTTCAGGCACGGTGATTTCCCTGCCATCCAGCGTGAAGGTAACGGTTTTGGTCGTTGTTGTATCAAGCATGGCCCTGCCTCAGCTTATTTCTTCAGCAAAATGTTTCATTGTCAGCCGGATCGGGTTCGGTGCCGCCTGCCCGAGACCGCAGATCGATGCATCTTCCATCACCTGGCAGAGATCCGCGAGCAGGTCTTTGTCCCATCTCTCCTCCTGCATCAGCTGCACGGCCTTGCCGCAACCTGTCCGGCACGGGGTGCACTGCCCGCAACTTTCATCTTCAAAAAACCTTAGCATATTGAGCGCCGCATCACGAACACGGTCCTGATCCGAGAGCACCACCACCGCGGCGGAACCGATAAAGCTTCCCAATGGCTGCAGGGTATCGAAATCAAGCGGCACATCATTGATCGTTGCCGGCAATATCCCCGAAGACGGCCCTCCAGGCTGATAGGCACGGAATTCATGGCCTGATGCCATTCCCCCTGCGGCATCGATGATATCCGTGATTGTTGAGCCTGCCGGCAGCAGATAAACGCCAGGCTTTGCCACCCGGCCGGATACCGAATAACTCCTGAGGCCCTTTCGTCCGTTCTTTTCCACCGACGACAAAATCTCAGGTCCTTCACGGCAGACCCGTGCGACCCAATGCAGGGTTTCGATATTATGCACCAGCGTTGGCCTGCCAAAGAGACCGACCTGCGCAACATAGGGAGGACGATGACGCGGCAGTCCGCGCTTGCCTTCGATCGATTCGATCATCGCGCTTTCCTCACCGCAGATATACGCTCCGGCACCGCGGCGGAGATCAATATAGCCCTGATCCACCAAACCGGCTTCTTCGAGTGCCGAAATCTCACGGCGCAGAATCTCCAGCACCGCCGGATACTCATCACGCATGTAAATATAGCATCTCTCCGCTTCCACCGCCCAGGCAGCAATCAGCATGCCTTCGAGAAACAGGTGCGGCACACGTTCGAGATAATATCTGTCCTTGAAGGTTCCGGGCTCACCTTCATCGCCGTTAACCGCGAGATACCGCGGGCCTTCCGCGGCACGGACAAACCCCCATTTCCGCCCGGACGGGAAACCGGCACCACCGAGGCCGCGCAGACCACTTGCCAGCACCATCTCCTGCACATCTTCCCAGGATCCGTCTTTGCGCAATTCCTCAAGTTTGGCGTAGCCGCCTTCGGCGCGATATGCCGTTAGTTTTTCGTAATCCGGCAGATGGGCATGGGTATCACCCGCAGCAATCGCCGCCTCAACCTTTTCAAGGTCAGCGTGATCGATGTGATTATGACCAATTTCAAGCGCGGGCGCGGTATCGCAACGTCCCATGCACGGCGCCCGGAGCACCCGCACCGACGCCGGATCAAGACCTTCTTCCAGTGCCGACCGGAGCGCCGAGGCACCCGCAAGTTCACATGAAAGGGAATCGCAAACCCGGATCGTCAATGCCGGCGGCGGGGTTTCGTCTTCGGCCACCACCGTGAAATGCGCGTAAAATGTAGCCACCTCATACACTTCTGCCTGGGCAAGCTTGAGCTCGTTCGCCAGCGCGCAAAGATGGGAATGACCAAGATAGCCAAATTTGTCCTGGATGAGGTGCAGATATTCAATCAGGAGATCACGTCGGCGCGGAGATGAGCCCAGGAGATCGCGGATATCCGCCAATGCAGCCGCATCAACCTGCCGCCCCTTCGGCGTCTTTCTCCCCTTGCCATAACCACTCTTCCACACGCCTTTATTTTCGGTAATCGCGGTCAACTCATCCTCCCTCGGCTATGTTGTGAGTTTTCCATTTGTGGCCGGATGCGTCAAACAAATTATTTGGTATACCAGATAATTTTTTCATCCCAGCCATTTGTGCCGCTACTGTGCCTGATCTTGCGATCTGTATATACCTTAATTGACCACCGGGCCTGATTACGCTACCAAATTCACGACAGGAATAGGTGGATACCCGACAGTCTTACGACCAACAGCCTTAGCATAACATTTTTTGAACAGGATCAAGACATGAGCCCATCCGATACTATGCCCGATACTATGCCCGATACCATGAACGTCATCATCATGAAGGATGCGGGCGGACCAGATGTACTGGTCCCCGGGACACGCGCCACCCCTGTTCCTGCGGAAAACGAAGTGCTGATTAAAGTTGTGGCGGCGGGGGTCAACGGCCCTGATCTGGTCCAGCGGCGGGGGCATTACCCGCCGCCGAAAGGCGCATCCGATCTTCTCGGCCTTGAGGTTTCGGGCCGGATTGCCGCCCTCGGGGATAAGGTCCGTGGCTGGAATATCGGTGATACTGTCTGTGCTCTAACCAACGGCGGCGGTTACGCGGAATTTGTCGCCGTCAACGCGAGTCACTGCCTGCCGATCCCGGATGGCGTGGATAGTGTTGATGCGGCCGGCCTGCCGGAAACCTATTTCACGGTCTGGAGCAATGTTTTCTTCGGCCACACCATCCTTGAGGGCGGTAATTTTCTTGTCCATGGCGGTGCCGGAGGCATTGGCTCAACCGCCATCCAGATCGGCCATGCCATGGGGCTCAATGTCTATACAACCGCCGACAGTGCCGGGGCATGTGCCTGGTGTCAGGAGCTCGGCGCCACGCAGGCTATCAATTTCAGGGAAGAGGATTTTGTCCCCATACTGCGTGAGGCAGGCGGCGCGGATATTATTCTCGACATCATCGGCGGGGATTATATCGCACGAAATATCAAAGCATCACGTGCCGACGGCCGCATCATCCAGCTGGCCTTCAACCAGGGATCGAAAGTTGACATTGACCTGATGCCGCTGATGCTGAAACGGCTCACCCTGACCGGATCAACCCTGAGGTCTCGTCCCGACACATTCAAGGCTGACGTGGCGGCTGATCTGGCACAGAAGGTCTGGCCCCTTTTCGGTAAGGGTAATGGTGGTCTCAGGCCCACCACGTATAAAACCTTCCCCCTCAACGAGGCCGCCGCCGCCCATACGCTGATGGAAAGCGGCAGCCAGCGGGGCAAGATACTGCTCACATTATCCGCCTGACACCTTCTGCAGGTAAAAGCCCCAGCCTGAGGGCAAAGACCAGTCAGCCGAGCTGAGGTCCTGCCTTTACCAGTACACGGCCCGCTTCGGTATCAGAGAATTTCTTGAAATTCTCAATGAACAGACTGGCAAGATGCTCTGCCTTTTTCTGCCATTCCGCGGGATCATCATAGCTGGAGCGCGGATCGAGAACACGTTCATCAAGACCGGCAAGACGTGTCGGAATCCTAAGATTGAAAATGGGAAGTGTCGTGGTTTCGGCCTCATTGATCTCATCTGCCATAATGGCATCGATCAATGCCCTTGTATTGGCCAGTGAAATACGGGTTCCCTTGCCGTTCCACCCGGTATTAATTAGGAAGGCACGTGCACCTGCCGCCCGCATCCGCTTGCTCAGCACATCGGCATAGACCGTCGGGTGCAGGGTCAGGAAAGCGGCCCCGAAACAGGCGGAGAACGTGGGCTGGTGTTCGGTCATCCCCCGTTCCATTCCGGCCATTTTAGCGGTGAATCCACTTAAGAAATGATACTGGGTCTTAGCATCATCAAGGATGGATACCGCCGGCAGAACACCATAGGCGTCCGCTGTGAGAAACAGCACATTCCTGGCATGACCACCTTTTGAAACAGGGCGTACAATATTATCGATGTGATAAATAGGGTAAGAAACTCGCGTGTTCTGGGTCAGGCTTGTGTCGCTGAAATCTATCTTGCCGTCCGCATCCACCATGACGTTTTCAAGCAACGCATCACGACGCACGGCGTGGTAAATTTCAGGTTCGCTCTCTTCCTTCAAATCGCTGGTTTTGGCGTAACAGCCACCTTCGAAATTGAACACACCATCGTCATCCCAGCCATGTTCGTCATCCCCGATAAGGCTGCGGTTAGCCGAGGCTGAAAGGGTTGTCTTGCCGGTGCCGGAAAGACCAAAGAACAGCGCCACGTCACCATCCTTGCCCATATTGGCGGAACAATGCATGGACGCAATGCCTTTACGGGGAAGAAGATAGTTCATCATGGCAAACATGCCCTTCTTCATTTCCCCTCCGTACCAGGAGCCGCAGATGAGCTGCATGCGCTCGGTCAGGTTGAAGGCGATGAAGGTGGATGAATTCAGCCCCTGTGCCTGCCAGTTTTCATTCTTGGCCATGGATGCGTTGACGACCGTGAAGTCAGGTTCAAAATCCGCCAGCTCTTCCTCACTGGGGCGGATGAACATATTCTTGACGAAATGCGCCTGCCAGGCCACTTCCATCACGAAACGGACTTTAAGGCAGGTGTCCTTGTTGGCACCGCAATACCCGTCGACAACATAGAGTTTCTTGCCGCTGAGCTGTGTCATGCAAAGCTCTTTGAGCTGTGACCAGATTTCGGAAGTGATCGGCTTGTTGTCGTTCTTGGCCCCGTCGCCGTTCCACCAGAGGGTATCGGCGGTGGTTTCATCCTTGACGATGAATTTATCCTTGGGTGAGCGGCCGGTATACTCCCCGGTGAGCACATTCACGGCCCCGAGTTCAGAGAGATATCCGCGTGCATAACCCTCAAGGGCCGGATCAAGTTCATCCTCGTAAAGACGATCATAGGAAGGATTGTAAACGATCTCGCTGGCATCGGTGATGCCAATTTTTTCCAGAAATTCTTGCAACTCTATTCTCTCTCAACAGTGAAAAATCCGGCCATACGGCCGGGTAGGTTAAATCTATTGAAGTTCATGGCTATGTCAACTGACTTGCGACAATAAGGCTGACGACGCCTGAGGCGCGCTGACGGCGGGTTTTCTCATCCCCCACGCGTTGCGGCCGTAAATTGCCTGGCATCTGGAGCGGGTAACGGGAATCGAACCCGTGCGTTCAGCTTGGGAAGCTGACAGGCTACCATTACATCATACCCGCAGCGCACAATAATTATATAAAAGGTCTGTGGTCAGGTTGCAAGCAGCGGCTTGCCTGAATACGCCCTATGGGGCTAGACTTAAACTCTCCGCGAAAGAGCAAAAGGGCCCATGCGTATGCTCATCATAACCGATGCCACGATGAGGTTTTCGGAAACACCTCTTTTCAGCCCTTTATCCCTCACGGTAAAGGGGGGTGAAATCGCCCTTCTTCAGGCCCCCAGCGGGGCGGGGAAATCAACTCTTCTCCACTGGATCTGCGGAACACCGCCGCCCGAACTGAAGGCCACGGGCAGGGTTACCCTCAATGAAAAAGATATCACCTCTCTTCCCCCCGAAGACAGGCAGGTCGGGATCATGTTCCAGGAAACCCTGCTGTTTCCCCATATGACTGTCGGCGAAAACCTGGCTTTCGGAATCCCGGGCCGGATGCCACCCAAAGAGCGCCGGGACCGGATTGGCAGAACCCTTGAACGTATCGGTATGCCGGGAATGGCCGACCGGGACCCGATGACACTGTCAGGCGGTCAGAAAGCCCGGATCTCACTCTTAAGGAGCCTGATGGCTGAGCCTCAGGCGATCCTTCTGGATGAGCCGTTTTCAAGTCTTGATCCTGATACCCGTGCGGAATTCAGCACCTTCATCCGAGATGAAATCGCATCCCGCCGGCTGCCTGCGGTACTTGTCAGCCACGACCCCCGGGATGTGGCACTTGCAACCGGCCCCCTGCGCAGGCTGACCGATACTATTGAGAAAATATGAACCCCTGCCATGTTTACATGTTGATTTTAATTGATGATGCGCCATATCTTCGGTTAGCAATTCAGTTATCCACCGAACGGATCGGGAGAAGTAAATATGACCCCCTACGATGCCAACAAACTTTCACTTCAGGTGGATAATACTCGTCCCAGCCGGGATGAGGCCGAAGAGGCCGTGCGGACCCTGATCCGCTGGGCAGGTGACCTGCCTGAGCGTGAAGGCCTGAGCGACACGCCGGCACGTGTTGTCCGTTCCTATGAAGAATTCTTTGCCGGATACAAGGAAGACGCGGCCGAAATGCTGTCCCGCACATTTGAAGAAGTGGAGGGATATGACGATATGGTGCTGCTCAGGGATATCCGGATCGAATCCTATTGCGAGCACCACATCGTGCCTATTCTGGGCACCGCAAGCATCGCCTATTTTCCGGACCGCCGGGTTGTCGGCATCTCCAAACTTGCCCGGGTGATCGATATCTTTTCCAAACGTCTGCAGACACAAGAGACCATGACAGCCCAGATCGCGGACACTATTCAATCCGTGTTGCAAACAAGAGGCGTGGCGCTGATCATCGACGCCCAGCATCAATGCATGACCACGCGGGGTGTCCACAAACAGGGGGTCAGCATGGTCACGACCAGATTTACCGGCATTTTTGAAAACGACGAATCCCTGCGTGACCGCTTCCTGCTGCAGACAGGACACCGTTGAAACCTGCTTTCCTAGACATGACCCCACATTTGGCAGTATAAAAGATACATGTCGTGGTCATACGGGAATCGGCGATGCCGCTCAGCCCTGTCTTTCATATACTTGGCATTCTCCTGAGCCTGCTTGCGGCGACGATGGTGATCCCTGCCGCCGTGGATTATTTCTATGGTCATCAGCAATGGTCTGCCTTCATCGCCGCAGGGTTAATCACGCTGTTTTTCGGATCAGGATTACTGCTCTCCACCAATATACGTTCAGGTGAAACGCTGGGGCTCCGTCAGGCTTTTGTGCTGACCAACGCGGCCTGGCTGCTGATCGGTATTTTCGGTGCCCTTCCTTTCATGCTGGCCGATACCGGGATGAGCGTGACCAACGCGGTCTTTGAATCCGTTTCGGGAATTACCACCACCGGATCAACCGTCATCCCTCTGCTGGAAGTGATGTCTCCCGGCGTTCTTGTATGGCGGGCACTCCTGCAATGGCTCGGCGGGATAGGTATCATTGTGATGGCGCTGGCCGTTCTGCCGATGCTGAGCGTTGGCGGTATGCAGCTCTTTAAAACAGAGTCTTACGAGACGCCGGACAAGGTGGTGCCCCGGGCGGCCGAACTTGCGGGAGGTATTTTCCTTGTCTATGGCGCGCTGACTTTGCTCTGGGCCGTTATGCTCGGGATCGCCGGCATGCCGGCCTTTGATGCTGTCATACATGCCATGACAACACTGGCCACCGGCGGGTTTTCTAGCCGGACCGATTCGATTGGTGCCTTTGATAATGTCTGGATTGAATGGGTGGTCGTGGGCGGCATGATTGTCGGATCATTGCCTTTTGCCCATTACATGGCCCTGACACGTGGCGGCTGGTCAAGGCTGCGGCAGGACCCGCAGGTCAGATGGTTTCTCGCCCTTGCGGCCTCGGTCTCATTGCTGATCACCTGGCAACTGATGGGCACGTTATCCACCCCGCTTGATGATGCGTTGCGCCTTGCCGTATTCAACACGGTTTCCATCATGACCGGCACAGGCTATGGCAGTGCCGATTTCGGATCATGGGGCGGCAGTGCAACGGTATTGCTGCTGATCTGCATGTTTATTGGCGGCTGTGCCGGTTCCACCACCTGCGGCATCAAGATGTTCCGGCTTCAGGTGCTGGCCGCCAATGCCCGTATCCAGCTTTCCAGACTTATGCGCCCCCATGCCGTGGTGGTGGCGTATTACAACAAGAGACCCGTGCCGGAGCCGGTGATCGATTCGGTCATGGGATTCTTTTATCTCTATATTCTCTGCTTTGTCATCGTTGCAAGTCTTCTCGGCCTTTCCGGCCTTGACCTTGAAACCGCCCTTTCCGGCGCGGCGACGTCCATCAGCAATGTCGGCCCCGGTCTTGGAGAGATCATCGGGCCTGCAGGAAATTTTGACGGTGTGCCGGTTTTCGCAAAATGGGTGATGTGCATGGCCATGATCATCGGTCGTCTTGAACTTTTCACCGTATTGGTGATGCTCGCCCCGGGCTTTTGGCGCCGCTAACCCTGGCCTTTCGGCCAGCCGTTATGACCGGCAACATTATCAAGCTGCTGGCGGAATTCCTTTTCAAAAAGATGGACGGTATTCCGGGCAATATTCAGCCTGAGCTGATCCGCTTCGGCAGGCGTGGTGTTATCCGCGATGGAAGATTCGTATTCCGCCCGCACCACCAGCGTGGCAGATCGTGTTCCGGCGGGATGGCTGAACGAGAAAATCCCCTCAAGCTCAACCCGCACAAGGCGGCTCTGCTCATTCGTGAGGAGTGATTTCAGGCTTTCATCGCTTTCAAGCCTGATTTCCGTCATCGCGGCGCGGGTAATGGTGAACAAGAGATTGCCTGAACTGTCGGTTGGCGTCAGGCGACGGCTCGCCCATTCCTTCAGCAGATCAGACGGCGACGGCGAATAAAGATGGTCGATATATGGTTTTTCCCCGGGGCTTGAATAGTCGGAAATGATGTCCGTCGCGGCAACAGCAATGGGCACAGGGCCACCTTCCGGGCCGCTCAGCATCACCGGCGGCGCAGGGGTATTCTGGCATGCCGCCAGCAGGACCGCACCTGTCAATCCCCCGGCCAGCTGGCGGAGCATATGGCGACGGGTGAACCATCCTTTGAGGTGAGGGGTGAATATTTCCATAATATCTCTCTTCATCAGCCCGTATCTTTCCGAATATGATGGATCCGGCGTGATCATACCGCCTGACGATGTTCAACCTTACAGAATTCGCAGGCCACGGTGATCATATCATCATCATCGGCCAACTCGCGTCTTTCTTCAACAGAAAGTGTTGCCAGCATCCGGTCAACCCGTTCGGGTGAGCACCGGCATTCATCACGCAACGGCCGGAACGGCAGGGCCGTAACCCCCATTTCATGAAACAGCCGGTGCAGCAGAACATCGGGGGCCAGCGCCGGGTCACAAAGCTCATCCCGGCTGCAGGTCGCCATCAGGGTGCAGGCTGTATGCCAGTGATCATCACCGATATCATCCGCAAGCCTTGTGCCATCTTTGCCGCCAACCTCAGGTATGCGCTGCAACAGAAGCGATGCCGCATGCCAGCCCCCGGCCCGGGATGGCCGCGCCGCCACAAGGATGGCGGTATCGATCTGTTCGGAGTCCCTGAAATACCGGAGCGATACCGCAGCCAGATCCGGAGCTTCGATGGGCACAATACCCTGATATCTGCCCTGATCACCCTGATCCACCGTAAAGGCAAGATAGCCTGCTCCCATGAGATCCAGGATGGGGGCAGGATCGCCGCAGTGATCAAGGTCAGGTGTGCTGTCGGCCGCGCTCGCATATCCGCGAACAGCCCCGTCTGATGTCACGTCGGCAAAAAGAGTCCGGATCAGCCCGTCACCACTGGCCTGCAGGGTAAAGATACCTTCGTAATCCATCGTGCTGGCAAGGGCAGCGCCAAGTGCCATGGCTTCAGCGGTGAGCTCGGCAACACCCCCGGGATAGCCATGGCGGGCAAGGATGGAACTTGCCACGGCGTCAATCCGCACAAGACGGCCACGCATCGCCGCCCGGGAAGGACCGGCATCAAGAAGAAACGGCAGGACACCGCTGGCTTCGTTTGAAGGGAGCATGGTCATGCGCGGGATCCTGCACCGACACAATAGGCGAGAATGGCTTTCTGGACATGCAGCCGGTTTTCCGCCTCCTGCCAGATCACCGATTGCGGCCCGTCGACGACATCCGCAGTGGCTTCCTGGCCTCTGTAGACCGGCAGGCAATGCATGAAAACCGCATCAGGTTTTGCCAAATCCATAATGCCCGCATTAATCTGAAATGGTCGCAACAACGCCTGACGATCACCGGAATTGCTGTATCCGCCGGGCATGCCCATCGAAGACCATGTATCGGTGACCAGCACATCTGCCCCCCTTGCGGCATCTTCGGGTTTATCGGTGATTGCGATGGCGGCCCCGTCGCGGTTTGCCTGTTCCATCACAAGCTTGTCCGGCTCAAGCGCAGGCGGCACGGCAAGGTCAAGTGAAAACCCGAAACGTGACGCCGCCTCGATCCAGCTGTTTGCCACATTGTTTCCGTCACCCAGCCAGGCGACTTTAAGGGCTGAAAAATCATGGTCCGGGGCTTTGACTTCCGCCAGTGTCATCACATCTGCCATGACCTGACACGGATGGCTCCGGTCGGTCAGCCCGTTGATCACCGGAACGCTGGCGTAATCAGCAAGTTCGGTGAGAGTTTCATGGCGAGAGGTCCGAATCATGATCGCGTCAACATAACCGGAAAGCACCCGTGCTGTATCGGCAATGGTCTCGCCACGTCCAAGCTGCATGTCCCCGGTCTGGAGTATCAGCGGCGCACCCCCCAATTGGTTGATGCCAACCTCGAAAGACACCCGCGTGCGGGTAGACGGTTTTTCAAAGATCATGGCCACCGTCTTGCCGGCAAGAATCCGGTCATGGGGAAGCCTGCCTCTTTTCATGGCATCAGCATCGGCAAGAATGGTTTTGAGTCCGGCGGTATCCAGATCAGCAATATCCAGAAAATCAGGCATCAGGCAGACGCTTTCTCCAGTGAGTCGAGACAGGTTGAAACCGTGGCAAGCAACAGGTTGATTTCTTCTTCGGAAATGGTCAGCGGCGGCAACAGACGGACCGTGTTTTCCGAGGCAGGAACGCTCAGCACATGATGGCGGCGAAGCATGGCGACAACATCACCTGCTGTCACATGCGGAGCAAATACAAGACCAAGCAGAAACCCGTTACCCCGCACATGAAAAAGATTATCCCGGCCACGGGCAAGATCATCAAGCCCGTCCCGGAGCAGTTTTGCACGCTGGCGCACGCCTTCCATGAACCCGTCCCCGGACAGCACGTTAAGCACCGCACGCGCAGATGCCATGGCAAGCGGGTTGCCCCCAAAGGTGGAGCCGTGACTGCCCGGCGTCATGGCTTCGGCGATAGTCTCAGTGGTGAGCACCGCACCGACCGGAAAGCCCCCGGCAAGACCTTTTGCCATGGCAACGATATCAGGCCTGATACCACTCGGCTCAAACGAGAAGATATGCCCCGAACGGCCGACGCCGATCTGCACTTCATCGGCAATCAGAAAACAGCCGACTTCATCACACAGCGCCCGCAGATCCTTCAGAAACCCTGCCGGCAGGGGCTTGGCGCCGCCTTCACCCTGAACCGATTCCACCATCACCGCGGCGATGGTCGGTGCGCCGGTTTCCGCATCCCTGATCAGGCGGTCACGCAGGGCATTCATGTTGCCGAAGGGAAAATGATCAAACCCGTCCGGCATCGGGCCAAAACCTTCACGAAAAGCCGGTCTGTCTGTTGCCGCCAGCATCGCAATCGTCCGGCCATGAAATGCGCCTTCGGCACAAAGAATGGTGCTGCGTCCGCTCTCGCCCCGGTGATGCATGGCCCGGCGTGCCATCTTGACGGCAGCTTCGGTGGCCTCCGCCCCGGAATTGCAGAAGAAGGCCCGGTCAAGCCCCGAAAGAGATGTCAGCATCCCGGCCACTTCTTCCTGCTCAGGTATGCGGTAAAGATTGGAGACATGCCAGAGTTTGCCGGCCTGATCACGCAACGCGTCAACCAGCGCCGGATGATTATGACCAAGGCTGTTGACTGCAATACCGGAGGCGCAATCAAGGTAACGCTCACCCGCGGCTGTCACCAGCCAGGATCCGTCGCCGTGATCAAAGGCCAGATCGATCCGCCCGTAATTTCCCATGACCGCATCAGCCATGATTTGTCTCCTCCGGCGGCTGAAAGTGTTTTGCCAGTTGCAGGCCCTGGGCCTGATAATGTGACCCGGATCCGGCCGCACCATAAAGGGTGGTCGGCACCATGGAAAGCGGCTCATAAACCAGACGACATACCGTCTGGCCTTCTTCGATCAGGAAAGGCACATCATGGGACCGGACTTCAAGCACCGCACGTGTTGCTGGTGCGCCAAGTTCAGGCATGCCGAAGCCGGGGTCAAAAAACCC
>Ga0181580_10003082_pt1 | contig 13524 bp, 14 predicted proteins | sample 071ome_23_FD_132413 | JGI IMG/M metagenome (GOLD analysis project Ga0181580, IMG submission 132413) | Coastal salt marsh microbial communities from the Groves Creek Marsh, Skidaway Island, Georgia - 071403BT metaG (megahit assembly) | ecosystem: Environmental > Aquatic > Marine > Intertidal...
AAAAAGAAAGTCGACCGGGAAGCCATGCAATCTGCGATCATGCGGATTCCTCGGATGGATGTAAGAGTAGCCCGCGATCTTATTGATATAGGAATTAAGGAGATCTACGAATTACAGGGTAGATCTGCTGAAAGCCTGATGGAAGAAATTAAGGAATTAAAGCCTGAAACCCCTGAATATCGATTGGCTTATCTTCGCATGGGTATTTATTTTTCCGAAAATGATCCACCTGAAGCGTCCAAACTTCATCCAAGCATCTGGCAGGAGGTATAAAAAAGTCTAACTGCCCCCCTGCTCCAAGCGTTCACGCGCCCTCCTGGATTGCCACACCATAAACAGACCATATCCGAAAAAGAGAACTCCGTTAATCATAATCAATGGCATATTTCCATTTTTAACTCCAACGACAAAAAGCCCAGCACCTACCAGTGCAAATATCCACCCAAAATAAGAACGAAATTTAATTACCCGGCGAAAATGAGTCACTTTTTGGGCCATCTGTTCAGGTGTAGGCTGTGTGCGAGACATAAATTAGACTAGTTAAATTCGGATCCTTCTTCTTCTGATTGCCTGGTCATTTGCTTAATCGTAGCAAGTCGGTCATTTTCACGATGTAAGTCGGTCAAAAGCATATTTGCCCTTTTACTTAACTCCTGCACTTCGAGCAAAGATTGTTTGCGTAAAACATGCTTGCAAAGAGTAAAGGCAGCAAGATCTACAAAAGTATCATCATCTTCCATTGGGTTGAGGAATTCGAGCATCTCATCTGTGACATCTCCTCCAAGCAATTTGTTTTGCTCAAGTGCCTGTTCTATTTCTCTACGAATTTGCCTAGATGAATCATCACGGATCGAATCGATTTCTTCAGTTTTGATGATCCGATACGGTAATTCCTGGGAAATATCACAGACTTTCACACGCTTAATTCCTTGAAGTAGCACAAAGGATGTACCGTCATCATGTTTTTTGGAAACTCGGATCAAACCAGCAGTGGCAACGCTGTAAGGATGTTCAAGATGAACTTCATCTTCTGCGACATTCTCTCGTTCGCATACAATTCCGAACATACGGGTCGTGTTTAAAACATCATCGAGCATTTGACGATATCTCTCCTCGAAAATGCGTAGAGGCATCATCGCCTTGGGAAAAAGAACAACCCCTCGTAATGTCATTACAGGAAGTTCTTTAGGAATATCGAAAGATTCGGAAGACATATAGAAAACAATTTGTTGGAAAGAAGAGAAAGGTCAAACTGTTGATTTTATTCTACAAATTAGACAATTTAAATTTATAGGAAAAGTCCGGCTATTGATGCAGAAAGTAAACTGGCTAAGGTTCCCCCCACAAGTGCCTTGATCCCTAAAGAAGCTAATTCTGTTCTACGTTCAGGAGCCAACGAACCAATTCCCCCGATTTGAATACCGATCGACATGAAATTAGCAAAACCGCAAAGAGCAAAGGTTGATAAATAAACAGACCGTTCGCTCAAACCCGCAGAATGGAGCTCAGCAAGATCAGCAAATGCAAAAAATTCTGTAGCAAATAATTTTGTGCCGATTAATTGGCCAACCTCAAGAATTTCGTGCGAAGGGACTCCTATTAACCAAGCAATAGGTGCAAAGAGAAAACCAAATATAGCTTGTAAGCTAAGTTCAACAAAACGACTATCTGTCGCTTTCGAGATCCACTGGTTCAGGTCTGCTTCTGAGTTTACCGAAAGACCTCCGATGAAAGATAGAAAATAATTAATAAGTAAAATAAACGCATAAAAAGAAATCAACATTGCAGCCACATTTAAAGCAAGTTTCAGCCCCTCAGTTGTACCATTGGCAAGTGCGTCTATTGGGTTACGGCCTATTTCCTGACGATTAACTTTAACTACTCGATTAACTTCTTCAGTTTCCGGAATCAAAATTTTTGCAAACAGGAGGGCTGCCGGTGCATTCATCGCAGAAGCACAAAGTAAAAATTTCCCAAAAAGAAGCCTGCTTTCTTGATCAGATCCTCCAAGCATGCCCATGTAGATAGCGAAGACTGAACCAGCAATGGTAGCCATGCCACCAACCATTAAGGCTAACATTTCAGATCGGGTCATTTTTGAAATATATGGCTTAACGATTAATGGTGCTTCCGTTTGGCCGACAAAGACATTCGCCGCCGCCGCTAAACTTTCTGCACCCGACAACCGCATAACCCTACTCATTACCCAAGCCATTCCCCTTACAACAAGTTGGAGTATACCAAAATAATAAAGAATAGAGGATAAGGCAGAAAAGAAGAGAATGCTTGGCAGAGCCATGAATGCAAAAACGAACCCTTCACCGTCAAAAACTTCATTCATCTTATCAAAGTCTGCAAGTGTTCCAAATACAAATGCTGAAGCATCAACTGATACTTGCAGGGCAACGGAAAAAAGATGAGCTATCCATCCGAACAGAGCCTCAACCCAAGCAATTTTCAAAACACCAAATGCAATAATAAGTTGTAAACCGAGGCCTCCTAGAACAACTCGTGTATTAATTCTCTTTCGGTCGGTACTGAGTAAAAATGCTACAGCCAATAATCCAATTATTCCACACAGTGCTCGCGGAATTGAGTAGTTAATTTCAGCTAAGGCTATTAGAGTCATCTGTAACTTTAAGTTAGGTTTTAAAATTCATTCTGGTCAATCTTTGCTTTCAGAAATTTCTCTCTTGCCTTTTAGTTACCTTGGAGAGAGCAAAGTATGATGCTCAAAATAGTTATTTTTTCGTTCATCCTTCTTTTTATTGTAGGTTGTGGCGTACCTATTATCCCAGGAATCTAAAGTATATTTAGATTGTACGAGTCATTTCCTTAAGCCATTCCTACTAGTTTATGGATAATTCAGATAGCTTATGTAAAAAAAATATATTGCTGACCGGTGGTGGGTCGGGAATGGGCCAAGCAACAGCTCTCTCACTTGCTGATCATGGGGCAAATGTCCTGATATCAGGGAGAAAAATGGATGCACTCAATTCGACGATTTCTAAGTCAGAAGTTCCTGATAAAATTACAGCAAAAGAGGTAGATGTGACCAATCGCGACTCCTTAAATGAGTTGTTCTCTTCGTTCGATCAAAAATTTGGTGAATTAGACATACTCATTCATGCAGCAGGCATAAATGTAGCTATGCGATCGATGCAAGAACTTACTCCTTTGGACTGGGATCGCCTGATTGAGATTAATCTGACCGGAAGTTATAATGTCACCCGTCTTGCACTTGAAAGAATGAGGTCGCGCAAAAAAGGCTTAATCATTCTTATTAATTCAGTTGCAGGGAGAAGATCTGTGCCTCTCGGAGGCATTGGATACAACGCCTCTAAATTCGGAATGAGTGGATTAGGTATGGGCATCGCCGAAGAGGAAAAAGAAAATGGAATTCGCGTCAGCAACCTTTATCCTGGCGAAGTTAATACACCCATCTTGGATAATCGGAAATCTCCCCCGGGTCAGGAGCATCGAGCAAACATTTTGCAACCTAAGGATGTCGCTTCAGTAATACTTACTCTTTGCAAGCTTCCCGATAGAGTGCACATACCAGAGCTTGTAATTAAGCCAGCGAAGCAATCTTTTGTTTAATTTTCTAAACCCTCGCGATTAATTATTTAAATTTTCAAGCTTTCCTGAATTGAAGAAACCGCTTTCTCCACATTTTCTCTGTGGCCGAATGCACTAAGTCTGAAAAAGCCCTCTCCGGCAGGTCCAAAACCAGAACCCGGCGTGCCCACCACATGACATTCATTCAGCAGTTTGTCAAAAAAGTCCCATGATGAAAGTTCACCCGGTGTCTTCAACCATACATAAGGTGCATTTCCACCACCGTAAGTTGTTATGCCTAGAGACTTGAGTCCTTCATTGATAATTCTTGCATTTTCAAGATAGAAGGAAACTTGTTCATCGGTTTGCTTTCGACCCTCTGGACTCAGGGCAGCAACCCCACCCGCTTGGACAATATTAGCTGCACCATTAAAGAATGTGTTTTGACGCCTTGTCCAAAGAGCATGCAATTTCCCGGGTTCAGAATCTTCCGTCACACAAGCTTTCGGCACGATAGTCCATGCGAGTCTCACTCCAGTAAAGCCTGCCGTTTTGGAAAAACTATTAAATTCGATTGCACAATTCTCTGCACCATCGACTTCATAAATCGAACGCGGTAATTCGGGATCCGTAATGAAAGAGGCATAAGCGGAATCATAAAAAATTATCGCTTTATTTTGATTCGCATAATCCACAAAAGTTTTAAGTTGTTCCTTTGTGGCCACCGCACCCGTGGGATTATTTGGGCTGCAAATATAGATCAAATCGACTTTACGATCTGGAATATCAGGGAAAAATCCGTTCTCTTCTGTGCATGGCATATAAACCAAACCTTCGTACCCATTATCAGATGCTTTCCCCGTTCGTCCCGAGATCACATTACTGTCCACATAAACCGGATAGGCAGGATCCTGTACTGCTACCACACAATCATCTGAAAAGATACCCTGAATGTTTGCTGAGTCAGATTTGGCACCGTCACTGACAAAGAACTCCGAGGGGTCTAGCGTTAGACCTCGCTCTGCATAGAGGCTGGCTAATCCTTCTCTCAGGGAATTAATTCCCTCCGATGGTCCGTAGCCCGAATAGGACTCAGTTTTACCAAGAGCATCAACCCCGGCATGCAACCCGTCAAGGACAGCAGGAACAATCGGTTCAGTGGTGTCTCCTATACCAAGTCTTAGGACTTGGGCTCCCGAATTTTTTTCGAGAAAAGCGTTGGTGCGCCGGGCAATCTCAGGAAAAAGATAACCCGCTGCTAATTTATCGTAATTCGTGTTTATTCTAGCCATAAAATTTAAAAAACTACAACAATGGCTTCTATTGAATAATTGGCAACCGGTAATCGATGCTGATTACTCGCCGGATTGAAGTAGCAAACCGTGCCGACGAGCAGCTTGGAATGATATAAAAAAAACAACAACGCCCACCATTAAGTATACTATATTCAGTATAAAGCCCTGCAGCATCAAGTCCGGCTTAAATACACCGTTCACCAAAAGTGCTCGCATTCCTTCGAACACATAAGTCGTAGGAATGTATACTGCGATTGACTGCATCCAAGAAGGAAGCGTTGAAAGCGGATAATAGATGCAAGAAAAGGGAGCGATAAGGAAAGGTATAACCCAAGTTAAACTCTCTGCACCAAGACCATACCTAATCAATATTCCTGTAACAAACTGAGATATAGCCCAGCCAGTTAATACGAGATTAAGAAAAAATCCCAGCAAAGGCAGACCCATTTCAAAAACTGAAACATCAAAAAAAGGAATGGCAAGAAAAGCAGCTGGCAGCATGCCAATCAATGTCCTCATCATGGAAATCGAAGCCAGTGCAACAATTAATTCAGATGGACGGAGAGGCGAAACAAATAAATTGCCCAAATTACGAGACCATAACTCTTCCAAAAAAGATAAGGTATAGCTAATGTGAGAACGGAAAAGACAATCCCATACCAAAACTACGGAAATAAGAATACCCCCGGCAGTAAGCTCGGGGCTGGAGCTCGAAAAATGCTGGGAAACAAAGCCCCAAATGACCATCTGCATTGTTGGCCAATATGCAATTTCGATAATTCTTGGCCATGAGCTTCTTAACAAATAGAGATACCTCAATAGCAATGCAGAAATTCTACCCAAGGATGCGCCAGCTATCATACGCCAGTTTCTTCCTTTGATAGCTCAAGAAAGACCTGCTCAAGATTTTCGCGGTCATACTTATCAAGCAACTGAGAGGGAGAGCCCTGTTCCACAAGCTTTCCTTTTTTCATTAACAACACATTATCGCAAAGTAATTCGACCTCCCTCATATCATGACTTGCAAATAAAATAGTAGCTTCACGGGAATCTCTATAATTTGAGAGGAAATCCCTAATCCATGAGGTAGTATCAGGATCTAAACTTGCAGTTGGCTCGTCGAGTAAAAGAAACTCGGGACGATTAATAAGAGCTTTCGCCAAGGAAACTCTCGTTTTCTGCCCTGATGAAAGTTTTCTGAGTCGACGATCAAGCAACTCATTCAGTCGAAATTCACAACTTACTTGATCGATCCTTTCTGCCACATTTTGGACCCCATATAATTTGGCATAAACAGTTAGATTCTCTCTTACGGTAAGTCGCTGAGGCAAATCTACATAGGGTGAAGAAAAATTCATTTTTCTTAGAACAGAAAATCGGTTACCAATAAAATCCTGATCAAATAAGCGAATACTTCCTGAGCTCGGAGTAAGCAGACCCAAAAGCATCGACAATGTGGTGGTCTTACCTGCTCCATTTCCGCCTAATAGAGCGGTAATTGTACCCTGCCCCAGCGTAAAACTTAGGTGATCCACAGCTAAAACGCGAGAGAACCGTTTAGTTAGATTGTTGGTTTGTAAAATGGGCTTCAAAGTGGACTCACACAATTAAAATTTTTATATTACTCAAGACTGAAAGCGATTATTAAGAAAAAATATCTTAATGGTCGGTTGTAATTGCCAATAGTTCATCTTGTGCAATTTGCGTGGCTTTCTCATCACATTCATCAGCGAAAAGTTTTTCCAAAGCTATAATTTTGGTTTTTACCCTGACTTTGGAAAAAGGAAAAGGAATTACAAAACGATCCCAGGATTTGAGTTTCCAGTGAGAAGAAAATTCAAAAGCAAGAAGGCAGACGGGTGCTCTCGTTATCCGTGCTAATACAGTTGCGCCTGACTTAGCTTCATAAATTGGCCCTCTTGATCCATCGGGAGTAATTCCAACATCATTTCCCTTACGCACTACCTTTATCAATTCACGGACGGACTGAGTGCTTCTTCGATTTTGAGAACCACGCACTGGCAAAATCCCAGCCCAACCGTAAAAAGTTTCCAACCATGCACCATCTCGACTGGCACTGATCAAACCATAGCAGGTTCTTTTTTTCCGGAAACGCCGATGCCATTCACCAGCTAGATATAACCGGTTATGCCAAAGAAAAAAGACTAGTGGCGTATCTGATTTTGAAAGTTCTTTAAGTCCATTTTCGATAGTGTAATCAAATCGAATAGAGCGTGTCCACAAACGATAAACCAAACCGACAGGGAAAAGAAGGAGTCGAAATAAGAACCCTTGCTTGTAAGGAATAGATCCCACCCCTTGGGCACTAGGGGACATCGGTTTAATATGCGAAATTCAGACCTGCCTCGCAAATATGCGAAGGAACTTCCTCTTCGTGTGCGTAACGATAGCCAAATCTAAACTTTATTGCTTCGGACAACAACCACTCCAAACCAATCGCACCTGTTCCGTAAAGACCATCATCATAGTCTTTATGATGTCCGTTATATCTCGTGTTATAATATCCAAGACCAGTTCCAAAATAGGCTTTCAAGTGCTGGTTTATTTCTGCTTTAAAGCCCATATCAAGATAGAAGGCAAATGTATGACTCTTACCCGCAATACTTTCAGCACCCAAAATTGGATCATTGTAAAATGAAGCTGTATCCAAAGAGTTTCTTTTAAATTGAACTCCCAAACCCAGGTTGAAAGTTTCGCCCTCGATCCCTGTTGCCAGATTTAAGGAAACGCCGGGGACATACTCTCGACGTGCTTCGCCTGGTTCTGGTGATTCATTGTGAACTTTGAAAGGAAAGGCAACTCCTGGGTGTAAAATGAAATATTTCCCAAATCCATTGCTAACTTCAACCACTGGAATCGGTTCCACTTTATTCTCAACGGGCGGGGTTGGCATCGTACTTTCAACCTCAACTTGCTCCTGAAACACTGGGATTTCTTTTTCAGGAAATGAAGCTGTAGTAGTCTCCCTTGCCAGGTCTGATCTATCTTGAAACCTGGTAAAATTGGAATCATACCAATATTTGCGTTTGGATAAATTTTCTTTTTGGCTTTCAGACAGATCGAACGGTTTTCTATGATTTCCGCTCGTAGATAGCCCATAAAATATTTGATCAAACCTTTTTTGAAGATCGAAAAGCCTCCCAGAGTAGTTGTTCAACTCCCCTTTCAAGTTTTTGATTTTGTATTTTTGGACTGAACTTTTATCGTCCATTCCAGAATAATAATCTGTAACCGACTTTTCAGAAATGGTCGTGTATTGCTGATTCGAGACGGATTGACCGAAGACTTTCACCGTCAAAAAAATTGTCAAAAAGAATGTAGTTCTGAACGATTGCATTTTCCTCTTATGCAACCTGTTCAAAAAAGTAATGCAACAATAAAGAAATAAAGATTTAGTTAGGAGTTTTTTCTTAATTGCTTCTTAAAGTAACGAACAAGCAAATGAAAAAGGGTAAAATATATCAAATTAACCAAAATACCTCCCTTAAATGCCATTCTAATTCCTTCCTCCTGTCGATAAGCTTTACGGTAAGCCCCGAGGTTGGCACGTTCTATTTCAGATTGAGAAAGCTCTAACCTCGCATCATACCTTTTCGGAGGAAGATTATTTTCAATAGCAAATATGGGGATTTGCGGTTCCACATTTTTGATAATGTCCCAATAGTCACGCTTTTGCATGCCCAGCATAGGACCAACTTTGATTTCACGATAGAAAGTCGCTTGAATGATTACGGCTGTTAAAACCAACAATCCCTGAGAGACCAACCAAGCTTTTGTTATCAAATTCATTGATCTAATTAAAACCTAAATGTTTCACCCGCACAAACCAAAGCTTTCTGTCTTTTAAAAAATCGAATTCGTAGTTGCCATAAAAGGGATGAAATGCCTACAAGGATATTGTGATGAAGTTAATTCTGATGGTGGGATTTTTATTCTGTTGCTTGTCTCTTTTCGGCGAGGTTACTCATGTGGTCAAAAAAAATGAGACTTTGGGGGGTATTGCACAAAAATATGGTGTTTCAACCTCCGCATTACAGGCATTAAACAAAATAAGTAATCCGAACCTACTTTATGTCGGAAAAAAACTGAAAATCCCATCAGGTGATGTTCAAAAGATTACTTATGAAATCCGTAAAGGAGATAGTCTTGGATCCATTGCAGCAAGATTTGGGGTCAAGCAATCTACGCTAATCGATGTAAACAAAATCCAGAGGCCAGATCTCATCAAAATTGGGCAAAAACTACTCATTCCGCTTAAAGGCTCTTCCTTGAAGCCAAACTCACTTTTATCAAGTAGCACAATCAGTTCTCTCAATAAAACCAAAACGAGATCTGGACGGTGGAAAAAAATTGTCATACATCATTCAGCCACTCCGGTAGATGATGCCTTAAATATGCATAGGGTGCATAAAGCTAGAGGAATGAAAAATGGTCTTGCGTACCATTTTGTCATCTCAAACGGTTCAAGAAAAGCTTACGATGGGGAGATCTACATAGGCGGAAGGTGGAAAGGTCAACTGGATGGAGGTCACATGAAAAAGCTTTCTGATAATAAAACAAGCATCGGAATATGCCTTATCGGAAATTTCGAACTTCGTTCTCCTACGGAAAAACAGATGAAAAGTCTCGAAGGTCTTTGCGAATACCTAATGAATAAATGTCAACTAACTCCAAATCAGGTAACCACCCATAAGGTGCTCCATCCCAACCACACAGTTTGTCCCGGAAAATACTTTTCTTTATCCTCTATTCGGAAACGGATCAGTTCATAGACTTTTCCAAATTTTCTTTGTCATTAGTGAGGATAACTTTTCCAAACCTCGATTCTGAATTTCGCTGAATTGCTGAGGAAAAATCATCCATCGAAAATACCGAATCAATTGGATACTTTATTTCATTTAATGCAAGCGGCTGTAACACCTCTTCGATCGCATTTCTAAGTTGGGCCGGGCTTTTTTGACTTTTCCATCGATCAAGCCAGAAACCTACAAAACGGACATCATCAAAAATCAAATTACGGGTAGGAAAACGTACCGAAGCAGAGTCCATAGCACCAAAAGTTATATGCACTCCACCCTGACTTACGCACTTAGCCAGACGAATGGCACTTCGACCACCCACCGAGTTTAGAGCCATAACACAGCTTTTATTGTTGGTAAAATCTCGAACACGATGAGGTACATCTTCGTCGTCCAGCCATACTTCTTTACCTCCAAAATTTTCCAAATCTTTTCGCCTATCTTCACTTCTCACAAGACTTATACAAGTAAGACCCATTCTTTTTGCGAATTGTATAACCGCTAAGCCAACCGCTGAATTTCCGGCATTTTGAATTATGGTATCTCCTTCCCGCAAGTATTCGAAATCATTAAGCAAACGCCAGGCGGTCATTGGATTTAAAATGCTTACCGCAAGTTGATTGTAAGGCACAAGTGCAGGTAGCAGAATCAAATCATCCACACATGCATTACAATAGCTCTGCCATGCCCCGGTTGTATCTGGAACAGCAACGATCTTATTCATTACATCTTTCGGGACATCACATCCAACTTCAATTACTTTCCCAACTCCTTCCCTACCTGCAACTGCAGGCAGTTTTTTTAAGTTTCCATAACTCCCCTGAACTAAACCTATATCCGAGGGATGTATCGAGGAAGCAACAATCTCAATACGCACTTCTCTAGGCCCCAGTTTTTCAACCGGCAATTCTTCAAGAAATAAAACATCACTGGGGTCTCCATGTTCTTTGTACCTGACTGCTTTGTTAGTAAAGTTCATTTAAGTTCTATTAGTTTCATTGACTCCATCCATTTCGCGGCGTGGCTGGGCCATTGAGATACCGGATTATTTGTTTTGCGCATCCCATAACCATGACCACCAAAAGGAAAAACATGCAATTCGTTCCCCTTTACTCCTGCTTTTTCCAAAGCAAGGTAAGCCAAAACACTACCCTCCCCCGGGACATGATCGTCGCCAGTATGAGCAAAAAAACAAGGTGGCGTATTGGAGGTGATTTGAATCTCAGGTAAAAGTTCATTTCTTTTCTTACGATCAACGAGGTAGGCAGGATAGATCAAAATCCCAAAATCCGGTCTACAAGAAAACTTATCTGCTTTATCAACTTGAGCATAACTCCTTTCATCAAAGGAAGTCAGTCCCATCATAACTAAATTACCTCCAGCCGAAAATCCAAGTACTCCAACTTTTTCAGGATCAATTTTCCACGATTTGGCATTTTCCCGAACTAAACCAATGGCTCTCTGTAAGTCCTGTAGCGGAGCTTCATGTGGAGGGCGATTTTTCCTACGAGGAACACGGTACTTCAATAGCACAGCCGTGATTCCCAAATCATTGAGCCATTCACAAACTTGAGTACCCTCATGTTCATAGGCGAGGATATTGTATCCCCCACCAGGACATACAATCACTGTAGTTCCAATAGATTTAGAAGCCCGGGGTTTGAAAAGAGAGATGGTTGGTTCAGACACATTGGCAATCCGTAGCACATCATTACTCCCAGGCTTCGGTTTCCGATATTCCTCTTCTCCAACTTCTCCCTTTATTTCACCTGGAACGGCGGTTGGCCACAACTGAAAAATTTCGGGCTCAGAAGAAAATAAGTTTAAGCAAAAACCCAAAACTGAAAATGAATAAAATTTCTTACTTCTCATGGCAGGGATGTTTACCATAGATTAAATAAAGGAAAGCAAAAAACAGAGAATTTTTTCTTTGTGATTTTTGATGTGAAAGTCTTTGATCTTAATCATGTTCAAGTATCTGTTTCTTCTACTGTTTTGTATTTTGATGCATCCTGTTTTTTGCAATGATGACTTATTTGATGCGATCATCAAACTAGGTCCCAAAGGTTCAGGTAACGAGAATTTAGTAAAACAATGGTCATCTGTCGAAAAAATGAGCTCTGCCGATATCCCTTCATTTTTTTATATTATGAATCAGGCTAACGATCTAGGCGACAATTGGATAAGAGCAGCCATTTTTGAAATAATAGAAAAATCGGGCGGTGATTCACTTCCTAAGGAAGAAATTATTAAATTCATAAAAGATTATAATAATGAAGGAAGCTCCCGTCGTTCCGCGTTTGATTTTCTTTCTTCCGCTGTTCCGCAAATCGCAGAATCCCTGATTCCAACATTTATCGAGGACCCAGAACCGTCCTTGCGTCGTGAAGGGGTTCAACTACTTTTAAACCAGGCTGGCGACCTCGAAAATGAACAGCAAGCCATTGAAGCATATGAATATGCATTAGGAAAAGCCCGTGATGTTGATCAAATAGAATACGCATGCAAAGAGCTCAAAGGTTTGGGCAAGCAAATCGATTTAGCCCAAAAAATGGGATTCCTGACAGAATGGAAAGTGATTGGTCCATTTGATAACTCCTCTAGGAATGGTTTCAATATTTCTTACTCACCAGAAAACACTCGGGATTCGATAAATAAAAAACATGAGGGGAAAAATGGCCCTGTTGCATGGCAAACTTTTTCGACTTCAGATCGACTTGGTCTACTCGATTTAAATCAACCCTTTGGGCATATTAAAGAGGTGCTTTGTTACGCATACGCCGAATTTGATTCAATGCAGGATCAAATGGTTCAATTTCGTATTGGATCTAAAAATGCTTGGAAATTATGGATAAACGATGAGTTGATTTTTGCACGGGACGAATATCATCGCGGGGCAACAAGAGTGGATCAATTCATACTGGATGGTAATTTACGAAAGGGTAAAAACCGCATTTTGGTTAAAGTATGTCAAAATGAACAAACTGAAAGCTGGACAAAACAATGGGAATTTTGCTTCAGAATAACCGACTTAAGCGGCACCAAACTTCAATCTTTAAATTAAATGAAAAAAAAATTTCTACTCATTACATCCTTGGCGTGGACAACATACTTTTTGAATGCTGATTGGCGGGGATTCAGAGGAACTGAAGGTAATGGCTTAAGCAAGGGGGAAATACCTGCAACCTTATCACAAACTTCCAAAGATTCATGGAAAGTCCCTCTTCCAGGAAGAGGATTATCCAGCCCCATCGTGGTGGGAGACTTGGTCTTTGTAACCGCATCAAGCGGTTCACAACAGTCCAACCTTCATGTGCTTGCGTATGAGACAGTCAATGGAAACAAAGTTTGGGAGCGAATATTTCGTGCCACTGGCAGAACAATTTGTCACAATAAAACATGTGTTGCCGCTTCAACGATGGTAAGCGATGGGAATGTGGTCGTAGCTCAGTTTTCATCCAACGACATTTTCTGCCTCGACCTCAAAGGAAATTTGATTTGGCTTCGAGGTCTTACTTTCGATTATCCCAATATTGCGAATGGACTTGGGATGTCATCCTCCCCCGTTGTTGCACAAGGCGTTTTGGTTTCCCAAGTGGAAAACGATGCGGATTCCTTTACTTTTGGCTTAAACTTAAAAAACGGAACTACCCTATGGAAAAAAGACAGGCCCAGAGGTGCCAATTGGACTTCGCCCATTGTTCTTAAAAACAAATCATTTGAATGGGTTGGTCTTCAGTCAAAGGAAGGCATATCCTTTCTCAAGCCAGTAAATGGAGAATTTATGTGGCAGTATAAGGATGGAGCTTCAACCATACCTTCAAGTGCCATTAGTTTTGAGAACAAAACCC
>Ga0181580_10003088_pt1 | contig 13512 bp, 9 predicted proteins | sample 071ome_23_FD_132413 | JGI IMG/M metagenome (GOLD analysis project Ga0181580, IMG submission 132413) | Coastal salt marsh microbial communities from the Groves Creek Marsh, Skidaway Island, Georgia - 071403BT metaG (megahit assembly) | ecosystem: Environmental > Aquatic > Marine > Intertidal zone...
CAAATATTTTACCACCCGGTTGGCTAATTTGTTTTACCTTAGGGTCTCGCCATGGACCACTCACTTGATATTGATAACCCGTCAGTTGGTCCACCGTTTTACCCGCAATTTTTTGAACAATATACACCGCCGCTCCCACTAAAGGGCCTCCAGCAATCGCCCCCGCCAGTGGTAAACTTTCTGTTGTCTTAGGCGTCACGGTGATCAGCTGGTTGAGTTCTTCTTTCGCCAAGTTAATTTGCCCTTGAAAATCCAGACGGGACGAGGGACTTTCTAAATAGAAACGATCCGTATTTGCCACACCGCTCAGTAAATTAAAACGGCCTTTTATTTTGTCGAAACTTAGCCCTTTTTGCACCAAATCGCTAAAATCAAGCTGCAGGCGTCTTTGTAGGGTATTTAAACTCAACAAACCAAAAACCCGCCCGATACCCGGTTCGATGTCTAACAAACGGCCTTGTTCAGACTTTAATTCTACGTACCCATTCAAGAAGTCCTTTGAAAAATCCTGAGGATCGCCTGGCCAGTTTAGATCAAAGTAGATATCGGCGGGCGCATCTTTTAACTTAGATGTCATGCCTGTCTCTTTTAACAAAGAACCCAAAGATTGACTATTAAGGCGGCCTTTCAAACCGGTCACGCTTTTTTCTGTATTGACTTCCCATGCCCCATTAGCCTTAAAATTATCGCGTGCTGATGTGAGGGAAAGCTGCTCGATGACCATGCCATTCGTTTTTCTACGTAAAGCCAACGCTAACTCACCTAACTGCGATGTGCCGATAAAAAATTCTTTACTGCTAAGGTCAATATTAGGCACCTCTGCGGGGTTTAAAGGCGGTTTTTTATTGCGATAAGCACCCCCCTCGATGGATGGCAGCTTCAACACCTCTAAATCCAGGCTGATTTTATTCTCGCCACTCAGATCATCAGGCACCTGATATCTACCCGAAAAATTACGGCCACTCAATGTGCCTGACCAGATTGATTTTTTATGATGCCCGGTCACATGAACTTGCTCAACTAGTGTGTCCAGCCAATGTAACTCATGGACGTTTAGATTGACCTGATTCACTATTGAATAACTCACTGCCTGATGTTTTTCAAAACCCAGCGCTTTTTGCCAGTCACTGATATTTAGCTGCTTCAGTGTTCCCGATAACTGAATACCTGATCTCTCTGGTAAGGCCGCCTTAGTTGCACCAAAATGAATATCCGCTCTTCCAAGTTCAAATTTGTTGGGCGTCTTTTCATTAAATAAGAAATGCGTTTTCAACTCATCACCATAGTTTGCTGTAACAGGCAGTGAATTACCGCCTATTTTCAGCACTGCTTCAAAGGATTTTTTTGTATTTTTTGGCTTACCCACAGGCGCTGGCAAGTCAACACTGACTCCTTCGAGGTGACTGCTAAGCGTAATGGTCGATTCCCCTTTACCCGCCGTATGCGGAAAATCAACGTGTATTTTGGCCAAGCTACGTCCATCTACATATGCCCATAAATCAGAAGGCACTTCTTTTGATATTTGAGCGATATTGAGATGACTTTGGCCCAATATAACCGTCTTTTTCCCATCAGACCGAATAGTCGCATCGAGCTGTTCACCCATAAAACGTCCCTTAATAGAGGCCCCACTTAACCCCTGCTCATCGTAATTAATTTGGCCTTGAATATCCTTTATCGCCAAATCAATAGTTGGAAAAACCAGGGTGTTATTTTTTAAACGCAATGTAGCGGCGACTGTTTCTTCAAGTTTTTTCCTTAGTGGAATACCCAAGTCCAACTCTATAACAGAAGGGCCAGAAATTTTACTGTGTTTCAACAAGGTACTGAGCCGCTCTTTTAAAGGAGACTGTTTAAAAAAAGCATACAAACCGCTAATATCATCGTTAAGTTGCCCTTTAACTCGCAAATAAGGGTCTGTTTTGAAGTCCTTAATCTCAACGAAAGCCTGTTCAATGTTATTTCCAGAAATAGAACCGGTCTGCCCGAAAACCTTCATTCCTTGATTTTTAAATTCCACCTCTGCTGCAAGATCTATAACATCAGGCCACCGGTCACCATAATGTAAATGAACATTTTCTGTCTCAAATAACACTTGGAAAACACCGTTATTTTGGCGATAGGGGAAATCTGATAAAGGACCTTTGAACAATAGCCCTCCGCCTTCTTTAATATCACCGGCAATAAATGCCTTATCCAGCCAATGAACAACCTCTTTATCCATAATCCCGACGGGTAAATATTGAGAAGTGAAACGACTATCCGCCTGGCTAAAATTTGTTTGCAGATCAATGGATGCGTTGTCAGCAGTCGTTGGCAGATGCAGCATCATTCGGGACTGCGTCTTTACATGGGGTGAATTCAAACGAATGTGATCCGTCTTTATCAGCCAACCCGTCTCATCCTGCGCCCATGTCAGCTGACCATCTAAACTATCCACAAGAATAGGGTCTCTAAAAAGACCTTGAAAATAGATCGAGCCTTCCTTAACGGCCAAGTTCAACCAACCCTTATCTTGCGTTGAGCATCCGGTGCCTGAAAAATGACTCATCTTAGGGAGTAATCCATAAGCTAGAGTCGACACCTTTTCAAGTTCTCCACAAGCAGCCCATGCCACTGAATTTTCACCTTGATGCACTGAGAAACTGGCCTTATTTAATAAACCGCTGACCTTCGTTTCTTCAAGAACTGAAAGAAATGACTGATCTAACACTTTTGAATATTGTAAAAGATGTGACATGGCTTCTAAATTAATGCCATCCACGGCTGCACTAATAGAGTAACCTTCTTTTTGTTCAGCGCTATAGCGCACATTAAATTGGCTCTGCTCTTGTTCCGTCATCTCTGTTTTAAAAGCCAAATTCTTAGCATATAAAGACCAGCCATTTAATAGCTTGTTCCAAGCAAATTGACCACTAAAATTAGAGACGTTCAAGGTTTCAGCCTCTTGCTGCAAACGAGCTTCTTTGACTACAAGGCTTCCTTTTACCTGTGACAAAGCTGCTGCCTCCCAGTGACTCCACAGCTCAATATCACCCTCTCCTTGTTGGATAGAGAGCTTATCCAGATTTAGCCGCGATAGGTATTTATCCAGTTTAATTTTCTTGGCTTTAAAGTAGGCCTTGGCACTCCAATCTGCAGTCGATAAAACATCCCCGATCACCTCAATGGCTAAGACAAACGAGCCACCCGTCTCTTTTGGCATATTGGCTATCACTTTAAGCGTATGCTCTTGCCCATTGTTCTGAAAAACAACCTGAGCTTGATCAAGCGTTACATCCGGCAAATCCCGCAAATCATCCTGCCAAATAATTTGGCTATCGATAATTTCAAACCGACGACCTTCTAATAACCAGGAAAAATCACCCGAGGAGTCACCACTCTCTTGATCGCTCGATAAACCAATTATAGAAAAACGCCCATCATCAAGTCGTTTTATCTTTATAGCACTATCAACAAGGGTTATTTGACTCGGTTTGAGATCGCCTGAAAAAAAATTCAGCGGATTAAAAGAGAGGCGTATTTCGCCAATGCTTAGCGTATTTGTTTGATGGTTTAATTCATCCAAACGAACTTTCTTTAAGCTTAATTGAGGTTTAAACCCTTCCATCCTGGCCGATAAACCAGAAATTTGAACATCGCCCGCCATTTCTTCTGATAAATAAACTTCCAAATCATTTTTGTAGGCAGGGATGTCTTCTAAAATAAAACGCGCGGTCGCGATGAAAACCGCTAACAAAATAAGGCTTACAGTAAAAACCCAAAGCAAGGAATGCCCAAAAAGTCGCACTTTACTCATTTTAAAAAAACGACTCGACCTTAAACCAGAACGACATCATATTGCTCTTGCGTATATTCATTTTCTGCCCTAAATCGAATTCGTATACCAACAAAAGATTCCAGGTCAGCCAAGGTTGTGGACTCTTCATCAAGCAACATCTCAACCACCGCATTTGAGGCTAATACCAACAACTCTTTTGCTTCATATTGGCGGGCATCTCTGATAATTTCACGAAAAATTTCATAGCAGGTTGTTTCCGGTGTTCGAACCCTACCTGAGCCGGAGCAAATCGGACAGGGTTCACACATCACCCTTTCCAAGCTCTCCCGGGTCCGCATGCGAGTCATCTCAACCAAGCCCAATTCGGACACACTGCTGATGGTATATTTTGCATGGTCATTACTCATCGCTTTTTCTAACGCGTTCAACACGGCCACTTTGTGGCCATCATCTTGCATATCAATAAAGTCAATAATAATAATGCCGCCCAGGTTTCTAAGCCGTAGTTGACGAGCGGTCACCTGTGCCGCCTCCATATTCGTTTTGAAAACAGTTTGCTCTTGATTACCTCGGCCTAAATAACTGCCGGTATTCACATCAACCGTTGTCATGGCTTCTGTTTGATCAAACACCAAATGCCCGCCTGATTTTAAAGGCACTTTTCTTTCCAAGGCAGCCTTAATCTCAGACTCAATACTGTACATATCAAATAAGGGGCGATGCCCTCTATACAATTCCAGCAAACCTTCTACTTCAGGCATGAACTTCTGCGAGAAATCGACCATGCGCTCAAAATTAGTCCTCGAATCGATAACAATTTTAGTCACCGATGTTTGATACCAATCCCTTAAGATTCTTAATGCAAGTGGCAGGTCTTCGTAAATTAACCCAAGTGACACCTCACCAATTTGAAGGCTTATCTCCTCCCAAAGTTTATTGAGAAACAACATATCTGCCCGAATACTCGCCTCTTCAACCCCTTCAGACGCCGTTCTAGCAATATACCCACCTGAATAGCCCTGCCCCTTAAATACTTCCATGCAGGCCAACAACCTTTCTCGCTCAGTCTCACCTTCTAATTGTTGAGATAAGGCCAGTTTTTCTGAATAAGGCAAAAACACTTGATAACGCGAAGGAATCGAAAGGTTCATCGTTAAACGAGGCCCTTTTGTTCCTATGGGTGCCTTTAACACTTGAACAACAACTTTCTGGCCCTGTTGTAAAAAACGTTCGATCCCTTTTTCATCTGACGGTGTTTCACCCGAAACCAACACATCAGATGCATGCAAAAAACCCGCTCGACCTATGCCTATATCGACAAAGGCCGCCTGAATACCCGGCATAATACGGCACACTTCTCCACGATATACATTCCCTACAATATCTCGCTTACGTTGACGCTCAATGATCAGTTCCTGCAAAACCCCGTTTTCGAGGACCGCAACGCGTGTTTCAGGTGGCGTTATATTGATCAGGATTTCATCGCTCATGGTATTTCAATCGAATATTTAAGGTGACTAACTGTTAAATCGGTAGATTATTTTAATTATGCATCATTCTTTTATTAATGCGATTCTACTCCTATTAACCGCTCGAATTGATCAATACTTTCATTAAAATCAGACCTTAAACTTATTAACCCATTAAGTAATAGCAATCAAAGCAGCCTGCGCCATACCCAACCTGCCTCTCTAACGTCAATCAATGCGATTCAGTTTTAGCTGATAACGAATCCATGTTCTTTAAGCAGTTGAGCGGTTTCGTAGAGTGGAAGCCCCATCACCCCTGAATAACTCCCTTCTAATCGACTGATAAACATGGCCGCTTTACCTTGTATCGCATAAGCGCCTGCCTTACCCAATGACTCACCGGTGGCCCAATACCATTCAAGTTCATGCTCTGTTATTTCTGCAAACGTCAATTTGCTTTGACTCACAACACAAACTTGATGCTGCCCGACTAATGCAAACGACGTTAATACAGTATGGGTGGTACCAGACAGTTTCCTCAACATCGCTAGAGCATGCGTTTTATTATTGGGCTTCCCCAAAATTTCTCCATTGATGATAACGGCGGTATCAGAACCCAAGGCATACGTCTCTCTTGCAGGGTAAAAAGCTTTTGCTGCCTTCGCCTTTTCAATGGCTAACCGTATGACATAATCATTCGGTGCTTCACCAAAATGAGGCGTTTCATCAATATCGACCGCCTTCGTTTCAAACCCGATCCCGATCTGCTTTAACAGTTCAGCTCGGCGCGGTGAAGCTGAGGCTAATATTAGCGATTTCATTTATTCTCTATGGTATGGGTGGTTATTCATCAAACTCCAACCTCTGTACAACTGCTCAGCTAATATGACTCGAACCAAGGGATGAGGGAATGTTAATGGCGACAAACACCACTGCTCATTAGCTCTGTTTAAACAGTCAGCTGACAAACCGTCTGGACCACCTATCAGGAAAATAATAGACGGATTAATGCCCTGCCATGCAGATAATTTTTTTGCCAGATCCGCTGTAGACCATGCTTTTCCCTTCACCTCGAGTGCCACTACGTAGTCATTCTCTTTAATCAAAGACAGAATCTTTTTTCCTTCCGTTTCCTTAATTTTATTCAATTGACTTTGTTTGGTTCTTTTAGCGGGAGGGATTTCTATGATTTCAATTGAGCATTCACGCGGCATCCGCTTTGCGTATTCCTGATAACCGGCCACTACCCAACCAGGCATTTTTTGACCGACGGCTAAAATCTTCAACTTCATCAGCACCCTTCGCTTTTACGAAAAAAAGCGGCTCAACTGAAGCCGCTTTTTATTACCTTTGCCAACCTTGGTACCTGCAAATTAGAAACGCCTTTATCTAACATTTAATGGCGTCAAGGTTATTTCTACACGCCTGTTTTGAGCGCGACCTTCTTTAGTTGAATTACTGGCAATGGGGCTTTGTTCGCCATAGCCCATCACATTAAAACGTTGACTTTCAACACCTTGTGAACGTAGATAACTCGCCACACTTTGTGCACGCTGCTCAGATAAATTCTGGTTATATGCGGCATCACCGACACTATCTGTATGCCCGACAACGGTTACCATGGTATCTGAATATTCTTTAAGAACAATTGCAACAGAATCAAGCACTTGATAAAAACCTGCATTGATATTTGAGCTATCGGTATTAAAGGTGACGTTACCTGGCATATTCAAAATAAGGTTATTACCAACACGACTCACACTCACTCCAGTACCGCTGAGGCGCTGACGCAATTTAGCCTCTTGAACATCCATATAATAGCCAACGCCACCGCCAGCCGCTGCACCCAGTGCTGCACCTTTTAGTGCCGTACGCCTATCACCTTTCATCGCACCCACAATAGCGCCTGTTACTGCACCAACCCCAGCACCAATGGCTGCTTTACTGGTTTGCTGCTCTTGGGTATAAGGGTTAACGGTTGTACAACCTGCCATCGCGAAAGTTAAACTGGCTGCTAACCCTATGGCTAATTTTCTATTTTTCATCATTTTCTCCCTGTTTTACGTACGGCTAACGCCCATCATTTATTGACCTGACATCTAACCACTGTCACTGCTATCTATCTTAAACCACTTAAATGAACAAACCATGAACTTCATCACTCTTTATACTTCTGCGTCAACGGCCCATAATTTTTCAAGCTGATAGAACTCTCGAATTTTAGGTTGCATAACATGAACAATAATATTGCCTAAATCGATTAACACCCATTCACCCGAATCCATTCCTTCAACACCTAGCGGAATTAAGCCCTGTTTTTTTGACGCCATAGACACGTCCATTGCCAGCGACTTTACGTGGCGATTTGATGAACCTGTCACAATCACTATGTGATCCGCAAACGAGCATTTATCGCGCACATCAATCACATCAATTTGCTGACCTTTTTTCTCATCAAGAGCATCTATCACTATTGATAACAAGGGCTCTGCCATATTTTATCTATCCTATCTTCTAATGATTTTCATGACTGGTAAAAATGCCGATTGTTAATAACCTCTAGGCATTCTGCTGTTAACATGTTTTTTACCGTTTTGTTTTCTTTAAGTCGTTGCCTGATCTGAGTTGCGGAAATATTCGCCGCTGTGACAGGTTGTACAAAGATTTTACCATGTGTTCGTTGCCTTAGTTGTGACTTATCTACCGTTAAAAAAGGGGCAACATAGTGTTCAATTTTCGGGTTGAATTGATTGTCAAAACCCGCACGATCTGTAACAACAATATGCGCTAAATTGATCATCTCTTCCCACCGATCCCAGGACATTAAACCATTGAATGCCTCCATGCCCAATATTAATACAAGTGAACTCGTTGGGCTTTGTTGTCGAAAACCAAACAAGGTATCGACCATGTAACTGGGACCACTCCTTTCCATTTCGCTACGATCCGCTACCAGATTTGGATAACCCTGGACAGCCAACGTTAACAAAGAAAACCGCTCTTCTGCCGTAAGGGTGGGGCTGATTCGATGAGGTGGTTTTGCTGACAGCACCATTCTCACTTCATCCAATCCCAGACATTTTTGCACCTCGCTTGCCGCGGTCAAGTGCCCAAGATGAATGGGATCAAAGGTCCCGCCATAAATACCCAAAAATTTGGCCATGAGTCAGCGTTTCTCAACATCCATTTTATGAAGAATACCTTCTACTGGCGGATATGTCCTTCACCCAGCACGATATACTTTTGCGTTGTCAAGCCGACCAAACCAACCGGCCCTCTTGCATGTAATTTATTGGTGCTGATACCAATTTCACCACCCAAGCCATATTCAAACCCATCAGCAAACCGTGTTGACGCATTAACCATCACAGAACTTGAATCAACTTCACGTAAAAAACGCATCGCTTTTGAGTAATCAGTTGTTACGATTGATTCCGTATGGCCAGAGCCATGGTGGTGAATATGATCCATGGCCGCGTCCATATCATCGACAACTCGAATAGATAAAATGGGGGCCAGGTATTCTTCATCCCAGTCGGCTTCCTTGGCTTGAACACAGTCCGATAGGATATTGCAGGTTCTTTCACACCCTCGTAATTCAACATTCTCGGCAGCATACAAACCCGCTAATTCGGGTAAAATATCATTGGCAATCGGCTCAGCTACCAGCAAAGTTTCCATGGTATTGCAGGTCCCATACCGTTGTGTTTTTGCATTAAACGCAATAGATTTTGCCATCTCCTTATCGGCTAAATCATCGATGTACACATGGCAAACCCCATGCAAATGTTTAATAACAGGAACACGTGCATCTTTAGTCACCCGTTCTATTAGACCTTTTCCACCTCGCGGGATAATCACATCGACAAAGCCTTCCATCGTAATCAACTCACCCACCGCATGGCGATCTGTTGTCTCTACAACCTGAACCACCTCTGCTGGCAAACCCACGGCTTCTAACCCATTTGCAATACAATTTGCAACGGCCTTATTTGAATGCTTAGCCTCAGAACCGCCGCGTAAAATACTCGCATTCCCCGACTTAAGACATAATGCTGCTGCATCGGCAGTAACATTAGGTCGTGATTCGTAAATGATACCAATGACCCCTAAAGGCACTCGCATCTGCCCTACTTTGATGCCCGAAGGACGAGAATTAATCTGGCTGATTTCGCCAACAGGGTCAGGCAAAGACGCGATTTGGTGCAACCCTTCTGCCATGGCAAGTACGCGTTCTTCATTAAGTTCTAAACGGTCTAACAACGCTGCATCCAGCCCGCGCTCTTTACCCGCCACCCTGTCCAAATGATTAGCCTGCAATATAGCCGCTTGTTGGTTCTTAATTTCTTCGGCTATCGCTTCCAGCGCTTTATTTTTGATGCCGGTGTCTGCATTTGCTATTACACGAGCCGCACGTTTAGCACGCTCACCTAAGCCCCGCATGTATTCAATTAACTCACTCATTTTTTACCTTGGTAGTCTATATTTTTAGTCGTGATTATACCGCGACTAACGCGTACTGTTGTAATCGCCTTGGCTCACAAAAAGCCAGGCAAATTTGTTCAATAACAAGCCATTCATCCCCGTCTTCCACCCCTTTGGTGATGCGCTCAGCTTTTGCACACGCCCGTATCAAGCTTTGCCACTCCGTTAAACTGCCACGAGAAAGCGCGTTTAAATAACTTCTTTTCTTGTTATTCCAAACTTTATATTTTTTTAGTGTCGACTCAATTCGACCGCTGGTTTTTTTTTCGAAACTTAAACTGGCCAATATGCGAAGTTCTCGCATCAACGCCCATAAAACAACAGGCGCCGCCAGCTTTTCACCTAACAAGCCTTTTAAAATTTGCAGTGTTCTCGTTGTATCTCCGGCCAATAAACTGTCGGTCAATTTAAAAACATCATAGCGAGCATTATCTGCCACTGCATCAGTAATATCGTCCATTGATAGCTCAACCGAGCCAAAAAGGATATGCAACTTTTCAATTTCCTGATCGGCCGCCAGCAAATTTCCTTCAACACTATCAGCTAACAATTTAAGACCTTGTTGATTAGTCGCCATTCCTTTGCGATCTAATCGATGCTTTAACCACTGAAGCAGTTTATGGTCATTAAGTGGCCATACTTGAGCGATGACGCCATGCTGATCTATCGATTTAAACCACTTCGATGATTTAGAAGCGCCATCAAGTTTACCGCTCACAATGATCAAGACATTATCTGCAGATAATTCAGAAACAACCTCACTAATGACCTTAGCACCCTCTCGCCCTGGTTTCCCTGATGGAAGATTTAATTCAATTAAATTTTTATCTGCGAAGAGTGATTGACTTAAGCAAGCTGTGATTAATTGATTCCAATCAAATACGCCTTCAACGTGGAACACTTCACGATTAAGAAACCCGGCCTCTCGAGCTTTTTTGCGAATAAGATCAACTGCCTCACCTTGTTGCAAAGGCTCATCACCAGAGACCAAATACACCGGCATCAACTGCTTATCAAGGACATGAGAGAGTTGCTTAACGTCGTCTAATTGCATAGAAAGCCGCTTTGTACCAGCCCGTTGATTAGGCTAATTAACCGCAGAACCCGGTTTTAACGCTTGTATTCGTCTTAAGATTTGTTGCGCGGCATCTCGCTTTAAATCTCGTGAAATAACGACCGACTCATTTGTACGACCAATCACATCATTTTCATCATCAATGAAATCACGAACTAACAATAAGGTCTCATTATCTAAAAGTACGTCGCCATTAGATTTTACCAAGCTGTAAACAACCACGTACCGCATTTCAGACTCACGGACTTTACCCCTTGAATCAACACTCAATGTTCTATTGTCAGACTCTTCTTTTTTAATGACCAATACAGCATCAGCTTCCGTACGGTTTTGAACAACCTCGGCAGAATACCCAAGCATTTCACTCAAATCCCTCACTAAATGACTGTGTTGAGAGCCTGCAATATAAATTTTTTGAAGCTCTTCGGGCAAATCAACTGCTCCACGCAGTTTAAAGCCACAGGCCATGAGACTGACCGATAAAAGGCAAAGCATTGTCATTGAACGCAACATCACAAAAGAGCCTGTTTGAGTATTCATATGTTTGAATCCGTTAAATAACGATATTTACCAACTTCTTAGGCACAATAATAACCTTTCGGACAGGCTGACCGTTAATAAATTTATCGACATTCTCTTCTGACACAGCAAGTTGTTCGATACTGTCTTTCGACGCATCTGCTGCTACTGTTATTTTCCCTCGTAACTTTCCATTCACTTGTACCACCATTTGAATCTCTTCTAGCACCGTGGCCGTCGCATCAAATTCAGGCCATGACGCTCCAATCAGGTCATCCTGATGGCCTAAGGCTTGCCACATTTCATCGCAAACATGAGGAATGATCGGTGACAACATCAAGACGATTAATTCTAAACATTCTTGCCGTAGCGCATGCGCCACAGCTGTTTCAGCTTTAAATTTAGACACCGCATTCAATAATTCCATATTTGCAGCAATGGCCGTATTAAATGTTAAACGGCGACCTAAATCGTCATTTACCTTGCTTAAGGTTTCGTGGGTTTGACGACGCAGCATTTTTTCTTCGCTCGACAATTGTTCAACTGCATAACCTTCTGAAGGGCCGACATCGACGTGCTCTTTTACTTGACGCCATAACCGGCGAATAAATCGAAACGAGCCCTCTACCGCTTTGTCTGACCACTCCAGTGATTGTTCTGGCGGCGCGGCAAACATAGTAAACAAGCGAACAGTATCCGCGCCATATTTATCAATTAACTCTTGTGGATCAACTGTATTACCTTTCGATTTTGACATTTTAGTGCCATCTTTTAACACCATGCCTTGCGTTAACAGGTTCTTAAACGGCTCATCACACGACAGCAGCCCCATATCGCGCAAAAGCTTGGTGTAAAACCGCGAATATAGAAGGTGCAAAATAGCATGCTCAATCCCCCCCACATACTGGTCAACAGGCAACCAATAATTCGCACGTTCATCTAACATCGCCTGGTCATTATCTGCACAACAATATCGCGCAAAGTACCATGACGATTCCATAAAGGTATCAAACGTATCCGTTTCCCTTTTCGCTTTGCCGCCACACGTTGGGCAATCGGCCTTCATAAAGGCTTCATGCTGAGCCAAAGGAGACCCCACACCCTCAAGCGACACCTCTTTGGGTAAAACAACAGGTAATTGCTCATCAGGCACTGGCACAGTGCCACATGCTTCACAATAAATAACAGGGACGGGGGTTCCCCAATAGCGCTGGCGAGAAATACCCCAATCGCGTAAACGGTAATTAACCGTCTTTTCGCCCTTGCCTTTGTCTTTTAATGATTGAGCTATCGCATCAAAGGCCTGCTGAAAACTCAATCCATTAAATTCACCCGAATTGATCAGTGTCCCCTTACCCGTAAACGCTTGTTTGCTAATATCGATTTCGTTTGTCTCATCCGACGTAACAACCTGTTGGATTTTTAAACCGTATTTACGGGCAAATTCAAAATCACGTTGATCATGTGCAGGAACGGACATCACCGCACCTGTGCCGTAATGCATTAACACAAAATTAGCAATCCAAACTGGAACAACGTCACCGGTTAGAGGGTGTATCGCTTTAAGGCCTGAATCCACACCTTTCTTTTCCATGGTTTCCATCGCTGCTTCCGAGGTTTCCATGGTTTTACATTCTTCCAAAAACGCGGATACTTCCACATTATTATTAGCTGCTTCAAGAGCTAAAGGATGTTCAGCAGCCACAGCAAGATAGGTCACACCCATTAACGTATCGGGCCGTGTCGTATACACAGAGACTGTTTTATCAAGGCCTTGAATATTAAATGTCAGCTCTACGCCTTCAGAGCGGCCAATCCAGTTTTGTTGCATCATGCGCACTTGCTCTGGCCAACCTTCAAGCTCTTTTAACGAACTCAATAACTCTTCAGCATAGTTTGTAATACGCATAAACCATTGAGAAATTTCCCTTTTTACGACGTCGTGATCACAGCGCCAACAACAACCATTAATAACCTGTTCATTCGCTAACACCGTATTACAATCTGGGCACCAGTTCAGTGGCGATGTTTTCTTATACACTAAGTCCTTTTCCAGCAAGCGAGTAAAAAACCATTGCTCCCAACGATAATAATCTTCGTGGCAAGTGGTCACTTCCCGTTTCCAGTCATAGCCAAAACCCAGCTGTTTAAGCTGATGACGCATATAGTCAATATTATCTGTC
>Ga0181580_10003093_pt1 | contig 13509 bp, 5 predicted proteins | sample 071ome_23_FD_132413 | JGI IMG/M metagenome (GOLD analysis project Ga0181580, IMG submission 132413) | Coastal salt marsh microbial communities from the Groves Creek Marsh, Skidaway Island, Georgia - 071403BT metaG (megahit assembly) | ecosystem: Environmental > Aquatic > Marine > Intertidal zone...
GAGGCGCGCGCGTCGTAGAAATCGTCGTCTTTATCGACGTCTGTATCGTCGGGCATTCCGTCCGACGCGCGCGAGTGCGCTCGCGTCGGCGAATGAAGATGATGCGCGTCACACAGCGACGACGAAAATCTTCATCCGCATGTCTTCGCGTCGGCGCGTCGTCCGCTCGCTCGCGTCGGCGCTTCGCGCGGTCGGACGATCGACCTCGTCGGCGTCGTCGGCGGCATCGTGGGCATCGGCGGCGTCGGTGGCGACGCCGGTGACGCCGGGTGTTTTCGCGCGAGATTTCGCGTCGTCGAGTGCGCGCGGTCGAGCCGATGACGACGCGCGCGACGCGTACAGCGCGTCTCTCGAAGCGCGCGCGGCGGCGGCGCGTTTACAGGGGAGTAAAAAGGGCGAGGCGTCGTCTGAACGCGTCGCGGCGACGATGCGCGCGGACGGAACGGCGCCAAAGTTTTATGAAAAGGTTGGGTTGGTGAGAGACGGTCGAGGCGGCGCGGACGCTTCGTCTTCGACTGCCGGTTGGGGGATCGTCTTGGACGATAGAAGGCTTCGAACGCCGAAACGGAACGAGTACTCGTTCGCGACGAGGGCGTTGGCGGTGGCGATCGGGATGGAGTGGGAGGCGCAGACGGATAGAGTGGCGCCGTATACCATGCCGTTGACGGGGCTCAGCGCGACGGCTATCGACCACATGGGAGACGCGGAGACGCGTAAATTACACATCGAGACGCTGTTGAAACACTTCACGACGGATGTGACGAGGGTGAGGAGCTGCGATGAGGCGATCGCGGCGCGGCAGGCGGAGACGCACGATCCAATCATCAAGTGGGCGACGAAGGAGTTTGGTCCGGTGGACGTTTCGGATTCCATCTTTGGACCGCCGACGAATGAAAAGACGGTGGAGGTGCTCAGGAAGCGTTTACACGCCATGTGTCCGTGGGAACTCACGTGTGCGTTCGCGCTGAGCGCGGCGACCAAGTCGCTGTTGATTGGGCTCAAGACGCTCCGGGGGGAATTGACGGTGGATCAAGCCATCGCCGCGGCGCGCGTCGAAGAGGAGGCGCAAATCGAAGAGTGGGGCTTGGTCGAGGGCGGGCACGATTTGGATCAGTTGGACATTCGCGTGCGCGTGGGCGCGCCCGTGATGCTCATGAAGCTTCGGGCGTGCAAGGATGAGGATGTGGCGTGAGTTTGTTATTCGTTACTATTCGTATCACCGCGTCTTGTTTTGTTAATTGAACTCATTTTTTAATTTGCGTCTTGCAAAGCCGACCGTCTCGAACCTCTCGACCGTCTCTCCGGAGTCACCTTTGGTAAGGGCTTTTTTAAATCATCGTCGACGAGTTTCTGCGACGCAGCCGTCTTACTCGCCCGGGCGCGGGACTCGCGCGTCGGCACGGCTGGTGCCGTCTTCACCTTGGCCGCCTTGACCTTGGATCCGGCAAACGGAACGTCGTCGCTATTCGCCAATTCGAGCGCGCGTTCGAGTACCGCCTCCCGAACGTCGTCGTCGAGCTGCGTCGACAGATCATCGTCGTCCTTCGGAATGGTCAATCCTTCCTCGTCGTCACCGTCCTCTCCCGTGACGGCGTCGACGGTGGGTTTCGGCGCGGCGTCGCAATGCGAACGAAGTCGTTCCGCCGCCAGCGCCAAATCTTTTGCGGCTTGTTTTTCCTTTGTTCTCTCCGCGGCGAGAACAGCGGCGTGCCAAGCCTTGGTGAGCGCGTCGTTTAATTCCACCTTTTCCGCTGGGTCGTGTTCATCCTTGGCGGATTTCACGGGCAGAAGCGAGAGTAAACGCGCGATGCCGTTGACGTACGCCTTGGCGAGCGTGCCTTGCGCGCCCGTTGGCATTTGCTTTGTGCTGAGTGCCAAAGACTCGTTCGCGAGCGAGAGCGCGAGCTCGGCGGCGTTCGGAAGCGGCGATTCAGAAGCCGTGAGAAGTTGCACGAGCAAGGCGGCGACACGAGACAGACCCTTGATCTTGGCTGCGGCTCGCAGCGCGGGAAGCGCGCAATCCGCGAGGATGCGTCTTCTATCCTCTGGAGCGCTCGCCAACGCCGGGAAGAAGACGGCGAGGCATTGCGCGAGTCGAGGTCTGCGCTGGGCGTCAGCGGCAAAATAGCTACCGAGCAAGCGGGCGACGACCGCGGCGGCGGCATCGAACGCACCCTCACCGCGTCGGAGAATAATCTTACAGAGTGCCTCGGCGGCGACGGTGCCGACGCTCTCCTCGGCTTCGACGGCGGCGGCAGCCTTGGTCGCCGCGACATCCTCGACGTCGACGTCTTCGAGATCGTACGCGTCCGCTTTGAAGAAAAACGGTCTTCCTTCCTCGTCCAAGCACTTCATGAAGGCTACCTCGAGAGGCAGACCGGCATTGAAGGCGGATTCGGTGATGTCTTCGTCATCCGGATCGACGAGCACGCGATACTTGTCCAAAGCGGCCGGACCGTGGAGCAGCGCGGCGTCTCCGAGCGCGCGGGCAGCCATGCATCGCACCGGCGCGGCGTCAGCGCTGAGCGCGGTGCGCAAGATGACGACCGCGTCCGGATTGACGACGCCTTGAGAGCAAAGCAAGAGGCCGAGGACTCGCATGGATTCGCGACGCACGGCTGTGGTCGAGTGCGTCACCGCCGGCTTGATCAGAGAGTCCATGACGGCTTCAGCCGCGACAGACGGAAGCCGCTTGGAGACGCGCTCGAGGAGAGAACCGGCGACGAAGAGCGCCTGCGTGAGGGATTCGGCGGTGCCCATCAACTGGAGGGAATCCGCGGCGTCCAACACGAGACCAGCGAATTCCGTCGATTCCGTGGCGACGAGTCGGGCAATGTCAATCAAAGCGTTCTCCCACTTGCCGTCGCCCCCGCACGCGTAGGACGAGCCGTGTGCGTTGACGGCTGGTTCTTCGCGAAGCTGATCCGCGATCAAGTTGATAGCGCCGCGTCGGATGGCACCGTCATTCAAATCGACGCACTGCAAGAGCGGTAAGAGCTGACGCGCGGCAAACTTGCCGTTGTCGTTGCGTGCGTGCGCGTCGACGAGGCTGAGAAGCTCCATCGCGGTCGGTGGCATCGCTGACTCCAACGCTTCAATCATTTCACCAACCTCGGCGACGGCAATTTCGCGAGCTTGACCGACAGATTGCGCCGAGGTTGCGCCCTTGGCCGCCGACGCTTCGGCGAGGTGCTGGAGCACGACGCGCCAGTACAACGCCTGTTCCGCCGTCAACATTCCATCCGCAGCCAAATCGCGTCTGAGGCCCCTCACAGTGAGTTCAGCGTTCTTGCACACCTCCATCGGCTTGATGCGTCCGACAGTGATGAGTTCCTTGAGCGCGAGCTCGGCTTCAGTTTCGTTGGATTCCACGTCGAGCGCGGCTAAAAACTTGAAGACGTCCCCTTCAAACGCCTCGAGCCACCGCTTCAACATCTCCACGCTCGCGCTGCGAACAGTCGGGACTCGATCGTTGAGACCGCGTCGAAGCACAAGCGCTCGATGCGCGATGGAGACCGATTCCACGGGAACCTTAGACGTGAGCGCGAGAAACGCGATGCGTCTCACATCCTCCGCCACGTCTCGAGTGCGCTCCACGACGCACGGAATGGTGTAATCCGAAATGGCGAGCGATCCTAGAATAGCCTTACGAACTTCCTTATTCTTTTCGCTTCCCAAGAGCTCGACAAAGGCTTGCGTGATGTCATCCTGGGAAAAATCGTCTGTTTCCCCTCCATCCTGCAAACGACTCAGCGCTCGCGCCGCTTGCGCTCTCACTGGCGGCATCTTATCCCGAATTCTCTCCAGCATCACATCCGTCATGCGTTCGTACAAATCATCGCTAATCTCAGCCTCCGGTCCGAGGCCGTTGAGGACGCCCGCGATGATCTGACACACTCGAAACCGGATAGCTTTTTCCTTGGCCACGTGCAGGTTGAGCAAAAAGCCCAAAAACGCCTCGTTAAACTCATCCGCATCCTCCTCGATCCCTTCCTCGCGCCACACGCAAAAGGTGACGATGAATCGAACGACGCGTTCTGTACATAAATCACGCTGCGCGGGTGTGAACGAGAGATGCATGGCCGCGCGTAGATCCGTCAGTCGCTTTCATCGCGTTTCGTTTCGTTTGCGCGAATAAAATCAGAAACACATCTTCAACGCCTCGTCGACGTCAATGCGTTGAAACGACACCCAGTCAGGTTCCGATTGAGTGCACGACGTCGTCTTCGTCACCCCCACGCATCGCGACGCGCTCGCGTACATCCATCCGCGCACCTTGTACTCCAACAACACCGGTAAAATCGCGTTGCAAAACGTTGGCAGAAACGTCTCTGGATCTTCCGCGCGCGTCTTGGCGAGCGTCTTGGCGCCTTTTTTATGCGTCGCGAGGGAGATTTGCGACTCGTTGAGCGTCTTTGCGATCGCTCGCTGCGCGTCCGTCGTCATGTCCGCGCGTCGTGGTTCGCGTTCGGGACGTCGGGCGTCGATGTGTGCGGGGTGTCGGTTTGGTTCCCCTTTGCGCGTCGAAAAGTATTTAGAGTATCGGACGCGGATTCGGAGGACGCGCTCGGGGACTGGTGATGACTACAGTAGTTTGAAGAAATCACGATTAAAAAAACAAAGAGTGTACCGTACGATTTTACGCAAAGGCGTTAATGTCAAACTCCTCCTCCTCGTCTTCGGACGCGCCGGGACCGGCGGAGTATGGGAAATCCTCTGGAGACTCGTCTTCGGGGAGGGGGAAGGCGTCCAACATGTGATCGCCGGAAATGTCAGCCTGACGGTCTCCGACGGTGGCGACGAGTTCGTTTTGGTCGTAATCGAGGCCACAGAGCTCGGCGAGGGAGCCGACGACGCGATCGGGAATCATGGCGGCGACGGCGGGATCCGTCTGCGCCTTTTCGACGGCGGCTTCCATTTCCTCCAAGCCTGTGACGCCCGTCAAGACGAGTGCGACGATGGCGGCGTTGCCTGCCTTACCGAAAGCGACATCCGTGTCTAATCTATCTCCAATGACGAGCGTGCGGGAGAGGTCAATGCCGGTATGCTCGCTCAAGAGGTCTAACATGAAGGAACTCGGCTTGCCGCAATAAATTTCGGGTTGGCTTCCGCACGCCGTCGCCACAGCATTGACGATCGCCCCGGCGCCCGGGTACAAACCTGGACCGAGCATATCACCCGCATCCGGATTCGTCGCCACAAACTTTGCCCCGCGCTGGATTTGCAAAGACGCATACGCGAGCTTGGCAAACGTAAACGAAGAATCGCTTCCGACCACCACCGCCCCGACGTCATCCTCTTCATCCATCCATTCCGACATTTCCGCCCAATCCGTCGTCGTGCACCTCACACTGTCGTACACACCGCCTTCAACATCAATCCCAGCCTCCTCGAGCTCATCCAAAATGCCCTTCTCACCGATGACGTACACCGTCTTTTGTTTATAGTCATCCACGTGTTCTCCGTCGTCTCCCTTCTCCCCAATCAGCGCATCGAATCCTTCGCGTTTCAGATAACACGCCGTCGCGTACGCCGACGTATATATCTCGTATTTGCTCGCATCGATCCCCAGCGCCGCGAATTTCGCCGCGTAATGCTCTCGGCTCTTCGTCGAGTTGTTTGTGACGAAAAAGACCCTCTTACCCTTGGCCCTCAGCGCTTCGATCGCCGCCTTGGCGCCCGGAATGAGCGAATCCCCGTGCCAAATCACCCCATCGCAATCCAGCACCACCGCATCGATCGCCTCGTCGATCTCTCGCGTCAATCCCGACGGGTCGGCGACGAGCACGGACGCCAACGACGGCGCGGCGGCGGCAGAGACCACCCGGCGGCGGACCGACTCGTTTTGTTGTCGTCGTTCGCCGCGTCCTCGTCGTCGTTCGGCGCGTCGCGGCGTCGATCGCGCGATGGAGACCGCGGACGCGAGTGCGTTCGCGCGCATGGTTTTCGTTCGCGGCGCGGTGGTTCGGCTCTGCGTCGTCGCCCGCGCGGTGTGACGCGGGTGCGACGCAGAGGGGTTGGGCGGACGTGTCAAAAAGTTTTACATTGGTGGTTTTATGATGCTAAATGTATGGTTAAATAGTATATAGGGTTTTGCTTCTAGTGTGAGCACACGCGCGCGCGCAGTCGTCCATCCTCGCTTTTGGACGAGACGCCCGATGCGCGCGTCACGGGAACCCCTCGCGACGGCTGGTGACATCGACGAGGTCACCGACGCGAAGAATCTTCATCCCCTGGTCGGCGCGACGTAAAGCGGGGACGATGAGGTTCCACCCGAAAAAAGTGCACGCGCGCCAAAAGCGGTTGGACGTGCCCAAAGCGGCGCCGCCTCGAGTTTGCGCGAGCGCGCGAACGACGACGTCGCCGTGTTCGGTCGATCCCGTGTCGGGATCGACAGCGGGAATGGTGCAACGCGAACACGGCTTGCAGAGCTCGGCGTGGATGTCGTCAGAGATTTGAATGGATGCCCATCGGTCTTCGGCGTACGCGGGAGCGTCGTCGACGACGACGTTGCCGCGGAATCGACGCCCGTCGACGCGCGTCGATGGACGAACCATCGCGTCGAGGGCGTCGATGGATGATTGGTTGACGAGTAGCATCGGGTACCCGTCGCTCAGCGTCGTGGTACACCGACGAGAACCGTAATTCTCGCTCGTTAATCGCGTCGTGGCGTCGTCCACATCCACGCCGGCGTCCTCATCCTGCGCGCCGCCGGGAAACCCACCCTTCCCCAACCATCGCACGAGCGCGTACGATTCACCGCGTCCGCTCTCGTCCTGGTTTAAAAACTCACTAAACCACCTCTCTGCCGTTTCTCCTTCGTTCGCGCACGTCCCTAGCCAATCCCAACACTCTGTCTGCGACAACGCGTCGTCGTTCGCATCCAAATCAACCTCCACCTTTAACGCTCGATCCATCGACCCGGCTTCGCACGTGAGCGTAAACCGGCGAATCGTCGCGTCCGTGTACGCCTCGGGTGGGTCTATCGCGCACGACACGAGCGCGAGACGCGGGTGCGTGCGTTGAGAGATGAATTTACCATCCTTGGAGTGGACGACTGACCACACGCGATCGAACGCGAGTCCGGTGGACGTGAGGGCGACGGCGTCGAGGGAAACCCCGGCACAGGATTTCACGGGATAGGTGACGAGGGCGGAGATCTTCGGCATGGGTCCGGATCGCGCGCCCGGTGTCGCGCGCGTGCAGGTGTGGAGTCGTTGACGCACGAGGCGGTTGTTTTAACAGAATTTGGGATTGGATTGCGAAAATCATTCAATCAACTCGCGTTCGAGCGATTGAGACTTGGTTCGATCGATGAAACGTGGTGGATATTAAGTTTTCGAGTGCGCTCGCTCGAAGGTCGTGCGTCGGATCGATTTCTTGCGATTTAATCAAGTCACGTCCTCGCCGCGCGGCGTGGATTTGGATTTGATGCGCGCACTCGAGCGCGTAGCCGGCGCCGGCGCGCGCGTCGATCGACTCTTCATTGGTTTGGTCGATCGTTGTCTGCGTTTGGGCTCAGGCGACGCTCCGAAATCGATCGGAAGCGTCGTGGTGTGCCTGACGAGGCGCGCGAGGAACGCGCACGCGATGGCTATTCTTAGCCCGACAGTCGTCGAAATCGACTCGACGCTCGAGATAATCCAATCGATCGCGAGCGTCGTCGCGGCGTCGACGCGGATTCGACGGTCGTAAACACCGATGATGAGTATCGCGAACCGAAGCACGGAGACTTCGATGACGCGCATCATCGTGAATGGCCACGTCAACACTCGAACGCAGCTTTGCGCCGTAGCGGCGCCGAATCGCGCGACGGCCAGAAGCCCGCTCGACGCTCGCTCCATCCTGACGATGGCGTCCATCGTTGACGAAGCGAATCGCTCGAAATCACTCGCAAACGCGCGTTGTCGCGTCCGTAACGCATCCACCGTCGCCGTGGCTTCTCTCGTCGCCGTCTCTGCGGCGGATACGCCGGATCTCAGGGCCCGCATCGCGTCCGCTTGCGCGTGTACGTCGGCGTCCAACGACGTCAGCGCGCTCGTGATCGCTTCGGCTCTTTCGTTCGCCTCTTCCTGTACTTCCACGAGCCGCGTCGAGAGCGCCGCGATGGCGTTCGCCGCGAGCTCCGCGCGCCAAACGGCGACGTAGTGCTTGCAGTCTCGGTCGATCGCCGCGGATTCTTCAGAGTACACGGCAAACTCAATCCCTCTGTCCAACATAAATCCCCCCACCGCATCGTCGCCCTCTGTTTCGTCGTCACCGCCCGCATCCACATCACGCGCGCGCCCGAGCGCGCGCAACACGCACCGCTCGCACCCATCCCCGCGTTCGGCGCACGCCCCGCTCCTCGCCCGCGCGCCCGCGCGCTCCAACCGACACCTCGCGCTCGCGCTCGCCGCCTCGCACCGCATCCCCGACGACCCACCGACACCCACCAGCGCCTCGCACGCGCCGACGCCGTCGCCCGCGTCGATCACCGCCCCCCACGCGCGCGCGCGGCATCGTTCCGCGTCCGTCGTCATCGAACGCAACGAAGAACCCGTCGCCATCCAGGCGTCGGCTCTCGCGTCGGCGAGACCAGAACCAGGGCGCGATCGCCCATCCTCGTGCGCGCGCGCGACCGCGATGACGCACGCGGTCAACACCGCGCGCGCGACGAGAGGGACCGCGCCGCGACGACGCGCGACGTTCGCCGGTTTCGTCGTCCTCCGCGGCATCGCGCGGGCGTGTGGCGCGCGTCGCGCGGATCGTCGTCGGCTCTGACGCCGGTTCGTCTCCCGTCAGACCAACCGGCGTTTGTGTATGTACAAACAGTATAAAATACTTTTCTTTCGAGACGACCGAGGCCAAGAGACCGTTGGGCCGCGGGGCGCTCGATGCCCGATGCGTCGGGGGATTCGCGCGCGTCGTCGGCGTCCGACGGCAGTTCGCGCGCGACCGGCGACGCGGGATGACGGCGGAGAACACCGCCCGTCGCCCGGACGCGCGAACGCGGGAGAACGGGCGCCCGCGGGAACGGTCGAGGAGGAAACGACGCCGCGCGCGGAGTGATGATTTCGTGGGGCGACGCTCGGAATGGACGCGTGGACGGCGTCGCGGGCGACCCGCGTGGGCGGCGGTGACGGCATTGGTGGTCGTCGCGGTGACGTGTGGGACGTGGGGGGAGATCGTGGAGGGTTCGGGGACGTGCGCGAGCGGGTGCGGGGCGGCGGAGGGTTGGGGGAGTTGCGGCGCGGAGGACGCGTGCGCGTGCGAGCCGACGAGGGATGGGTTGGATTGCGGCGCCGCGCGGGTTGCGGCGCACGCGTTCGAGATCGGGGATGGATCTGGGATGGCGTTTGAGGCGATCGATGGCGGTAACTCTGGGATGGCGACGACGAGCGCGATGGTGGTGGATGGGGAAACGTACGCGGCGATAGCCGTCGGGTGGACGGATGGGTGCGCGGACGCGTTCGCGAGATTCGCCGACGTCGGTGTGAGGGCTTGGCGCGGTGGGACGTGGCCGGAGAGGGGTGCGGTAGCGATGCTGAACGTGGAGGACGCGACGCCGAGGGGATGGGTAGGGTCTTGTGCGCATCCGAGGGCGTCCGCGTCGTCGTCGGAGGGATGGGCTCCGTCGCGCGGTCCGTTCCTCGTAGCGGATGGTGTGCACGCGTACACCGTCGTGAACGCGTGGTTACAGTCGAGCGGTGAGCTTGGATTCGTCATTTCGAAACGACAAGCGAACGGAGGTGGCACGCCCGAGGAGCACCACGAGAAGACGAGCGCGGGATACACTGCAGACGCGGCGGCGATTGGATCGAGCGGCGACTTGATCGTCTTGGCGACGCCATCAGCGACGAGCTCTAGAGTGAAGCTGTTGGTGTATCCGAGCGGTGATATTAGTACTGCTGGACAAGGGGCGACGGTGAAAGAAGTGGGGTTGCCGACGCTGGCTGCGGCGTGTTCGGCGTGCCACGCGAGCAGGGATGGGGTAAAGTTGACGGCGGCGGCGGCAACAGTGATTAGTTCGAGCACGAGCGTGCTCTTCGCCGGTCGAGCACGAGTTTCGGCGTTGCAAGATTATCCCGCCATAGTTAGAATCGATCCATACTCGCAGACGACGGCGAATGGTGTTGAGATGTACTTTAAGGATGCCTCGGCTATCGACGAAGCATGCGAAGGCGCGTCTCTGGCGTCATCTTCATTGGGTAGATACACCGCGTTCACCGCATTGGCAGTGATGGACGAGTTTGCCTACGTCGCGACATCTAGCGTCACACACGGGGGTAGCGTGTGCGGATCTGCGTGCTCTACTCGAGTCTCGTGCTTGTACAGGGTCAGGTCGGCGTTTAGCGCGGGCGATTCAGCCTTGGAACACGTTCGACTGTACGGATCGTCGGGCTCGCTAGCTAAAGATGCGATCGCGATCACGACGGTGATCGAAGAAGCTACGAGCGGTGGCTCAGTGTATATTTTAACGACGTCCGATTTTATGGATTCATACGCGTCGACCAGCATAGTCAAAGTGAGAGTCAGCGGCGACTCTGGCTGTGGCTCGTCGTGCATGACGGTGACGGGTACGTATTTGTCAGCGTCACCGATGCAGACAATGACCCTCGTGCCGGTGATGGGTGCGCTGTTCACTGTCTCTAGAGATAGTCTTGGCTCGCGAGACTTTTACAGAAGTCTATCGTTCACTGAAATTGAGAATGTTTCTCCGACGAAGGGTCCCGTCGGCGGAGGCACACGCATTCTCATCTACGGCGTCGGATTTCCGTACGATGCTAGTTGGACTTCTGATGGAGTGCTGGCGTACCCAGCGGCGTGTCGGTTCGAGCACGACGGTAACCCAGTTTACGTGCACGCAGTGGTTGTGAACTCGACGGCGATCGAGTGTGTGACTCCATCTTACGCCGCATTCGCGACGACAGGTTCGTACGTATCCGAAGTTGCCATCAGTTTCGATGGTTATCCCTTGGCACAGAACGACGTCACGTTCTTTGACGACTCCACGTGGGTTGGAGGACCCACATATTTCATGTACTATGACGTTCCGCACGTTAGGGAGACAAAGCTCACAAACTCGCCAATCGAGTCTGCTCTATACACGGGAGAAGCGCCAGACGGACAAGTCGCTGTTCTAGCTCTTGACGGCGGCTTGTTCCTTAGGGGGAGCATCTCATGCAGATTCGACAGCGTCAGCGTCGTACCAGGTACCTACGTGAACTCCACTCGCATATTGTGTCCACTTTGCGTCGCAGACTCTGGTGGATCGTGCGGGGGATATCACGCAAAGCTGTCTTGGCTCGCAAACCCAGTGCCTTCTTCTGTATCCGTAGAGTTTAGCATGAACGGCGTCGACTATCATCCGGGACGATCGTTGACGTTTCACAAACCGCCCGACGGAGTTGAAGTCTCCCACGAGCGAGTAAACCCGTCGGATGTGGCGTACGAGTCGACAGCCGACTCTGGAGCAACGACGATGACGCTCGATCCAATTACGGTTAGGTTGATTGATTCTGACGGCACGCGCATCGCGGATGATTACGGTGTGGGGGGCACTCGTGGTTTTACCATCACGGCGTCTTTGAATACACAGCTCTCGCCGGACACGACCGGCATCACCATGACGACTTCTCCATCCTCCGTGGTGACAGTTGACGGCGTGGCGACGCTTCAGTTGGTCTTTAGCGCGCCTTTGGCGATTGGGGAGTACTACGTCAACATCATCGGTGCAGACTGCACTGGTACGTCGTGCATCAATCTATCTGTAGATTCCACATTCCAATTTACCGTCATTCCGGGCGCGCCCGACGGTTTGGTTGTCGTACCGGGCACGTCTAATCCGGTGACGCTTCCCGCCGATTTGCAGGTAGACTTGGGAGAAATCGACGTTTTCGTCGTAGATGCCGCCGGTAATCGTCTGTATGACTTTGATGAGAGCACGTACTCTGTTTCCGTTCAATCGGTAGATGCTTCGAACAACGCTCGAGCTACGGGATCGACGCTGCAGGGAACGACAACTTTGTCCACGACAAAAGGACGAGTAACATTTGACGACTTGTCACTGGTCAATCCGGCTCCGCTAGGGGGTAGAATTCCCGGAAATAGTCTTTCAAATCCCGAGATGAACAATCTCACCTACGCAGCGCCATCGAGAGGGGTGAATGGCGCTGATGCGGTGTACAGATTTCTCTTCACGGCGTCATTTGGATCTGCGTTATCCGTCTTCACGACGGTGAATGGGCAACCTCGCTACCTCGAAATCGACAGTCACAGCATACCGCAGTTGGTGACAGGAGCGTCGACGGCAACAGTGACTTCGTCAATCACCGTGAAGCTCTATGACGCAGGGAACAATTTGTTATCTTCGCACGACCCCAACGCAAAGGTGTACGTCGGTAAATATCCGGTCAATGGAGACGAGCAGACTGATAGGACGCTGTCGACGGCTGTGGAGGCTTCTGTGATCGATGTAGGTGGAACAGCGACGTGGAATTTCGCTGCGAATTCCATCACTCTCAACACTCAACCGGCCGGCTTTTACAGGATTGGCTTTTACTTGCAAGGCTCTGAGTATATACAGCCGGCGCTACAGCTCGTCGAAATGACTCCGGGGCAAATAGGACATCACTGGTTGGCGTCTTTGGAAACAGGATTAGAAGTTCGATACGCCGGCGCTTCGACGCCGTTGGGCGATTTAACGGTGTACGTCGCAGACTCCACGGGAAGTGCTGTGGGCTCTGGCGATCGATGTGACGGCTCGACGCTCAGCAACACTGTCGAACGCACGTTTGCGTGCACGAGTTCCACCTTGACCATGTCTGGTACTCTCAGCGGCGACACGGCGGGTACCGGTGCGTTTATCCTCACTGGAGTAATACTTTCGAATCCAACGATTGGGACTCACACAATTACGTGCACATCCACTGGAATCACACTCAAGGACTCGAGCAACAACGTCGTGGCTACGAGTTGTTCAAATTCACTTGCAGATGTGGACTTTGTGTTCTCCGTCACCGCGGGAGTGTACACGAACTTGCAGCTCGTAAACTCTCCAGAGAGCGCGTACATGTCATCTTTTGGCGTGATGAACATTTCAAACTTCCGTTCATACGCCGCAGACTACTATGTGCCGTTGGATGTCTTTGAAGTGCAAGTGTTTGACGCGTACAGTAATGAAGTGACGTACAGCAGCGACAATCTCGACACCGCAGTTCAGCTATCGTACGTTTCCGGTGCGGGTGAAACACTCGGTGTTTTGAGTTATTATTTAACCTTTAACGGGTCGATAGCGGATCGCGACGCAATCGTCGTCGTCGATCCATATGCTATTCATTCCAGTGGTCTCACGCCAAGTTTTGGAGTGTCAAACCGCGCTAGATTTGCTGGTTTGGCGCTCAAGCAATCGAAAGTCGGCACGCATACGCTGTCATTCACGGTTCCCGCAATTCCGTCGTTGACGGCAGTCACGCAAACTATCACCGTCACATTAGGTAAAGGACACCACCTCGGCGTCCGGGCACC
>Ga0181580_10003098_pt1 | contig 13502 bp, 12 predicted proteins | sample 071ome_23_FD_132413 | JGI IMG/M metagenome (GOLD analysis project Ga0181580, IMG submission 132413) | Coastal salt marsh microbial communities from the Groves Creek Marsh, Skidaway Island, Georgia - 071403BT metaG (megahit assembly) | ecosystem: Environmental > Aquatic > Marine > Intertidal...
CGCTAAGTTAATTTACAGGGATTAAATTATGAAAATAAACAAATTAAATATTAAATTTTATTTGCTATTTGTTTTAGCTTTTAGCTTCAACTCATTTGCAGATAATCCTGGTGAGGAAGATGTAGCAACAGAAGAGGTTGTTGCTGAAGAAGCTGTATCTGAAGCAGTAAGTGACTCATCAGTTCAAGTTGACTCATCCTCTGGCTATGTTTCATCTGGTGATATAGATGAAGTAGTTGTAACTGGTTCTAGAATAAGGAAATCGACTTTTACATCAATATCTCCTTTGCAAATAATTACTGGAGAAATATCAAGAGAGGCCGGTCTAATTGATCCTGCTACTATTTTACAAGAATCAACCGCGGCCACCGGCCAACAGATTGACCAAAGCTTCCAAGGTTTTGTATTAGATAACGGTCCTGGTGCGTCAACAATAAGTTTAAGAGGTCTTGGAGCAGGCAGAACCTTGCTTTTAATAAATGGTAGAAGAGTTGGTCCAGGTGGTGTGGAAGGCGCACCAACTTCTCCAGATTTAAATCTACTCCCTGGTGGATTAATTGAAAGATATGATCTATTGCTAGATGGTGCCTCATCTGTTTATGGTTCTGATGCTGTCGGTGGTGTTACAAACGTTATCTTAAGATCTGACTTTGATGGTTGGGAAGCGGAGATGTATGTTAAAAACTCTCCATATCAGAAAAAGCCTGGTGGGCATGATGATCATTCATTCACATTGACATATGGTACTAACTCAGATAGATGGTTCTTTGGAGCTGGTCTTGAGATAGCTGCTAATCCTCATGTTCGTTTGTCAGACAGACCATGGACTTCAGACTGTGAGACTAATTATGAGATAACTACAGATGGTGACATTAGAACTGCTGACTTATATTGGGCTGAAAATTTTGGATTTGAATTAACTGATTGTAAGTTCACAGATCAGTTGAATACTTATGTGCCTGTAAGTATTTCTAATTCTGGTTTTGGTACTGGCTTCTTATCTTATCAAGATGGATATCAACTAGGTGCTAACACTCCAGTTGGTTGGAATGTATGGTCTTCAAACGGAATATTTGGTGATTATAATGGTGACGGTAGAGTAGACACTGATATTTCAGAGCTAAATGCTAATGGCGCTGATACCTTTTCAACACTTTTCAGTGACTTGGATAGAATGTCATTTATGGCTTATGGAGAATATAATCTAGAAGGTGAAGGCAACCATACTGTCTTTTTTGAAGCTCAATATGGCTCAAGAGAAACTTATAGTATTTCAGGCGGCGCTCAACTTTTTCCTTATATACCAGCAAATAATCCATACAATTTATGTAATCCTGCTGCAGCAAATGGAGTTGATTGTGGTGAATTTGTAAATGCAATTAACTCTAATCCTAATTTTGTTAATGAATTTAATAATACTTACAGAGGTTTCCGTTATTTGCAGGATGGTACTGATTTGTGGGATTTATATGGAGCTTTATATACTTCTCTAACAGGCTTACCTAATACACCTCATTCATCCTATTGTGGTGGTTATAATGCTGCAGGTGAATTTGGACCATCTTTTTATTCATGGGTTTATGGTCTTCCAACAGGAAGTTATTTTGAGTCTTTTTGTTTCCCAATGGCATTTGGTGGTGAAGGACCTTTACCTTCTCAAGCAATTGTTTCAGTAATTGGTGATAGAACAGAAATTGAAACAGATGTAATGCAAACTAGATATGTTCTTGGAATCAGAGGTGATTTAGATTTACCTGTAGGAAGCGCTTGGTCATATGAAGCAGTTGCATATTCAACTGAATCAAGAGGTAAGTCATACAGAGCAGGTGTAAGAGATGATAAGCTTAAATTTGCATTAGGTTTTGATCCATCTGCACCGTTTGTATCATATAGTTCTGGGATTCTTAATCCAGCTTATGCGCTTGCCGCTCCATGTGATCCTACTGGTATCGCTGGAGCAGTGCAAGCTGATGTGTTAGAAGGCTGTGTTCCAGTGAATATGTCTGCTCCTAGTTTGTATAATGGCATTATCGGAGAATTTGCAACACAGGCTGAAAAAGATTATCTATTCAGTACCTCTGTATTTACAACAACATTCACACAAGAAGTTGTATCTGCATATGTTTCAGGTAATTTATTTGAATTGCCTGCAGGATCAGTTGGTGCTGTTGTAGGTGTAGAAATGAGAAAAGATGAGATTATTTCTGATCCTGATCCAATAAGAGACTTGGGTCTATTTTTTGGATTTGCAGCTAACGGTGGTGCAAGAGGTGATCAGGATGTTAAGGAAGGTTTCTTTGAATTAGCAATTCCAGTTCTTGCTGGTAAATTTTTAGCAGAAGAACTTAATTTAGAAGTTTCAGGACGTTTCACAGACATTGAAACAACAAATCATTTTACTAATGCAGTTCAATCAGCAAATGGATCTACATATTCTGCTAAATTAGGATATAGACCAATAAATGATTTATTAATCAGAGCAACTGTTGGAACATCATATAGAGCTCCTAATCTTAGAGAGGTTGCACTAAGAGCAGAATCAGGATTTGCTTCGATTGGCGATCCTTGTAATGCAGCACCATATTTTGAATTAAACGATGAAACTAACCAAACAGAATATAATGCTTCTTTAGACTCAAGAGAAGCTACTTTGATTGAAAACTGTATTTCAGCAGGAGTTGATCCTTATACATTAGGTTGGGATGCTGAAAATGGACAAGCAATTTCAACTACATCAGTTGAAGTAGTTACAGGTGGCTCAACAGATCTAGATTCAGAAACTTCTAAGTCAACTACTTTTGGTTTCGTATATGATCTACCAGTAAATTTTGCTGGAATTTCATTAGGTGCTTCTTGGTATGATATCGAAGTTGAAGATGCAATCATTGAACCATCAGGAGCATATGCAGTTTATGACTGTTATATTGATAAAGCAGGATTTACAAGTACTTTTTGTGGAAAGATAGAGCGAAGTAGTGTTGATGGTTTAATCAGTAAGGTTAATTCTGGATTTTTAAATAGAGATCTCGCAACAGCAAGAGGTGTAGATGTTAATTTAAGAATTGATAAGCCTTTTACTTTTAATGATAGAGTTTTCGATTGGGGTCTAGACATAAATGCTAACAATATGATTGAAAGAACACTTCAATTCACCAGTGATGAAGGTAATCCAGATATTGAAAGATATGAGGGAGAGCCTGGATATCCTGATTGGACAGCCTCAGCTAGAACATTCCTCGGCTATGGTGATTGGAGATTAGCTTGGCAGACATCGTATATTGGAAGAGTAGACCAAGACCCAAGATTTGTTGATACTTTCTCTAATGTTTTCGGTACCCTTAATGCAGATGGTATTGAAGTCTCATCTGATACCTGTTTAGGGCCTGATAATGGAGATGTTAACTGTAGAGACGTTGGTTTTATAAAGAGTCAAGTTACTCATAATGTTTCTTTGTATTATTTTGGAGATACATTTACAGTTGGATTTGGTGTAAGAAATGCATTTGATAAACATCCACCAAAAGTTGATGGTTCTGAAATATCATCATACTCAAACGTGCCAATTGGTTATGGTTACAACATTTTAGGTAAAGAATATTTCTTTAATATTTCAAAAGCCTTTTAATTCAAGCGGGCTTAAATAAGCCCGCTTTATTTACTTTAAAAATTTTTTATGAATATATCTAAATTTATAACTTCTTTTGTCTTGATTTTTTCATTAGGTATTAAGGCAGAGGTTTTTCCAATTGAAACCTGGGCTGTTGGTAATGCAATGTCAGGCGTTACCATGTCTAAAGATGGAAAATATATCTCATTCATGCAAAGGCTATCTCGGGAATCAGACCCTGTACTTAAAATATTTAAGACCTCAGATCTTAATGCTGATCCATACATTCTAGGTGGGGAATCACTAGAAATTGTTTCTGCATCATGGGTTGGTAATGAAGAATTAATCGTTACTTTTAGAGGGCGTGCTAGAGATGATATTCAAGGTTTTAACAGAGGTGTATATGAATATAGGCTAGCTCTATTTAGTATGAAATCAAAAGAGTTTACCAAATTGAATGATAGAGGTCTGGGTTCAGCACAAAGTTCTTTTGTAATTAATTTGGCTAACACATTAAAATATGAAGATAATAAAATTTTAATTTCATATAGAGAATTTAAAAGAAACTCATCATTTAGAGCTACAAGTTATTATAAATATAATCTTAAAACAGGCTCTAAATCTCTTGTTTTAAAAGGTAGAGAAAAATTTGGTAATGTAATTTTTGATGATTATGGTAATCCAAGATATGCTTTTAATTTTGATTATGGGACAGGTATTTATACTTATTACTATAGAAATCCTGGCGATAAAGAGTGGAAAGAATTCTATGCGCTAAGTGAAAACGACTTTGCTGAGTTTAGTCCACTATCTTTTGCTGATTCAAACTCTGAAATATATGTTTCAGCAAATAATGGAAATGACAAGGCTGGCATATGGAAGTTCAATCTTGAAACAAAAAAATTCGTAAAGAAAATTTATCAAGACAAAGATGCTGATGTATCTGGTGTTTTTGGCTATTTTAATGAATATCAATATCCTGATGAAATTCTTGGTATTGGGCTCTCAAAGGCAAAACCAGAACGTCTTTACTTTAACAATCAATTAGCATTACAACAAGAGGCCGTTGATTATCAATTAGCAGAAATCATACCAAATAGCTATTACACAAGAATTACCTCAACATCAACTGATGGCTCAGTACTCCTAATAAGAAATATTGGACCAAGAGATCCAGGTTCATATTATATATATCAAAATGGTAAAGTAGATTTTGTTGGTTCTGTAAAACCTAATTTAAAGCCAGAGCACCTAGCTGACGTTAAATATGTGGTATATAAATCTCGAGATGGTAGAAATATACCCTCATATGTAACAATTCCAAATGAAAAAAAAGACAAATATCCACTTATTGTTATGCCACATGGTGGACCATTCGTTCAGGAAATGGTTATTTGGGATGAATGGTCGCAAATGCTAGCAAATAACGGCTATATGGTTATTCAACCTCAATATAGAGGATCTTTAGGTTATGGAATAGATCATTATACAAGTGCTTTTATTGATAAGGGTGAAGGTGGATATAAAATGCAAGATGATAAAGATGATGGAGTTTTACATCTTATCAATGAAGGTCTTGTAGATCCTGATAGAGTAGCAATGTTTGGTTGGTCATATGGTGGTTATGCGGCACTTATTGCAGCTTCTCGTGAAGAACAGTTATATCAATGTGTTATATCTGGAGCACCAGTCACACTTAATGTACAGCAGCTTAATTATTACAGAAATCAATTAAGAGGTACTTCAATATTGTCTCAAGAAAAATATTGGAGCGAAAGTATGTCGCCTTTATACGAGGTTGAAAAAGTGAATGTTCCCATATTACTAATTCATGGAGAGGATGATCAGAGAGTTCCAGTATCTCATGCTACCAAGTATGTTGAGGAACTAAAAAAATATAACAAAGACTACGAATATATTGAATTAGAAGATGCTGACCATTTTTCTAATACACTTTTTTACAAGCATAAAATAAATTTTTATGCCCGCATGATTGAATATCTGCAAAATGATTGTGGACCAGAGGGCTTATAGTAATCCTGTAAGCTCTCTAAAATGTTTTCTACATACTGATTTATAGGTTTCATTACCACCAATTCTAATTTTTTCTCCCTGTGTTAAAACTTTCTTATTTTCATCGAGCCTAACTACCATAGTTGCTTTTTTTGTGCACAAAGTACATATGGTCTTAAGTTCAAAAATATTATCTGCAATTGTTAAAAGTTCTTTACTGCCTTTAAATAACTTACCCATAAAGTCTGTTCGTAATCCATAACAAATTACAGGTATATTAAGATCATCGGCAACTAAGGCCAACTGATGCACTTGTTTTTTTAATAAAAACTGTGATTCGTCAACAAGAACGGTTTTAAGATTATCTTTATCATTTTTTATGTATTTATAATAATCAAAACCCTTATCAGCAACTATAGCTTTAGTTTTAATACCAATTCTTGAGACAACATTACCTTTAGAATAATTAGCTACTTCTTCTGGAATGAATACCAGTGTTTTGAAGTTATTTTCTTGAAAGTTATGATTAGTTTGAAGCAAGGCAGTTGATTTGCCTGCGTTCATGGTTGAGTAAAAAAAATGAAGTTTAGCCATAATCTTTTTATAATAACAAATAACATGAAGATATTTACAGATAAAGGTATAACACATCTAGATTTACATGGACAAAAACATATAAATGTACCTGAAATCGTAATTGATTTTGTATATAGGTATCAGGACTTTATACCACTTATTATTATTTGTGGTAATAGTAATAAAATGCAAAACTTAGTTATCGATTCTTTAAAAAAAGAAGATATTATTTATTCAATCAAGAGATATGGTATTGTTAGAGTAGAGGGTTTTAATGGATAAAGATATTTTAAATTTTAATAGTCAACTTAGCGATGAAGAGTTGTTAATAAAAAAAACTGCTCATGATTATTCACAAAATTCACTTCTACCTAGAATTCTCGAAGCTAATCGTAATGAAAAATTTCATAAGGAAATTTATCAAGAATTAGGACAGCTGGGATTGTTAGGTCCAACCATTAAAGGTTATGGTTGCAGTGGTATAAACTATGTTTCATATGGGTTAATCGCATATGAGATAGAAAAAATAGATTCTAGTTACAGATCTGCATTCAGTGTTCAGTCATCTCTTGCCATGGGTGCAATTTATGATTTTGGATCAGAGGAGCAAAAAAATAAATACTTACCTGATATGGCAAAAGGCAATCTAATAGGCTGCTTTGGTTTAACAGAGCCTGATGCAGGTTCAGATCCAGGTGGCATGAAGACAATCGCAAAAAGATCTAATGGCGGTTATATAATTAATGGTCAAAAAACATGGATCACCAATTCACCCATTGCTGATGTTTATATTATTTGGGCAAAAACTGATGAAGATAGATTAGGTGGTTTCATAATCGATAAAAATGCAAATGGATTAGATGCTCCCCAGATTGATGGTAAATTTGCTTTAAGGGCTTCTAAGACAGGTTCAATTTTTTTATCTGATGTATTTGTACCAGATGAAAATGTACTACCTTTAGCAAATAGCTTCAAAGCTCCTTTTAGTTGTCTAAATATTGCTAGATATGGTATTTCATGGGGCGCTTTAGGGGCTGCTGAATTCTGCTTAAATGCCTCAATAAATTATACAAAAGATAGATATCAATTTAATAAACCTCTTGCAGCTAATCAATTAGTTCAAAAAAAGCTTGTTGATATGATGTCTGATATCGCGCTTGGCCTGCAAGCATCTCTTAGAGTAGGAAGAAATATTGATAATAACAATTATATTCCTGAGATGATTTCACTGGTCAAAAGAAATAATTGCTCAAAAGCTTTAAATATTGCAAGACAGGCAAGGGATATACATGGTGGAAATGGAATTAGTGATGAATATCATGTTATTAGACACTGTATGAATCTTGAGGCTGTAAATACTTACGAGGGAACCGAAGATGTTCATGCTCTTATCCTTGGTAGATACATTACAGATATAAATGCATTTTAATATTTTATCTTAGCTACTAAATAGACAATAAATATAATGTAAAGTAAACTTTACATTTAAATATTTAATAATGATAAAAACTGAAAAATTAACAAGAAATTTTTGCATGGGCGCTCAGACAGTCCAAGCTTTAAAAGGCATTAGTTTAGATGTTGAATCAGGTGAATTTGTATCAATCATGGGCCCATCAGGCTCTGGTAAAACAACACTTATGAATATAATAGGGTGTTTAGATAGCCCAACATCTGGGCAATATTTTTTAAATAATAAAGCTGTAGATGATTTATCAGACGATGAGCTAGCTAAAATTAGAAACAAAGAAATTGGCTTTGTTTTTCAATCATTTCATTTATTAGCTCGTAATTCAGCATTAAATAACGTTTTACTACCTTTAAAATATGCAGGTACTAAAAAAGAAGAAGCATATGAGTTAGCTAATAAAGTTCTTAAAAGAGTTGGTTTAGAGGATAGAGTTAACCACACACCAGCTGAGTTATCTGGCGGTCAACAGCAAAGAGTTGCAATTGCAAGAGCACTAGTTAATTCACCAAGTATATTATTTGCCGACGAGCCGACTGGAAATTTAGATACCAAGACAGGAGATGAAGTAATGAATCTATTTAAAGAGTTAAATGATAATGGTCAGACAATAATATTAATTACTCATGAAGATGAAATAGCCCATAAATCAAATAGAATTATAAATATAAAAGATGGCTTAATTGAGTCAGACATTAAAATATAAATTATGAAAAATTTTCAATATAAATTCACAACAGTATTAATATTAACAACTTTTATTTCGGGGTGTGGTGCACCTAAATCAGAAGCTCCAGCAGTTTATTATAAAAAACAAGAAATAACATCAGAAACACTAGAAGTATCAATTGAAGCATCTGGAGTAATAGAAGCAATATCTTCTATTGAAATAAAATCAAAGGCATCTGGAGAAATTTTATATTTAGGTGCTGAAGTAGGGGACTATGTTCAGAAGGGCTCTATCATTGGTCAAATTGATCAAAGAACACCAACAAATATTTTAAATCAATCAAAATCAGATTTAGAAGCTGCTAAAGTTAGGCTTGAAAATGCAGAATCGCAATTCAAAAGAGGAGCAGAACTTCATAAAAATGGGAGTATATCTGATCAATCTTATGAGGATATTCAAGAGAATCTAGCTCAAGCTAAATCAACGTTAGTTAGGACAGAGGTTTCATATGAAAATGCAAAAATTGCCTTGGACGATACTATAGTTAGATCTCCAATATTTGGAACAATTATCTCTAGACCTGTTGAGGTTGGACAAGTAATTTCATCACCAACATCAGCTGTCGGGGGCGGCACTCTCCTAATGACTATGGCAGATTTATCAAAGGTAAGGGTTAGAGCTCTTGTTGATGAAATTGATGTTGGTAAAGTATCAATTGGTCAAACTGTTTCGATTAAAGTAGCTGCATATAGAGATAAAGAGTTTTTTGGTAAGGTATCTAAAATTGAGCCTTTAGCAAAAATTGAACAGAACGTTACAACTTTTCCTGTGCTTATAGATATTGATAATAAAGATAATTTACTGCTGCTTGGTATGAATACAGATGTTGTTATTGAAATATTAAATAAGGATGTGAGCATGAGCGCACCTTCTATGTCATTAAGAACAAGAAAAGATATATATTCAGCTGCAAATATTTTAAATATTTCCAAGGAAGAAGTTGATCTTTTTTTAGAAAAAAAGGTAAAGGGAGAAAATTTTAATAAATTCATTGTAATTAAAGATACAAAATCTGGTCCACATCTCTCCTGGGTGAAGATTGGAGTATCTGATTTATCAAATGTAGAAATCTTGGACGGCTTATCTAGTGGTGATTTTGTTTATATTCTTCCTAGTAAAAGTCTTTTTGATTATCAGCAACAATTTAGAGAAAGGGTAAATGCTTCCTTTAGTTTTGGCTAATGTTACTTACTGAATCATTAACTACAGCTCTAACATCAATTAGATCTAATGCCATAAGATCTATTCTTACTGCTTTAGCAATAATAATTGGAACAGCAGCTGTTATTGCCGTTATTGGTTTGGGTTCTAGCGCAAGTAGGGCTTTAGATGAATCTATAGATGATCTTGGTGGCAGAACGCTGTATATTAGTCCTGGTCAAAATAGAAGAGGTGCTGTAACAAAAGGTTTAATACCTCTTCAAATTAAAGATGCTGAGGCGCTTGCTAAAAACTTTGAACACAATTGGAAAATATCACCAACAATAACTAGAAATAGACAGATTAAATATCAAAACTCAAATATCAATGAAAGAGTGGGAGCTTATTTGCCAATTCACTTTAATGTTAGAGGTTATGATTTAGACATTGGCAGGCTTTTTAATGAAAAAGATAATCTAGGCAGAAAAAGAGTTGTTGTTATTGGTTCAGATGTTCCAGCTGAACTAAAAACATCTGCAAAGAACATTTTAAATAAAGAAATTCTAATTGCTGGAGTATCATACAAAGTTATTGGTATATTAAAAGAAGAGGGTTCTACCGGATGGCAAAATCCAGACGATGAGTTGTATATTCCACTTTTAACAGGAGCTCAACGTGTTTTTGGAACAAATAATCTCGACTCAATTAATGTTGGAATACCAAATGATGCTAATGTTGATATGGTAATGATGACTATTGAGCAAATACTGAGAGCAAGACATGATATTGGCCCTGGTGAAGACAATGATTTTAGAATAAGTGATTATAGTCAATTTGCTGATTTAAGAAGACAAGCCACAGGTATTTTTACAGCATTAATTGCAGGTATTGCAGGAATTAGTCTTATAGTTGGTGGGATTGGAGTTATGAATATTATGCTTGTATCTGTAACTGAAAGAACTAGAGAAATTGGCTTAAGGAAGGCCTTAGGCGCAACTCATAATGCAATTATGATGCAGTTTATTATTGAAGCTGTTTTGCTTTGTGTTATTGGAGGTTTAATTGGAGTAATAATAGGCACCTCTTTACTATATTTGCTTGCTAATATAAATGAATGGCCATTTGCTTTACCGTTTGGAGCCATAATTGGTTCCATTAGTTTTTCAGCAATAGTAGGTTTATTTTTTGGTATCTGGCCTGCCAGAAGAGCTGCTAAATTAGATCCTGCAATATCTTTAAGATATGAGTAGCCTAAAAGTAGTTCAGCTTTTACCTGAGTTAAACACAGGTGGGGTTGAGAGAGGAGCGACTGATTTATCAACTGAGCTTGTAAAAAGAGGGCATTCATCATATTTAATCTCCAACGGAGGAATATTTGAAGAAGAAGTAACGAGGAATGGTGGCATACATATAAAACTACCTATCCATAAAAAATCTATTTCAACATTATTTCTTGCCAATAAGCTATTTGAAATATATCAACAAATTAATCCCGATATTATTCATGTCAGATCTAGACTTCCTGCATTAGTGAATTTATTAGCTTATAAGAAATTTAAAGACAAAAAACCTAAACTTATATCTACTTTTCATGGCCTATATAGCAAACCATTTTATAGCCAAGTTATGTCAAAAGTTGATCATACTATTGCCATATCGAATACTGTTAAAGAATATATTAAATCCAATTATGCGCTTACAGATGCTCAGATAAATTTAATACCAAGAGGTTGCGATCAAGAAAAATTTAATAATGAACCAATTGATGATATCTATAAATATAATTTTTTTAAAAATTATCCAAATACAAGAAATAAAACTTTATTAGCTTTACCAGGAAGAATTACTAGATGGAAAGGCGCTGAAGCTTTTATTAACCTAATTGAAGAGCTTGATAATTCATACCACGGCTTAATAGTAGGCCCGGTAGCAAAAAATAAAAAAAAATATTTAGCAGACCTTAAGGAATTAGTAGATAGAAAAAATATTTCTAATAAAATTACATTTACTGGTGGTATAACTGATATACAGAATGTTTATAAAATTTCAGATATTGTTTTTAATTTATCTATAAAACCTGAGCCTTTTGGAAGAACAACAATTGAAGCTATCAGTTGTGGCACTAAAGTGATAGGCTGGGATCATGGAGGTACAAAAGAAATTCTAGAAAATTTATTTCCAGATGGCCTTGTTGAATTATTTAATAAAAACTTACTCATTAAAACTACTATTAATGTAGCTAAAAACAAGAACTTGCCTAAAAAAAATATATATACATCTGATCAAATGATAAACAAAACAATCAATCTTTACGAATCAGTAATTCAAGAGTTCTAAGCTTTGATTTATTTCCTAACATTTTTTAATGAATAAGCTTTATTAAAAGTAATTAATTATTTTTTTAGCCAACTCATGAGTTTGGTTATGATGATTAAATTTTTTTTGTTTAATTAGATTTGTTTTATATATATTCATATCATCAATATATCTTTGATCAATATAACCAATTGAGCCCATTTCTTTTAAATTATCAATTATAGGTAAGAATTTACTTTCTTTTTTTGGAAACAAGGAAAATAATATAGTCTCACCATGAGTTGATAACGATTCATAAATCATACTCATGCTATCTGGAGTTATTGCTTTAACTGATGATTTTTCAATAAATTCATCAAATATATATAAATTATCATGATGATCTACAAATGTTATTTTTTTGGAAATAAATTTTAATCCATCCTGAATTTCTTCTAAGAAATTTTTTGGACTTCTTCTAGAATTAAATACATACCAGTTTTTGTTAGGATATAAAGTAATAAGATATTGAATTTGTTTAATTAAATTCTTTTTATCAAATTCAAAATATTTATTTTTACCACCAATTGCTATCATACCAATCTCTTCATCACATTCTTTAGTTGATCTTGATGCCAATGATCCATCAAAATAAATAACATGCTTATAGTTCTTTAATTTATGCATATCATGAAAAGGCGCACATATAAGATCAAATTTCTTTTTAAAATAACTTGGAGATAAGACAGCAACAGATTTAATGCTTGGATTCTTCATTTTTGATTTTAATAAATATGGATAAACAGAATGACCAGCACCAATTACCAGATCACTTGATCTAACCATAGAAGAGGGGATGTTTTTATTAAAAAGTTTTTTTTCTATTTTATATTCAGATATATTTACATTTAAAATTTTATTCATTTCGTCTAAAAGAGCTTTGACTTGTTTAAGATGCCCTTTTTTATTATCTTTAATCCATAAAATATTCATAAAAGTTATAATTTTTTTATCATTATTTATAAAAATAACATTAGCATATTGCATCTTGGATAACTATATATCTATCTTTATTTGTGACGTTCATTTATCCTAAGTTTAGATAATTAGATCCTATTAAATGATAGAAGCAAAACAACTAGCAAAAGACTTAATAACTCAATATGGTAATGATGCTGAGGCTATCGCTATGTTAAAATCTGCTGAATATGCAGCAAACCTTGATCAAGAAAACTGGTATATTTGGGAGCAAGTAATTATTTATATTAAAGAAATAACTAACTTAAAAATTTTGGATAGTTAAAGCATTTATAAAATATAATTAAATTATGGATTCTGTAGAGTCACAAATAACATTCATTCTTAATGAAAATTTTAATATTAAAAATCTAGAAGTTATTAATGAAAGTTATATGCATAATGTTCCTACTAACTCCGAGACTCATTTTAAACTAATTCTTGTAAGTGATGATTTTCTTAATATGCCATTAATAAGTAGACATAAGAAGATTTACTTAATACTAGAGCACTTAATGAAAAAGATTCATGCTCTTTCTATTCATGCTCTTACATATGATGAGTATCAGAAAAATAACAGGTCTTTAGAATCTCCAAATTGTGAAAATTAATGAAATTTTTAAATTTAATAATTAATAATCCATATAAAATATTTA
>Ga0181580_10003108_pt1 | contig 13485 bp, 13 predicted proteins | sample 071ome_23_FD_132413 | JGI IMG/M metagenome (GOLD analysis project Ga0181580, IMG submission 132413) | Coastal salt marsh microbial communities from the Groves Creek Marsh, Skidaway Island, Georgia - 071403BT metaG (megahit assembly) | ecosystem: Environmental > Aquatic > Marine > Intertidal...
AAGAAAAAATATTTATTTTTATCCTTATGCACTTTATCATAAAAATAAAAAAGTTAAATTATATTACGACTCTACCAATAGAGTGAAGAGCAATAGTATTACAAATTTTTTTGAATTTAATAAAAAAAATTATTACTTTGCTGAAGCGAGGAATATAATTTTTTTTCTAAAAAAATTCAAAGATAAAAAAATTGATATTTTAAAATTAGACATTGAAGGAGTAGCAGAAGATTTATTAATTCAGACTTTAAAAAAAAAAATATATCCTAAGCAAATTATCTTTGCTTTAGAAGTTCCTTTAAATTATTTCAAGTTTTTTAAATTTCTAATTAAATTTTTTAAGCTATTAAAGTTTTTAAATAAAAACTATGACTTGTATAATATAAGGAATAGAGCGCGTGGTGTAGAAATGGAAATACTAGCAGTAAAAAAGTAAATTGCCAACTAGCTTTTTTTTATAAAAATAAATTATAATTTATAAAGTATTATTTTTAAAAATGAAAAAAATAAAAAAAAAAATATTAGCCATAATTAATTTTTTTCTAAATAATAATAAAGATGATAAATTTAATTATATTAATGAAGTTTCTTTTGGTTTATCGGAGAGTAATTTAAATTATTTAAATAAAATACCATTTCAAACTCTTAACAATAGGATCAATCATCTTCAATTTAAACAAAAAATTATAGATCTAATTTATATTCATTATAAAAAAATTTTAAATATTGAAATATCTCAAAAAGCTTTTAATTTAATTCTAAGTCCATTTGTTTATACTTTTGTAGATGTTATTGATTATAAAATAGAAAGAATTCTTAAAGCAAAAAAAAATAATAAAAAAATTTTATTTTATAAAACTAGAGAAATTTTTTATGAATACCCAGAAAATTATTCTGAATTGTTATCTATGTTGCAGTCTGATAAGTTCAATCTACAAATTGATAGCGAGATCTTAAATTTTTTTAAATTTAAATCATATTATTTTTCATCTTCAATAAATTTAAAAAAAATAATTAAAAATATTTTTGTAAAAAAATTTGATAACAAGAATATTAAACAAGAAAAATTAATTAAAAAATTAAAAAAAATAAATAAAATTTATTATTATAAATTAGATTTTAGAAACAAATATGCAATTGATAAAATTTTTAAACATAAAAAACTAAAAAAATTAAATTTAAGTAGATTAAATATTTCTTTTATTAAAAAAAATTTAAATTTAAGAAGAAAAATGTTAATGATGTTTAACTCTAAAAATAAAAAAGAAAAAATTATTTTTCAGTTACTTTTAAAATATATTCCTTCTCTATATTTAGAATCTATAATACAAAATTTAAATAAATTTATTTCATCCAATTTTTTAATGCCCTCTTATTTAATTAGTACCCCGTTTGGTTGGTGGAATGATGATTTTTTTAAATATTTTTTAGCAACATATATTGACCAGGGAGGGGAATATATTGATGTTCAACATAATGGAAGTTATTTTATATTTGATAATAATGAGCATTTTGAGATATCAAAATGTTTTAGAAAGTATTTTTTTGGTTGGGGTGATTATTGTCTTAAATATAATGATACTTTTTATCTTCCACCACTTTATACAATTAGAAAAAAAAGAAAAAAAATATTTAAAGGAAGAAAAATTTTAATGATATGTGCAAACGTTAATCGATATTTTCAAGGATACAGAAATTCAATTTTAGATGGTGGTAATCATTTAAGCTATTTTAATAACCAAGTAAAATTTATAACGTATTTAAAAAATAAGGTAGTTAGAGATTTATATATTAGGGCGAGATATAATAGAAAAGACCCAAATAATTATAAAAAATTTCTAAAGGAAAAATTCAATCAAATTAAATTTGATAATATTAAAAATAACACAGCGAGCGATAGAATTAATCAAAATGATGTAAAAATTATTATAGTGGACCATCTATCAACACCTTGGTTAGAAGCTTTAAATTCAAACAAACCTACAATTATTTTCTACAATAAAGAAAATGACAAATTTTCCAGAGATTTTAAAAAAATACTATTAAATTATAAGAATAATAAAATATTTTTTGACTCACCTGTGAAAGCAGCAAATTGGCTTAACATAATTTATAAAAATAATATAATTAGAAAAAAATGGTGGAATTCTAAAGAAACGCAAGATTTTAGAAAAGTTTTATTAAAAAATTTCTATAAAAGCCAAATTAATTCAATAAATATATGGTCAAAAAAACTTTTAGAGATTATTTAAATGGTACTTTCAAAAGATTTAAAATTACATGAAAAAATTTATGAAAGTAAATTACAAGATGATCCAAACAATATATTTAAACCAAGAGTAAAAATATTTAATCTTTTCGAAAAAAAAATAAAAAAAATTTCTGGGAAAATATTAGATATCGGAGCTGGTACAGGCTATGCTTCAATTTGGCTTGCTTTGTATAACAACTATATTGAGCAAGTAGTTGCTGTAGAAAGTTCTAGGATAGCTGCGGAAAAATTAATTCCTAAATTTTCAAAATATTTTAAAACTGAAAAAAAAATAAAAACTATTTTAAATGATTTTACTAAATTAGATTATAACAATGAATTTGATTTTATTATTTCATTTGGTTCTATTCACCATTCTGAGTGTTTATTGAAAACAATGAAATCATTAAATAATTATCTAAAAAATGAAGGATATTTAATTATGATAGAACCAAGCATGTCAGACTTCACGTCGAATAAAGAATATATATCAAAGTATAAAACTAAAGAAATATTTGGTGGTGAAGAAATATTTAATTTTGAAAGAAATGATAAATTTTTTAGAATATGTGAGTATACAACAGCTGCATACTATTCTTCGTTTGATTTAAAATTTAAAGATAAGTTTATGCCAAAAAAAACTATTATACAGCATTTAAAATCTTTATTTAAATACAACAAAAAAAAATTAGTTAATCAACCAATACCTATGATTTATTTTTTTCAAAAAAATAAAAATGAGTATATACCCCATAAGTGGAAAGAAATTATTTAATAAAAAAAAATTATGATTATAAAAAATAACAAAACTAAACCCTTGGTAATTTTAGAAGTTGCTAATAATCATATGGGAGATTTAATTCATACAAAAGCAATAATAAAACAGTATTATAAAATTACAAAAAGATTTGAAAATAGTATTGATTTTGCTATTAAATTTCAGCATCGGGATTTAAAAACATATTTAAGCCCTCAAATAAATATTAAAGATAGTCGAGTTGTAAGATTTACTAGTACCGAATTAGCAGAGAATAAATGGACAAAAATATTAAATCTAGCAAAAGAAAAATTTAAGATAATTTGCACACCTTTCAATGAGCACTCAGTTGATTGGGTTTGTAAAAGAAAATTTGACTTCCTTAAAATTGCAAGTTGCTCATTTAATGATTGGCCATTATTAGAGAAAATAAAACAAAAAAACATTAATATTATTTGTAGTCTTGGTGGAGGGTCTTTAAAAGAAATTACAAAAACAATTAGTTTTTTTTCAAAAAAGAATATTAAATACTTATATTGTGTTGGCATGTACCCAACTCCATCAAAAAATATAAATTTATCTTTTTTTTCTCACTTAAAAGATACTTTTGGCGATTGTATCTTAGGCTTTTCAACCCATGAAGATCCATCTGAATATCTATCAGGCGCAGTTGCTTATGGTATGGGAGCAAGAATATTTGAAAAACATATAAATGTTATAAATTCAAAATATAAAATAAATAAATATTCTGTCACTCCAAAAAAATTTAATAAGTGGTTAGAAAACTTAAATCATGCAATTACTCTTGTTGGTAGCATAGAAAATAGGAATGCAAATTTAAAAAAAGAAAAAAAAGATATACAAAAATTTCAAAGAGGAGTTTTTGTTAAAAAAAATATCACAATTAATAAAGGAGAAGAAATCACTCCAAATAAAGTTGTATTTAATTTTCCGGCAAAAAATGGACAATTTCTAGCTAATGAATTTTCGAGATTCAAGGTTTATAGATCTAAAAAAAAATTAAATAGCGGAGATCCAATTTATATTAAAAATTGTAAAATAAATGATTTAAGATCAAAAATAGAGTTGATTCGAGATAGAGTAAAGCTCATGATTAATAAATCAAAAATACTCCTGCCAAGAAATGCAAAATTAGAAATTTCTTACCATTATGGGTTAAATAATTTCGAACGAGCAGGCTTAAGTATGATTACTGTTCATAATTCTTGCTATTGTAAAAAAATTTTATTTTTATTTCCTAACCAGTCCCACCCCACTCAATTTCACAAATTAAAGCAAGAGACATTTTTAATAATTATGGGGAAAATTGAATTAATTTTAGATAAAAAAAAATATATTTTAAGCAAAGGTGACATGGTTACTATTAAACCAAACCAAAAACATTTTTTTAAAGATATTTCTAAATCTGGATCAATAATTGAGGAATTAAGTACTCACAGTGATATGAAAGATTCTTATTACCTTGATAAACAAATTATGAAAAATAAAATAAGAAAAAGTTTTATATCTCTAGGAAATAAATAAATGAGTAAAGATTATTCAAATTTAATAAAATATTTAGACGGATCCGTATATACAGTTTTTACTGCTTTTAATAAAAAATTAGAAATAGATTATTTATCAATTGAAAAATATTTAGATTTTTTAAATAGCTATAACGTAAAAATATTTTATGTTATGCCATATAATTCAAGATATTCTCAATTAAGAGAAAAAGAAATATTTGATCTAAATAAATTTTGTATAGATAAGATAAAGAGTTTTACAGATGCCAAAATTATTGTTTCGGATTGCATTCACGGTCCAACCGAATTAAAAAAAGAATATTGTCTTCATGCCAAAGAGTTGGGAGCAGATATTTTCGCCTCAATATGTAGAGAAAAATATTTTTCTGATGATCAAATTTTGGCTCATTATGAAGTAATGAATAGTTGCAATATACCTATTTTAGTTCATGTTATGCCATTTTTATCTGGTTATAATGCCAAAAATATGGGTTGGCCCATCTCTATTTTTGATGGCTTATGTAAACTAGATAATGTAATTGCTATTAAAGAAGATACCAAAGATGTAGAATATAGCATTCATCTATTAAAAAAATTTGAACCTAGACTTAGATTTATTTTTGCTGGCCGCAAAAAATATTTTTTAGAATTATTTAATCATGGTTTAAAATCTTATTTAAATGGAACTTCAATAATATGTCCAGATATAGATAATATTTTTTTGAAATTAATAAATCAGAATTTTAAGTTGGCAGAAAAGTTTGTAAAAGAAGTGGATGATCCTTTTTGGGATGTTTTAGTGAAAAAATATGGATGGCATAGAGTAAACAAAGCATCACTAGAAAAAATTCAAATGATGAAAAGATTTGAAAGACTTCCAATGATATCTTTAAACAATTTGGATTATAAAGATGTTGGAGAATGGGTCGACAATACTTTAGAAAAAATTAAATTATGGAAGTAATAGCTTTTATTCCCGCAAGGTCTGGCTCTACTAGACTGAAAAATAAGAATGTGCTTTTGGTTAAAAAACGTCCACTTTTTTTTTGGTCGGTTAAGACAGCCATAGAATCAAAATTGTTTAATAAAATTTTATTTAGTTCAGACTCAAAGAAATATTTTAGTAAGTTAATATATTTTTTGAGAAAGGATAAAATTCCAATAAATAAATTAATTTTCGACCACAGAAATAGCGAAGAAGCAGGAAACAAAAAGAAGATATTTGATTACATCAAAAAAGATTTATTAAAAAAATATAAGTTTAAAAAAAATGATTTACTTGTTCAGATGTTACCTACTGCACCATTGAGAACTAAAAAAACAATAAAGGATGCAATTTTTTTAGCAATACACAAAAAAAAAAATATTTTTACAGCTTGCGAGTATGACTTCCATTTATCTTTTGCTTTATCATTAAATTCTAAAAATAAATGGACGAGAGTTTTTAAAAATTCACCACTTGTAACTGGTAACACACAGAGTCAAAGTCAAAAAAAATATTTTAGGCCAAATCCATTAGCAAACTGCTTATGGATTAAAAATATTAAAACAAAAAATAGATCAATTTATGAAAATGCATTAGTTTTGTGCACAAAAAAGACAGAAGCTTTGGACATAGACGACTATGAAGATTTTTCTTTAGTAAAATTATTATTAGAAGAAAAAAAATAAAAATGGAAGAAAGTTTATCGTTTCATTATAAAAAACTAATTTTAAAAAAAAATATATGCATTGTAGGATCATCTGAAATTATTTTGAAAAAAAAAGATGGTAAAAGTATAGATAATTTCGATGAGGTAGTAAGATTTAACAGGTCTAAAGTAAGTAAATATGAAAAACATGTAGGTACAAAAACAACACTTCGAATTTTAAACAATCATGTATTCACCAATACAAAAATATGGAATCAAGATTTAGATGAACAATTTTTTGCAAAAAAATTAAGAAATCAAAATATTTTAATTATTGCACCAAAAAAAATTGAACAAAAATTTTTAAAAAAAAATATGCATTCGACAAACCGATATTATTTTTTAAATTCTAAAAAGGTGTTATATTTGTCATTATTAAAATTTATTTGTGATATTAAAATATCATCAATGATTTATAAAATTCTCTTTTCAGGTTTAAATTATTCAGTAGGATTGTGTTTCATAATGTATTTAATTTTAAAAAAAATCCCCCCTGTGCTATTTGGATTTGATTTAAGTGAGGATATGAAAAATAGAAGTCATTATTATCAAACACCTGGTAAACCAGGGGGTAGACATAATCTAGAAATTGAACATAAAATAATCAAAGAACTTTTAAACAAGGGTTTGTTAAATGTTAGATGATAGTATTTTAAAATTTGATTTGAATGTTTGTGGTTATAAAGTTTTATACGATAACTACTTTCAAATAAATGAAAAAAATATTTTAAAAGAATATAGCTTTTTTTTAGAAAAATACTCTTCTCCCTGGATTAATACTTCAAGGATAGGTTTAAAAGAAATACAAAAAATAGATGAAATTAAAAAAGTTTTAGAAAATATTTTAGAAACTTTAAAGGTAAATTCTATGGAAAATAAAGTTATTTTTGAAGATTTGTGGCTAATAAATGGGAATAAAAAAAAATATGCGAAAGATAAACTTCCCAATATTCCTCATATTGACAAAATAAGAAAATTTAAAGTTATGTTTTATTTAAATAATATAGATTTAAGCAATGGCCCAATACATATAGCGAATTGTTCAGCCTCAAAATATGAAGATTTTAGAAAAAATCTGCCAGATGATTATAAAAGTAAAGAATTAAATGTTATTAGTGATTTAGAATTAAAGAAATTTAGACCAATCATAGGTAAATTTGGTACTATAATTTTTTTTGATACTAACACACCTCATTATGCTGGTCCATTTCTAGATTATTCTACTTCGCGGAAAATCTTAAGGTTTAATTTTAAGTACGTATAATTATTTTTTTATGATCAGGCAATTTTTAAAAGCTTTAAATATTTTAAATAAAGGAAATAAACTTTCTTTTTATCTAATTTTATTTTTTTTATTAATTTCTGTTGCGTTAGAGTTTATAAGTTTTTCCCTTCTTATTCCAATGATAAGTTTCGTTTTCACGGATGTCAACCAAATAGAAAAAAATATATTTTTAAATTATTTTAATTTTTTTAAAAAAGATAATTTAAATATAATATTATTAATTTTTTTAATAATTATTATTTTTAAATTAATTATCTTATTAATTTTTGAAAAAATAATTCATAAATCTCTTTATAAAATGCAAATTGATTTAAACAAAAATATATTTAGCAATTTTATAAAATCTGATTGGCAAGATATGACTAAAAAATCTATTTCAGAAATTCATAGAATAGTATCTGGTTCAGATGTTATGAATTATGTTACCCAAGGAATTTATAATTATATCGTAATTTCAAAAAACATTTTTATTTTATTTATTCTTTTTCTTTTTTTATTAAATCTAAACTATATGGCTACTTTTACTATCATCACATTGTTTTTAACTTTTACATTAATTTTTACGAAACTTACAAGTTATGCAGCATTAAATGCATCAATTAAGGCTAAAGAGTACAGGGATAATAAATTAAGAAATATTTATGAGACAATAGAGGGCCTAAGAGAAATAAAGATTTTTGGATTTCAAAAGTTTATAATAAATAAATATTTTAAAAATGAAGTTAAGCTAGCAGAAATACAAATTTTAAGACGAGTAATCGAAAAACTTCCAAAAGTATTTTTAGAATTAACTTTTATTGTTTTGTTAACTTACTCTATATATCATTTTTATGAAGCTCAGCTATTATCTATTTATATTCCTACAATATCGATTTTCATTTTGGTTTTTGCAAGAATGGTTCCTTTAATAGTTGTAATTAATACTTTGATACAAAGAGTAAAATTTAATGACTTCAGTATAAATGAAACTATTAATTTGATACAAAAAGCACAGAGATTAATTCATATAAAGCAAAAACAAAATTTAGAAAATGATACAGAATATAATCAAAAAAGTATTATAGTCTCAGAAAACTCAAAGATTGAATTCAGAAATTTATCATTTAGATATTCAAACAAATTAATTTTTGATAATCTAAACTTGAAATTTAATACAAATACTCTAATTGGATTAACTGGCGATAATGGCACAGGAAAAAGTACCTTTTTTGACTTATTATCTTCACTATTAAAACCACATAAAGGTGAAATATTATTTAATGGTAAAAATATTAAAGACCTCGGTAATATTTGGACAAAAGGGATTGGATATCTTTCACAAAGTTTTTTTATTTTTGATGATACTCTAAAAAATAATATTACACTTTTTGAAGAAAACACAAAAATCAATGATACACTTTTAAAAAAAGCTATTGACATATCTGGTGTAAATAATTTTATTGAAGACTTGCCAGATGGTATTCATACTAATTTAGGTAGTACAGTTAAAACTTTATCAGGTGGTCAGAAGCAAAAAATTGCTATTGCCAGAATAATTTATAAAAATTCAGATATACTAATTTTTGATGAACCAACAAGTTCACTTGATAGAAATAGCATAGATGAATTTTTTGAGATATTAAAAAAAATGAAAGATAAAAATAAATTTATTTTTATGATTTCACATTCTAATGAATTAATGAATAAGTTCGATGAGATATATCAAATTAAAAATAAAAAAATTATAAAAATTTAATGAAGTATGCTCCGATAGCCTTATTTGTTTACAATAGACCTGAACATCTTAGAAAAAGTTTATCATCATTGAATAAAAATTTAGAAGTAAAATTTAGTTCTGTATATATTTTTTCAGATGGACCAAAAAATAATGATAGAGATATTCAGAAAGTAAAAAAAGTAAGAGAGATTGTTAAAAATTTAAATTTTTTTAAAAAAAAAAAAATCATTGAAAGAAAACAAAATATTGGATTAAAGCAAAATATTATATCAGGAATAAATCACGTATTGAAATTTCATAATAAAATTATTGTTCTTGAGGATGACTTAATTTTTTCAAATAATTTCATAGATTATATGAATAACTCTTTAAACAAATATATTAAACATAAATCAGTATGGCACATAAGTGGTTGGAACTATGATCTGAGAAATAAAGAGGAGAAAAGTGCTTTTTTTATAAAAAATATGAATTGTTGGGGATGGGGAACATGGAAAAATAGATGGGAAAAACTAAATTTAAATAGTGAATTTCTAATTAAGAAGATAAAAAAAAAGGGGATCGAAAAATTTGATTTAGAAAACTCATTCCAAAATTATTCTCAATTAATAAGAAATAAAAAAAAAAAAATTTCAACTTGGGCAATTTTTTGGAATGCAACTATTTTTTTAAATGATGGTTTATGTTTAAATCCTTTTAAAACTCTTACTGTTAATATTGGCCAAGATAAATCAGGAACTAATAATTTTAACATTAAATTAGAAAATATAAAAATTGGAAAATATAAAATAACAAATTATCCAAATGACTTAAACGAAAACAAAAATGCTAGATTAGAAATAGTTAAATTTTTAAAAAAAAAAAATTATTTTAAACTAATTTTTAATAAAATTTATGCATTTTTTAGGTAGGTAATATCGCCTTTTTTATTTTTGAAAATAAATGAGTAACCATTATCTGATAATTTCTTATTTATGCAATATATTTTAATAAATTTAATTGGATTGATTGTTTTAATATCTTTAAATTCAACTAGAATTTGTTTTGGAAATATTTTTTTTTTAAGTAAATTATTTAATATATTTATCTCACCACCCTCAATATCTAGTTTTAAAATGTCAATTTTTTTGATTTTATATTTTTTAATTAAGCTATTTAAGTCTATTGTATTTGCTAAAAAAAAATTATTTGAATAGTTTTTGTCTTTATAAATTGAAGCAGAAACCATTTTTTTATTATTTGGATAGTATAATTTCATTTTATCATTATTTTTGTCTGAAATGGCTTTGTTTAAAAAGATCATATTATTTGAGTTAATTTTTTTTAAGTTATAACTTCTGGCATGCAATTTACCTCCTTTTGCCCTATAAGAAAAAATTCTTCTTTTTCCAAAATTTTTTTTAATACTATTAAAATGGATTATTGATCTAGGTGTTGGATCTAAAATTATATTTTTAGCATAATATTTATTTATAATTTCAATATCAAATGAAGCATCTTCTCCCAAACCACAGCTTATTATTATTTTAATATTTTTTAAATCAACTATATCGTAGCCGCCATAAAATGTTCCTAAGTGAATTATATTATAATTAATATTTTTTTTTTTTTTTAGAAAAGAAATATAAAAACTATTAATTATATTTATTATTTTTCTTTTCATTTTAAATCATGAATAGAATTGTTTTTACATAAGGATTTATTAAGCCTCGTCTGAGATTTAATTTTTTTATTTGAGACATGTTTACCCAAATAAAATTTTTATCTTTTATAAATTTTTCATCCTTTTTTTGAATTTCGATAATTGAGTTTTTATTAGGTTTCTTGTAAAATCTTGCACCTTCTTCATAGTGGATAGTTTCACAAATTAGCTTTTTATTTTTTGAAAAGATTAAATTTGATAGTTTAGTTAACTTTCCGCCATGCGCCCTGTTCATATTTGATTGTGTTGCAGAAAAACTAGGGCATAATTTAAGATTACTATCACCAGGTTCTCTTCTTGCGTATAATAAAAATTCGATAACATTATTTTTTTTTCTATATAAGATAGATAATAAACCTCCATGTCTTTGACTCAATATAGGCTGATCCCAATTTTGAACTTCTCTATTATAAGCATTTTTAACCTTTACACCTATAACACTAAAAAATTGTTTTGACTTATGGTTTATATTCATCTTTTTATCTACAAACCAATCTTTAAGACTAGAAATGCCAACTCTATTAACAATAGTTTTGTCAAACTTCCTCCTATAATTTAACCATTTAATTATATTCTTGATATCTTTATTCTCGAAATTCTCACTTATGCGAACTTCTTTTCTTAAAGTTTTTAAATTTTCGTAAAAAGTTTTATTCATTGAATAGTTTTAATTTTTTTTTATTATGAATATCTTCTAAAATTGTATCATAAAAAAATTTGTAATTTTTATTTTTAATAGATTTGTGTATTAAACTAAAAAAATTATTTATACTATCATCTTTAATTTTCAATTTACTAACTGAATTATTTTTTTTTACAATTAATTCATATTTTTTATTTGATCTTAGTGCGAAAGCTTGAAAAGGAACTTCCAGTATATATGAGTTGCAAAAAAATTTAAATGATGACTCGTATTCTGAATTAAATGAAAAAAAACCATTGAGGAACTTATTTTTTTTAAATTTACAAAAAATATGAAATTTTTCTACTAATGATGATGATTTATAATAAAGTTTAAAAATATTTTTTTTTTCAATTTTTTGGCTAAAAAAAATTCTGATTATACTTGTGGCATATGATGACATATCTGATAAACAATCCAATTTTTTAAGCCTCATTTGCTTATAATTTATTTTTAGTGGAATATTAAAATTAACTATAATTTTATGAATATCCTTATAGCTTTTTGTAATTTGTTTAATTCGATAAAAAATTTGATGATAATTAAAATATATTGCCTCTGCTAGTAACAATTTTTTTTTTTTAGCTATATTTAGTAATTCCAAACTATCTTTGGCACTTAAAGCTAAGGGTTTATCAATTATAACATTATATCCACGTTTTAAAGCTTTTTTTGCAATTGAATAATGCAATTTATTAATTAATGATATGTATACAATATCAAAGCTACTATCTGTTAGAGCTTCATCGTAATTTTTAAATTTGATATTTCTATTTGATTTAAATGAAGTCCTTGATGCGATTTCATACCTAAATTTTTTATTTTTTTTGAAAAAACTTTTAATTCTGTTATTAAAAAATTTAGAATTTCCAATTACTAAAACATTTAGCATATTATTAAGTTTAAATTATATTTAGCTATATTTTTTGTCATTTTTTTATAAAATAAAAATTATTTTTAAAAAAAAATAATAATCTATATAATAAACTAAATCTAACTATTTTATTAAAAAATTAAATTGAAAAAATTCAATAACTCAAAAAACAAAATAAATCCTTGTCTAATTTTGCAAGCAAGAACTGGGAGCAAAAGACTGCCTGGAAAAATGTTAATGAAGATTGGCAAATTTAGTGTCCTGGAAATAATAATAAAAAGACTTAAAAAATGTAAAAAAATAAAAAAAATTATTATTGCAACTACTAAAAATACAAAAGACGATGCTATAGTAAAAATAGCAAAAAAAAATAAAGTTTTTTCCTTTAGGGGCTCAACCAATGATCTTGTGAGTAGATATTATTTTGCTGCTAAGAAATTTAAAGTAAATCCAATTGTAAGGTTTCCAGGAGATAATTTATTTCCATGCCCTAATGAAATAGATAAAATTATAAATTTCTTTTTAAAAAAAAATCAAAATATATTTTGCAGTAATATTGAACCTATTAAAAAGTCGGGATATCCAACAGGTATTGGTGCAGAAGTTTTTAGCTTTCAAAACTTGGAAAAAATTTTTTTGAATGAAAGAAATAATCAGAAAAGAGAGCACATACATTTAAATTTTATAAATTATAAAAAAGGCATTCCAGCAAATAAAAAATTTTGTGAAATATTTACAATAAAGGCAATTAAACGTATTAAGTATCCAAAAATTGTGCTTCATATTGATTATTTAAATGAATTTCTATTGTTAAAGAAAGTCTTTTTAAATTTTAATAGAATCAACATTCAAATCGATAAGGTCCTGAAATTTATAGATAAAAATAAACATGAGTATCACAGTTTATACAAAAAATAATTATGAGAAACTATTATTATTTGATAAATTTTATATATTAATTTTTATATTAGCATTCATTAACTTTTATTTATTTTGAAAA